>JAEEGH010031727.1_pt1 | contig 10189 bp, 10 predicted proteins | sample 9134181 | NCBI WGS metagenome assembly JAEEGH01 (sample SAMN16246544, study PRJNA631951) | gut metagenome | biome: gut microbiome; feature: rumen; material: DP-attached | host: Bos | place: Iran: Karaj | collected 2018-10 | reverse complement strand
GAACTCGAAGAAAAAGGCTACGAATGGATTAAGGAACTTTGATTATGAACAACCAACTTATCTTAGCCGCCAACCAAAGCCGCGAAATCATTGAGTATGACGATGACGCTCACCTGTCATCCGAGCCTAAGGTCTCCGAAATCATCCTCAATGAGAATTCGAGCCTTGAGTTGTATGTGCTGCAGAATGTAAGCAACGAGGCCTCCATCCAAAGGGAGTTCAAGGTCAAGCAGCTGGCCGACAGCCGACTGAAGATTGTGGTCATCACCTTCAACGGTGGCGATGTGCGAAACACCTATCATGTTGACTTGGATGGCGAAGGCGCCGACACACAGGTGCATGGCTTGTATCTCATCGACAAGACCCAGCATGTGGAGAACTTCCTGAAGGTGAACCACAACGTGCCGCATTGCACTAGCAATGAGAAATTCAAAGGCGTTATCGATGACTCGGCCTCGGCGGTGTTCAACGGTCATGTGTATGTGGCCAAAAACGCCCAGAAGACCGATGCCCACCAAAACAACAGCAACATCCTCCTGACCTCGACGGCCAAAGTCAACAGCCAGCCTTTCCTTGAGATTTATGCCGACGATGTGAAGTGCTCGCATGGCACTTCCACTGGCCAACTTGACCAAGAGGCCATGTTTTATATGCGTCAACGCGGCATCAGCAAGGCTAACGCAAGAATCCTGTTAATGTATGCTTTTGCCGCTGAGGTGAGCAACCATATCGGAAACGAGATGCTGCACGAGCACATCGACGACATGATCAAGCGCCGTCTGCGTGGTGAGTTGTCAAGTTGCGAGAACTGCGTGTTGCGTTGCAGCCATCCGAAGGATTATAATTTTGAAATTGATTATTCGAAAATCTGATGAATATCAACGAAATAAGAAACCAGTTCCCCGTCCTCGACCAGCAGGTTTATGGTAAGCCCTTGGTCTATCTTGACAATGCCGCAACCACGCAGAAACCAATATGTGTCATTGATCGTGAGCGCGACTATTACCTGCATGAAAATTGCAACATCCACCGAGGAGTGCATTACTTGAGTCAAAAGGCGACTGAGGCCTACGAACATGCCCGCCAGACCGTTGCGGATTTCGTTCATGTCAAGGAAGCGCGCGAAATTATCTTTACGCGTGGCACCACAGAGTCATTGAACCTGTTGGCTACATCATTCGAGCACTTTTGCATTGGCGAAGGTGACAAGGTGTTGATTACGGCCATGGAGCACCACTCCAACCTCGTGCCATGGCAGCAGATGGTGCAGCGCCATCATGGTCAACTGCTTGTCGTGCCAATGGATGACAAAGGCGTGTTGGACTTGAATCGATACGAAGACTTGCTGAAAGAAGGGCCGAAGGTGGTGTCGATTGCACATATTTCTAATGTGTTGGGAACTATCAATCCTGTCAAGCAGATGGTTGCCATGGCGCATCAATATGGCATTCCCGTAGTCGTTGATGGCGCACAGTCCATTGCGCACCATTCAATTGATGTTCAAGACTTGGATTGCGACTTCTTCGTTTTCTCTGGCCATAAGATGTATGCCCCTATGGGTATCGGCGGCTTGTACGGCAAAGCCGAATGGCTGGAGAAACTGCCTCCCTACCAATTTGGAGGTGAGATGGTAGATGTAGTGAGTTTTGAGAAAACCACTTTCAATGTGTTGCCTTATAAGTTTGAGGCTGGGACGCCAAATGTGGGCGCCGCATTGGGTTTGGAGACGGCCGTTAGTTTTCTGCAAAGTCTTGACAGAAAGGAAGTTGAGCAATATGAAGCCAATTTGTTACAGTCGGCTGTTGAACAACTCTCCGAAATCGACGGTATCCGTTTCATCGGAGCGGCACCGCATCGTTCAGGTTTGCTTTCCTTCATCATTGATGGCATTCATCCTTATGATCTCGGAACCATTATTGACAAGATGGGCGTGGCGGTGCGCACAGGTCACCATTGCGCAGAGCCGGTGATGACACGTTTTGGCATCCCAGGCACAGTTCGTGCATCATTTGCATTATACAATACGATAAAAGAGGTGGATATTTTTGCAAATGCAGTGAAAAGAGCTGTGTTGATGTTGAGGTGATTTGGAATTATAATAACAATTTCTTGAAAATAAAAGTACATCAGTTATGTCAATGACACAACTTATGTACTTGTATATTAAGTAAATGTGTTCTTCTAAAAAGAGAGAATCAATCGTTTTCTTTTCTCTTTTTGCCGAGCAGATAGGCACCACCCAAGCAACTTAAAAGAAGAACTCCGCCACCAAGAGGAGCAAGGTAGTCAATTGTAATGTTTTGGTGTTCTGGTTGAGGCATTTCAACATTTTCGTTTTTAACTGCTAAATCCAGAAATTCTTCTTGACCTTTGGTGTCGTCTTCAACTTCCTCTACGACAGCAATGGACTTTTGAATGCTGTCTTTAGGTATAGTGATTTGTGCACTAGTTGATGTAGCTGTCATAGAAAATGCAGCCAAAATAGCTAAAAGTGAAATAGTATTTTTCTTCATGACGCTATATAATTATATGATATTTACTTTGTTAATATAGAAGTGCTATTATGCACTTAATACTTTGCAAAGTTAAAGGGTTTTTATGGAGGTGTGTGGGATTCTATGTGTTTAATATTACAATGCTTTAATGCGTATTTTACAATGATTTTATTGTGTCAGATATCGGTATTGTCTAACTTCAAAGTATCGTTATGGATTTGTTGCTCAACAAAACAAGCAAAATCTGTAAAAAAGTTGTGTTTCAGTGAAATGGAAATCCTTCTCAACAAGTCTAAGTCCATGGTATTTCGTTTGAGGATTCGATTGAAATTGCCTGGATCACAGTGTACTTTTCTTGCAAGCCAAGCTTCACTACGCTCTTGCTCTTTAAGTATCGCTTTAATGGCATTTCCTATGTGAAAATCCTCTGTTTTCATTTTTCTTCTTTTGATTGAATTTGTTTCAGCTTGATTTTCTTTTTTACCCTAATAGGAGCAATGATAAGTACCAAGAGCACTTCAAGAGCGTATTTCATCCATGGTACAAAACCTGTAGTGTAAAACTGAAAAGCGATGAGTAAAATCGAGAACCCGACAAATAGGGCTTTTCCATGAATCTTCTTTCTAAATACTTGTATCAAACTGAAAACTAGTATTGTAGATAATACAAGTTGAATGATTTGAGTCCATAGCTCTTTGGTGCCCTCATCGGTTTGTCCTTGGTTAAAGTAATAGGAATCAATGAAATATCGGCTGTAGACAAGAGTGAAAACTTCATAGATAAGCAACAAACCATAATAGGTGATGGCAAAACTCGCCGCCAGTTTCATCGCCGTGGTGAGTTCGGGCTTCAGATCGAAGATTTTACCATCGCGTTGTTCCATGGCTTATTCTTGATTTTGATTGTCTTGCGTCAAATTCATCCGTTTAAAGTAAAGATAATAAATCAGGATGAAAATGACAGTGAGCAAAAGGTCAGAGAAGAACGGTGATGGTTTTTGTAGAGGATACACGAACACTGATGCATCAATGAGCATGAGTATTTGAGCGATGGCATAAATGTGGAGGCCCCGTTTGTCACCTCTGAACATTTTTATGACCCCCACCAACGAAGCGATGAAAAGCACCAATAGAATTAGATAATAGTTGGTGTTGATTTGTGTGAGGACTGTCATGCTGTCGTTCATGGCCTTGGTAAATTCTTCGCCCATGCTGGAAAAAGGCTCCATCATTTCTTCAAATTGTCCGTTGTTGAGCATCTCGGACATTAGTGGCGTTGTAAAATACATGATGATGGACCTGAGGATATTCCAGCAGGCATTGATGAACGACAATACCAAAAGGATGGTCATTCCTGTGGGCCGTTTTTGTTCTGTGGTTTCCATTCTATATTTGGTGTTTGTAGGGCTGTCACATTGTGGCAGCCGCTTTTGTTTTTATGAGCGGCTGCCATGGTACGACAGCCCTACAAATCAATCACTTATTTTGCAAATCATCAAAAGCCAGCGGGTAGTCCTTCACGAACTGAACGCTCTTGGCAATCTCGGTGTACATCACCTTGTCAATGCGAACGAATTCCACTTGTTTGCGGTATTCGGCAACGAACTTCTCAATGATGGGTGACGACTTCAGAGGACGACGGAACTCAAGAGCTTGCGTGGCATTGAACAATTCGATGGCAAGCACCCGCTCCAAGTTTTCAGCCACGCGCAAAGCCTTCGTTGCTGCGTTGGCGCCCATGCTGACGTGGTCTTCCTGACCTTGTGAGGATTCGATGCTGTCGACCGAAGCGGGTGTGCAGAGCTGTTTGCTCTGGCTGACGATGCTGGCGGCAGCATATTGTGGGATCATGAAGCCGCTGTTGAGGCCAGGTTCGGCGACGAGGAAGGAGGGCAGACCACGCTTGCCACCGATGAGTTGATAGATACGGCGTTCGCTGATGTTGCCCAACTCTGCCAGGGCAATGGCCAAGAAGTCCAAGGTGATGGCGAGAGGCTGGCCGTGGAAGTTACCGGCGCTGATGACCAGGTCTTCATCTGGGAAGATGGTTGGGTTGTCGGTGACGGCGTTGATTTCCTCGCTGAACACTGAGGCCACATAGTCGATGGCATCCTTCGAAGCACCATGCACCTGCGGCATGCAACGGAAGGAGTATGGGTCTTGCACGTGTTTCTTCTCCCTGGCAATCAGTTCGCTGCCTTTGGTGAACTCACGCACACGCTTGGCGGTGACGATTTGTCCATTGTGGTGACGGATCTGATGCACTTGGTCGAAGAAAGGCTCGATGCGGCCGTCGAAGGCTTCCAAAGAGACTGTACCAATGAGGTCTGCCAAATAACTGAGACGGAAGGCTTTCAGCAGAACGTAGGTGCCATAACTGCTCATGAACTGTGTACCATTGAGCAGAGCAAGACCTTCTTTCGATTGCAGCGTGATGGGTTCCCAACCGAACTTCTTGAGTACCTTTTCAGCAGGGACGATCTTGCCTTCGAAATGCACCTCGCCTAGACCGAGCAAAGGCAACATAAGGTTGGCCAAAGGAGCCAAGTCGCCAGAGGCACCGAGTGAGCCTTGGTTATAGACCACGGGCAATACATCGTTGTTGAAGAAGTCGATGAGGCGTTGCACGGTCACGACTTGCACACCGCTGTTGCCGTAGCTGAGGCTCTGGACCTTCAGCAGGAGCATGAGGCGGATGATTTCTTCGGGCACCATTTCACCCGTGCCGCAGGCGTGCGACATGACGAGGTTCTTCTGCAAAGTGCTCAGGTCTTCTTTTGAGATGCTATGGTCGCAGAGGGATCCGAAGCCGGTGGTCACGCCGTAGATGGGCTTCTCGGGGTTTTCCATCTTCTTGTCAAGGTAGTCGCGGCACTTTTGGATGCGCTTGATGGCATCGGCGCTGAGCTCGAGCTTGTAGCCCTTGGTGAGTATTTCGTTTACCTGTTTGAAGGTCAGTTCCTTCGATGAGATTTTATGGACTTTCATATTATTTGTTATTTAAGATTCAAGATTTAAGATTCAAAATTGTTTCCACCAATTTGTTGGCTTCCACGGTTTCTTGTTTACCTTCTTTCATCCATTTCACAGTGAACTTTTGCTCAGCCACTTCGCTTTCGCCAGCAATGACCACAATCGGGATGTGGCGTTGGTCGGCGTATTTCATCTGTTTCTGGATCTTGGCGGCATCAGGATAAATCTCTGCGTTGATGCCGTGTTTGCGTACCTGGTTCAGATACTTGAGGCAGTATTTCTCTTCGTTCTTGCCGAAGTTGAGGAAGATGACCTTGGTGCTTTCCGACATGGTCTCGGGGAAGAGGTTAAGGCCTTCCAACACGTCGTAGATGCGGTCGGCACCGAAGCTGATGCCTACGCCAGAGACATTGGGCAGACCAAAGATGCCTGTTAGGTTGTCGTAGCGACCGCCACCTGAGATGCTGCCTATAGCGAAATCCTTGGCTTTCACCTCGAAGATGGCACCAGTGTAGTAGTTTAAGCCACGAGCCAAGGTAAGGTCGAGCTCGGTGTCAATGTCGAGTTCCATGTTGTCGATGTAGTCAAACAAGGTCTCCAATTCTTCAATGCCTTTTTGGCCTACTTCGTTGTCCAACAAAGGCTTCAGTTGTGCCAACTTCTCACGAGTGTTGCCTTTCATGAAGAGGATGGGCTGTAACTTATCGATGGCGGCTTGCTCCAGTCCCTTCTCGGCAAGTTCCGCATTGACGGCCTCGATGCCGATTTTGTCTAACTTGTCGATGGCTACGGTGATGTCGACCAAAGCGTCCGACTTGCCGATGTATTCAGCGATGCCTGCCAACACCTTGCGGTTGTTAATCTTCAGCGTGACTCTGATTTTCAAGGCATTGAAAACTTCGTCAACGATTTGCACTAATTCGGCTTCGTTCAACAAGGAATCGCTGCCGATGATGTCGACGTCGCATTGGCAAAACTCGCGGTAACGGCCTTTTTGCGGACGGTCGGCGCGCCAAACGGGTTGGATTTGATAACGCTTGAAGGGGAAGGCAATCTGGTCGCGGTACATGGTGACGAACCTCGCAAAGGGTACGGTCAAGTCATAACGCAGGCCTTTCTCTGTGATTTTTGAGGCCAGTTTCAATGATTCAAGCGGCTCGCCGTTTTGCTCCACGCCACTCATGAAGTCGCCAGAGTTGAGCACACGGAAGAGGAGTTTGTCGCCTTCTTCGCCGTATTTGCCCAAAAGGGTGCTGAGATTTTCCATTGATGGGGTTTCAATCGGTTGGAAACCAAAGCGTTTGAATACAGTTTTAATGGTGTCGAAGATATAATTGCGGCGCACCATAACTTCGGGCAGGAAGTCGCGGGTGCCTTTGGGAATGCTGGGTTTTTGTGCCATTTTTGAAAATTTTTGCAAAAGTACAAATTATTTCAATTCAAACTCTTCTCCAGGCTCGGGGATGACTATGTTGTCCCAACCTTCCTTGCGAAGTTGCCTTTGATAATATTGTTGGGCTTCAAGGTCACCGTGCACGATAAAGGTCTTTTTCACCTTGCTCGGGTCTTGGCAGCTCAGATAATGGATCATCTCCTTGTAGTCACCGTGACCGCTGAAGGCATCGATTTCGAAAATCTCGGCGTTGACTGTGTGCTCTATGCCAAAGATGGAAACGCTGGCAGGTGCTGGTTTCTCCAACAGTTTGGCACCCAATGTAGTAGGCGAGCAATAGCCGATGGCAAGGATGCTGTTGTTGGGATTCTCGATGCTGTTGGCGATGTGGTGTTTCACGCGACCAGCTTCCATCATGCCTGAAGCGGAGATGATGATGCAAGGCTGCTTAGTAGCATTAAGTTCCTTCGATTGGTTGATGTCGCGCACGAAGGTGAGCCCATTGAAGCCAAAGGGGTCGGGGTCGTATTCGATAACATCTTTCACATCATCGTTGAACAGGTCGACGTGCATACGGAAAATTTCGGTAGCATTAACGGCCAAAGGACTGTCGACATATACTGGAATCTTCTCGGGCAGTTTGCCGTCGTTGTAGAAGTTATTCAACAGATACACAATCTCTTGTGTGCGACTTACGGCGAATGAAGGAATGATGAGTTTGCCGCGTTTTTCCACGCAAGTGTGATAGATGATTTCCAGCAGTTGCTGTTCTGCGTTGGTGCGGTCGCTGTGGAGACGGTTACCGTAGGTGGCCTCGGTGATGAGGTAGTCGCAATGCGGGAAAGGTTCGGGCGAGCGCAGCAGGTAGTTGTTTTTGCGGCCGATGTCACCTGTGTAGGCGATGCGGGTCATCTTGCCGCCCTCGTCGATTTCGAGAATGGCACAGCCGCTGCCGAGCAGGTGACCCGTGTTGTTGAACTTCACCTTAATGTTACTGTCCAAATAGAGATAGCGGTTGTAGCTGACGGTGACGAAAAGGTCCATACAAGCACGCGCATCTTTCTCAGTGTAAATGGGTTGCAAAGCGGGCAGACCCTGTTTGCGGCGTTTCTTGTTGAACCATTCCATATCGTTCTCTTGTATGAAGCCCGTGTCGGGGAGCATGATGCTGCACAGGTCTTTGGTGGCCGGCGTGCAGATGACTTCACCCCTGAAGCCCAGCTTATGGAAATAAGGTATCAGGCCACTGTGGTCGATGTGGGCGTGGGTGAGGATGATATAGTCGATTTCCTCGGGGTTGACCATGATGTTACGGTTGGCGGCATCGGTTTCGAGACCCTTGCCTTGGAACATGCCGCAGTCCAACAGGATTTTCTTGCCGTGGTCGGTGGTGATGAGGTGCTTGCTGCCCGTCACTTCCTGGGCCGCACCGATGAATTTGATTTTCATTGCGCTGAAATTTGGCTTCAAAAATAGTGAAAAAAAGTGAGGTGGCAATATTTTGTCACCTCACTTCAAGATTATTTCTCGCTCTGGCAGGAAACTGGGCTTATTCCACTACAATCTTCTTGCTCGTTATTTCGCCTTTGTCTCCAGTAATGCGCAATGAATAAACTCCTTGTGGCAAATCTCTCAGGTTGATTTCGTTGGAGTTTTGGGCAAACTTCACCAACTGCCCAAGGGCATTGTAAACCTGCATTTCCGCTACTTCAACACCTCCGATACGGACAAGGCCGTCGGTAGGATTAGGCGAAACGGTAATACCATCGTTTTCAGGTTTTTCGGCAACCCCCGTAATGTTGGCCGTAGCGCAAACCGGCTCCGATTCCTCATCACCGTAAACCGCTGTGACACAGTATTCCACATCGATGCCTTTTGTAAACTGCGTGTCGGTGAAACAGGTCACGAAGCTGTAAGGGATTTCCTTGATGAGCTCGCCGTCGCGGTAGATGCGGTAGCCAGTGAGTTGGTTGGCAATAACTCTGTCTGCCGTATCTCTGTCAAAACGAGTTAAAGTGGCTGAAACACAAAGATTTCCATTCGGATAAGGCCAAGAATTATCCCAAGGATAGTTTGGCACACAGTCATTGTTGGAGTTATTGTGGTATAACCTGTAATAAAAGCCTTTCCATTCAGGAGCTACCGGAATATTATCCATTACCCACGGATATATCTCATACTTGTCAACGTGATATCCTATCATTAATTCTTGATTGTCTTCTATAATAATAACAGAGTCTACAGAAACAGATAATGGAACGGAATATTCTGGGTGAGTTATTTCTTTTTCATATATCGGTTCCGATGCATTGTCGGTTCCTTCCCAAATCCTGATAAAATAGTTTTCTTGTGCGCCAGACATCGTATCACAATATGACAATATAACCGAAACCTCTTTAATTCTCCAACCTATGAAGTCGGCCAAATCATCTTTATCAAAACGAGCAGCTTGGTCTGTGGCACACTGACCTGCTGCCACTCCCCATTCATCATTTTCAATCATATTACTCCATGAGATAACGGCTTCTGTTGCATCAGATGGAATGCCCCAATTTAGGAAAACCGTATCATTACTACCAACAGACAATTCAAGGTTTTGTACTGGAGAACTATCAGAATAATCCTTCTCCCCAGCTTCCTTTTGGGGTATCATAGACAAGGCAATGTTGGTCTGTTTATTATGCATATACACGGATTTAGGCTTATATTGAACCATCTTTCCACATATTCCCTTTTCTCCACCTTCATCCAGCCTTAAATATAAATCGCCGAGGTCAATTGCAGCAAAGATGCTGTCGTTGAAACTAGTATTCGGATTGGTCAAAATCTCCTCGTACCAGGCAATGGCTTCATCGTAGTTTTCCAACCTCTCATCGCATTTGTTGGCTAATGATGAGTCGTACCGACTCAATTTGTAGTAGGAATCCGATTGCGACAAAGGCTCCATGTAGACATTCACGCTGTCTACATTGTTGCTGACAACCGAATTGAGAACGGAATTGATGGCTTGTTGTCTGCTCACTTGCGCAAAACCAAGGAATGAAATAGCCAACATTCCCAAAAGTAAAAACATCTTTTTCATAGGACTTTTGTTTTTGAGGTTAGTAATTAGTAATTGTGCATTAAACGTGGCAAAAATAGGGAAACGAATGGAAAAATCATTTTTTTGCAAAAAAATCCCGCCGATAAAGGCTTATTCCACCACAATCTTCCTACTCGTTATTTCGCCTTTGTCTCCAGTAATGCGCAATGAATAAACTCCTTGTGGCAAATCTCTCAGGTTGATTTCGTTGGAGTTTTGGGCAAACTTCACCAACTTCCCAAGGGCA
>JAEEGH010031721.1_pt1 | contig 10191 bp, 6 predicted proteins | sample 9134181 | NCBI WGS metagenome assembly JAEEGH01 (sample SAMN16246544, study PRJNA631951) | gut metagenome | biome: gut microbiome; feature: rumen; material: DP-attached | host: Bos | place: Iran: Karaj | collected 2018-10 | reverse complement strand
TGTATCTTGCAAGCTGAACTTCTTCGCTTGAAAGGAATGCTGCAAGAGCATCACATACTGCAAGCTTAAGATCATCTTCCTGAGGCTTAACACCAAGGAGCTTGAATCCACCAAAGCCGCTCATCTGGTATGTCTTGCCATCAGCGCCTTCGAATGTAGGAAGCTTAGCACATGCATAGTTGTCACCGAAGAGGTCCTTAGCTGCCTGTGCATCCCATGTACCATCAACGATAGCACCAACGTTTGTTGCGTTAGAAATAGCTGAACCGTTCTGGAAAGCCTTTGAAGAAGCAACTTCTGCGATCTTCTTAAGAGCAACTACACCTGCATCAGATGCGTATGTAGAATTGCACTTTGTGAAGTTACCTGAATCGTCTGTATCGTATGTAAGCTCAGCACCTGCTCCGAAGAAGAATGCTGTCTGATACCAACCTGAGTTGATCTCGAAGTAGAAGTTCTTGCCTGCTGCTTCGCAATCAGCGATGATGCCTTCAAGAGTTGAAGGATCTGTTACTACGCTCTTATCGTAGTAAAGGAAATATCCGTTATCTGATGTGATAGGATAAGCGTAAAGTGTGCCACCTACTGTAGCTGCGCCAACTGCACCGGCATCGTTCTCAGCCTTAACTGCCTCGGCGTTTGAATCCTCAACGACCTCAAGAGCACCTGCTGTAACAAGTCTTGCGATCTGGTCCTGAGCGAATGCATAGATGTCTGCACCGGCCTCAACGTCTGTGATCATGTTGCCGGCTGCATCACCTTCACCAACAGCCTCAACTGTGAATGTGTATCCTGAGAACTCAGGGTGTGCATCCTGGAATGCCTTGATCTGCTCGTTTGTGAAATCAACTACGTTATCAGCAACCCAGATCTTGATGTCGCCTGTGCCGTAATCTGTGATCTCCTCAGCAGCGTCAGCTGCTTCCTCAACAACCTCGGCTACCTCTGTAGCAGTCTCTGCAACAGTCTCTGCTGTGTCCTGAGCTGTCTGTGCTGCTTCCTGTGCGCTTCCACATCCAGCAAGGAGTGTTGCACCCATAGCAGCTGTCATTAAAACAGATACCAATTTCTTTTTCATTTTAATCCCTCCGTTTGTTTAAAAATGACTGCGCAACTTTGCGCAATCGGTTGCTCTATTAATGAGTCTATGCTTTGTGCAATATTTTGTCAATTAAGAATTTTGTTACATATTTTTGCCAAAAAATTATACAAATTGCACATTGACTATTTTTGTGGGAACGTTTCCGGAAACGTTGTCGGTAACGTTTTGCGCACTCGGTTACGCTACGCTATTCTGCGATAATATGCACCATTTTGCGCAATTTTTCCGCAACATGTCATGTCCATCAAAGTGGTCATTAGCGCAGGCATAGACAGGTTTTCGCCCTTTTTAAAGAGCTCTTCTGCAATGTAAGAAGTCGATACCGGAATGATGTCAACAATTTCCAGAATTTTCTCTTCCAGTGTTAACTCTTTATTAACTTCCATCTCATCATCAGTGTCTTTTTCCGGATTTTCCAAAACAGACTCTGTGGGCTGTGCCGGCTTTCCCTCTCCTTTTATGCTCCAAAGGCGGTCCAGTACGTCTTCTACGCTGATGGCCACTCCTGCTCCCTGGCTTATGAGATAGTTGCAGCCATCACTTAGTCTATCAGTAACTCTTCCCGGAACAGCAAGGACTTCTCTCCCCTGTTCCAGCGCAGTATCCACTGTGATGGAAGTCCCTGATTTCTGCCTTGCTTCCACCACAAGAAGCACATCGGAAAGAGCGCTGATGATCCTGTTTCTCATGGGAAAGAACCTTGCCTGTGGCTCCATTCCCGGCGGATATTCCGAGATCGCGCCTCCGGTTTTAAGAAGCGCATCATAAATCACCTTGTTTTCAGGCGGATAGCAGATATCAACACCGCATCCCATGATGCCAAAGGATTTTCCACCGGCTTCAATGGCAGCTCCCTGTGCTATTCCATCGATGCCCCTGGCCATTCCGCTTATCACCTGTACTCCCGCCAGTGCAAGTCCTCTTCCGAACTGCCTTGCCATATACCTGCCGTACTCAGAGCACATCCTTGCTCCGACAATTGAAACGGAAGGGACCGCCGGGTCGGGAAGCGCACCCTTTACGTATATGGCAAAGGGTGCACCGGGAATATTCTTTAGTTTCTCAGGAAACTCCGGATCTATTCTTGATACAAAGCGAACTCCTTTTGCCTCAAGCTTTTTCTTCTCCGCCTCAAAGTCCCAGCTGTATCTTGATTTTTCAATGTTCTCCGCCTTCTTTCTTGAAAGGAGCTTTGCCAGTTCATTTGAGCTCATCTGATAAACATCCCTGCAGCTAAGTCCACTGCAAAGCAGCTTATCTGCGCTGGCATTCCCAACGCCTTCTACGTTAAAAAGCCAGTAAGCATAATCTTTTTCATTTAATTCCATTCTCATTCCTCCATCTGATGCCAATATTTTCCGTCTGTAATTCTGTAGCCGACCGCCTCCATAAGGTGGATCTGCCTGATCTCCTCAGATCCGTCGATGTCCGCAATAGTCCTGGCAACGCGCAGTATCTTGTGATACGCCCTGGCACTGAGTTCCATGGTGCAAAAGGCATTTTCCAGATATGCCTGTTCCTTTGCTCCAAGCTTGCAGTACTTTTCGATGTCCCCGGGTGTCATCTCTGAATTAAACTGTATTCCGGTACCTTCAAATCTCTTTTCCTGCATTTCTCTTGCCTTTAGCACTCTTTCTCTTATGGCTCTGCTACTCTCGTTGGCATTCTTATTCTTGACCGCAAGATCTGCTATATCCACCCTTGGCGCCTCTACGCAGATATCCACCCTGTCAAGGATAGGTCCCGAAATGTGTCCAAGGTATCTCTTGATATCCGCAGGAGTGCACTTGCATTTATTCCTGTCGGGATAATATCCGCAGGGACATGGATTCAGTGCTCCCACCAGCTGAAAATCCGCAGGATAGGTATAAGTTCCTCTGTTTCTTACTATGTGGATCTTTCTGTCCTCAAGGGGCTGGCGCAGAAGATCAAGCTTGGCTCTGGGAAACTCAGGCATCTCATCCAGGAAAAGAACTCCTCTGTGAGCCAGGGATATTATGCCGGGGCGAGGCGTTGTTCCGCCTCCCACAAGGGCAGTCTCCGTAACCAGATGGTGAGTGCTCATAAAAGGTCTTCTTGTTATGAGAGCCTCTTTGTCGGACAGCATTCCGGCAACGGAATAAATGGTTGAAACCTCAAGGCTCTCCTCCAGAGAGAGAGGCGGAAGTATCGTCGGAATCCTCTTTGCCACCATGCTTTTTCCTGCGCCCGGAGGGCCGATGAGCATAATGTGATGAAATCCCGCCGCAGCTATTTCAGTAGCTCTTTTAACTGCCGCCTGGCCGTTTATATCTGCAAAATCCAGAGTTTCATCCAGATACTCAGCATCCTCGAAAAGCTTTTTTACATCCACATGTGTGGGCGGAATCAGGTGGTCTCTCTCTTCTCCCGGTGCATTCAGATACTGCACCACCTCCTGAAGGGAGCTCACACCGATTATCTTTATTCCATCTACAACAGCACCTTCTCTTGCATTTTCCTCAGGGAGAATAACCAGTTTATAGCCCATTTCTTTTGCCCTGGTGACAATGGGCAGTATGCCTTTGACAGCCTTGACTTCTCCGTCAAGTCCCAGCTCACCAAGCACAACAGTATCTTCCAATGACTCCATGTCTATCTCACCCATAGCAGCCATGATGCCAACAGCGATGGGAAGATCAACTACAACGCCACTCTTTCTTATATCTGCCGGTGAAAGATTGATGGTTATCTTTGATGGCGGAATTTTGGTCCCGGCGTTCTTAAGCGCAACTTTCACGCGCTCTCCCGCTTCCCTTACTTCTCCGCTCATAAATCCAACCATGTTAAAACTGGGCAGTCCGTCAGAAACATCAACTTCCACCTGCATCAGGTAAGAAGCAATGCCTCCCACGGCTCCCGAAGTAACCGAACTAAACATATAATTTCCTCTTTTCTACAAAATGATGGGATTCCCTTGTAGACAAACAATAGAAATTACTAGAATTTTCTTAGACAAAACAAAATCGACCTGCTGATTATACAACAGGTCGATATAAAAAATCTTTAAGATTTTCTTAAGATTGAAAAATTTTTTTAAATCATCTGAGCATCTTGTTCTGCATGGTCTCAGGATCCTGAGCGAAGGTAAGAGCCGCTTCTCTTCCGATCTTCTGAGCTCTGTAGAGTTCAAGGATCGCATCATCCATGGTGATCATGCCCTGTTTTCTGTAGGTCTGCATGTAGGTGATGAGCTGATGGCTCTTTCCCTCACGAATAAGGTTTCTTACAGCTGAGTTTATGTGAAGAACCTCAAAGGCTGCAATTCTTGAAACGCCGTCAGTCATAGGAAGAAGCTGCTGAGAAACAATGGCTTCAAGTACGCCTGCCAGCTGAATTCTTACCTGTTGCTGCTGATGCGACGGGAATACATCGATAAGTCTGTCAACGGTATTGGAAGCTCCGATGGTATGAACGGTGGAGAGCACCAGGTGTCCTGTCTCAGCTGCAGTTATTGCTGTGCTTATGGTCTCAAGGTCTCTCATCTCACCTACGAGGATAACGTCAGGGTCCTCACGAAGAGCAGCTCTTAAGGCACTGGCATAATTGTTGGAGTCGGTGCCGATCTCACGCTGGTTAACAATTGACTTGTTGTGCTGATAGGTAAACTCAATAGGGTCTTCAAGCGTGATTACATGGGCTTCCCTGTTGGTATTGATGGTATCAATAATAGAAGCCAGTGTTGTAGACTTTCCGCTTCCGGTCGGTCCCGTAACAAGAACCAGTCCTCTCTTTTTCTGATAAAGATCTATTACGGAATCAGGGATTCCAAGGCTCTCGGCAGAAGGTATCTGAGTCGCCACAACTCTGAAGGCCATGGCGGTTGAACCTCTCTGCTTGAACACATTAAGCCTGTATCTGCCGACATGAGGTATGGAAAAAGACATATCAAGCTGGCCCTTATCTTCAAGAGCCGCAAGCTGCTTTTCTGACATGATCTCTTCCGCTATCGCTGCTGTATCCTTAGGAAGCATCTTACCATACTCATCAAGGGTAATAAGCTTTCCGTTTACTCTCATTTTGGGAGGAATGCCGACGGTGATATGTAAATCAGATGCTCCCTCCTGTTTTGCTTTCTCAAGTATTTCAGTAATCTGTGACATAACCCTCTCCTTAAACGTACTCAGGTTCTTCTACACTGATGCCAAGAGCCTTCATCTTGGATGTATCCATTACACATCTGTTATCAAGAGTCTTCATGATATCCACGATCTCAAGATTGCCGTAGGCTCCTCTGTTTGACAGATCGATTATGGAATTATCCCTAAAGCTGAGTATTGTCGGCCGCAGGAAATCATCATCGTTGGTTCTGATGACCAGTGCCTTTTCACCGGTATTAAGCTCAACGCTTACGCCGGGTACCAGGATGTTGAGGGAATCGGTAAGTCCCTTAACAACTCTCGGATCAAAGACATCAGGTCTGCTCATCATCTTTCTGATGACATTGACCTCTGAAACCGGTGAATCATCAATTCGTACGGCGGTCTCTTTGTCAAAGATTCCGGCAACCACCAATACTTTTGCCGCCATTAGTGTCTTCTGATTCTGGATCGGATTTCCGTTCCAGTAATCAAAGAGTATCTTTCTTGCCTGATTACATGCTCTCTTTATATTGGGCTGGGAAGAAAAAGCCTCATCGATTATCGGATACCCCTGAATCTCATGCCCGTCGATGATATTTCTCTCATCTTCCGTGGTCTGCTGTTTGGACTGAAGCTCCACCGGAAGCGTGAGCTTACCGATGTCATGTATTACCGAAGCCATGACTGCCTCATTCTGTTCCGAAAGCGGGACATTCATGCTGTGGGTTATCATCGCTGACAGTATAGCCACATTAAGAGAGTGCTTATAAATATAGTCATCCGCACTTCGTAGGGATTGCTGGAAGGAAATCTTCTTTCGGAGATTTCCGTAGTTTTTAATTATCTGTGCAACAATATTTGGGAACTTTTCCTGCTTGTGCTTTTTGATGATACGCTCTAGTTCCTCCATGATCTCGTTGTACATGACAGTCTGGAATCGTTCAAACTCCAGATCTTCCTGAGTCATTGGCGGAACCGGCTCTGCAGGCTCTAAGATAAAAAGACCAATAAGTCCGAAGCTCTTAATATTCTCAATGCTCTGCATGTCCCTAAGGACAGAAGCACGATCATACAAAAGAACCCCCTTCTTACTGTATATGGGTTTTGCAAGGCGCATACCCGGCTTAAGCTCGTCACACTTTATGAATTTCATCCTGTTTGCTCCGATTATTGAAGTAGGATTTTTAGCCGCATAAACTAGTTCAATATTAATTATCATGCTAAATCGGCAAAAAATCAATCATATTACGATTAAACAGAAAAAATATAAAGTCAGGTAAGCTCGTCTAAGGTACTGCCGTAGGAAGCAAGAAACTCGTTCACAAAATCAAGGACCTCCGGAAGCTCCTGATAGAGGCTTCTAATGGCCTTTCCGGTGCTCTCCTTGGCAGTCCTGAACTCAGAGTTACCGGCGTTGGTCTCGCCGATACACTTAATAAGTGCAGAGAGCTTGTCAGCTGCTTTGACAAGTTTTCTCATATAGCGCTCTTCGTCTGTATCCGCAGGTCTGAAAATCTCCTCAAAGGAAGGGCGAAGATCATCAGGGAGCTTCTCAAGGAGTTTCTCATCAGCGATAGCCTCCACCTCTTTGTAGGCGTGTTTGAGATCAGCATTGAAGTACTTGACGGGAGTTGGCATATCGCCGGTTATGATCTCGGATGCATCATGATAAAGCCCGATAAGAGCAGCCTTGTTGGCATCCAGGTTCTTGCCGTATCTGACATTTCCGATAGTGCACAGAGCGTGTGCGATCATTGCAACCTCCATGGAGTGCTCGCACAGATTCTCCTGCCTTGTGTTGCGCATAAGAGCCCAGCGCTCGATGTATTTCATTCTTGATATAAGTGCAAAAAAGTTATAGTTCATTGTAATCCCCCTTAACCCCATTTATAATCAAATGCTAGTTTCCATTATAGCAAAAATTCCGCCATGACAGTATTGCTGACATCAAGTCCTTTATCTGTTAAGCGAAGGGATTTTCCGCCATCTCCTGCGTACTCCAAAAGCCCCATCTTTTGGTACTTATCAATAACTTCTCCGTAAACTTCTGCGATGTCTTTTCCAAAGCTTTCCTTAAAGCTCTCTACGCTTACGCCCTGCACAAGGCGAAGCCCCAGGAACATAAACTCTTCCATCTGAGCCGCGGTACTTAGCTCCTCAACGTTCTCTCTTATTTTGGCAAAAGAGCTTTCGGCATCCGCAAGTTCTTTTACATAAGTACCAATGTCCCGGGTATTGCTCCACCTGACATTGTCCACCATAGACGCTGCACCAATGCCAAGGCCAAGGTAATTGCCTCGTGTCCAGTAAACCTTGTTATGATGGCACTCGAAGGTATCATCACCCTCAGCACCAAGGGCATAATTGGAAATCTCGTACCTGTGGAAGCCTTGTTCTTTCAATATTCTCTTGGTCTCGTGGTACATTGCTCTGTCGGTGTCCTCATCGGGAATATCCAGATCCATGTCATAAAAAGGAGTGCCTTCCTCGATGATAAGACTGTAGGCAGAGATGTGCTCAGGTTTAAGTTCCAGCACTCTATTCAGCGTGTTCACATAAGAATCAAGGCTCTGACCGGGTAGTGCACTCATAACATCCACGTTGATATTGTTAAAACCTGCTGCCCTGGCATTATTATAGGTCTCAATAAACAAGCTGCTATTATGAAGTCTGCCCAGAACTTTAAGCTCATCATCATTTAGAGACTGACAGCCGATACTCAGCCTGTTAAAGCCTGCTTCGCGATAGGAAAAGAGCTTGTCCCTCATGGCAGATGCAGGATTGACCTCAATGCTGATCTCAGCATCATCGCTAACGTTAAACTCTTCTCTGATTTTTTGCAGTAATCCGCAGACTCTTTTTTCATCTGCAAAAGAAGGTGTTCCGCCTCCGAAGAATATGGTTGCAACAGTTCTGCCCTTGCAGCCCCTACCTGATTTAGATATCTCTTTTTCCAGAGCATCAAAGTATTCATCCATCAGCTCTTTTTCTGCATTAAAAGAGAGGAAGTCGCAATAATTGCACTTCCTCGCACAAAACGGTATGTGTACATATAAAGACAAAGTCTTTTGCAGCATACTAATCACCAGTATCAGTCTACATTATCCAGCTTAAGGACGCTAAGGAATGCGGACTGCGGAACTTCTACGTTACCGATCTGACGCATCTTTTTCTTACCTTCCTTCTGCTTCTCAAGAAGTTTCTTCTTACGGGTTATATCACCGCCGTAGCACTTGGCAAGGACGTCCTTACTATAGGCCTTTACTGTCTCACGGGCAATGACCTTGCCACCGACTGAAGCCTGGATAGGAATCTCAAACAGGTGCCTTGGGATCTCCTCTTTTAACTTCTCGCACATCTTACGGCCGCGCTCATACGCTCCGTCCTTGTGAACGATGAAGGACAGGGCGTCAACCTCTTCCCTGTTGATGAGGATGTCAAGCTTAACAAGGTCTGACTTCTCATAGCCCTTGAGCTCATAGTCAAAGGACGCATAACCTCTGGACCTTGACTTAAGCGCATCGAAGAAATCGTAGATGATCTCGTTAAGAGGAAGCTCATACTTAAGGATTGCTCTTGTCTGCTCTATGTAATCGGTGCTCAGGTACTTGCCTCTTCTCTCCTGGCAAAGCTGCATGATGGCACCGACGTAATCTGTTGTGACCATGATCTCGCCGTTAACGATAGGCTCTTCCATGTAATCGATCTCTGACGGATCGGGAAGGTTTGTGGGGTTGGTCAGATCAAACACCTCTCCGTCTGTCTTATGAACCTTGTAAACAACGGAAGGAGCTGTTGTTACCAGGTTGAGGTCATACTCTCTCTCGAGTCTCTCCTGAACAACCTCAAGGTGAAGGAGTCCAAGGAAGCCTGCTCTGAATCCGAATCCGAGAGCCTGTGATGTCTCAGGTTCATAGAAAAGAGAGGCATCGTTAAGCTGCAGTTTCTCAAGTGCATCACGAAGATCTGAATAGTGAGCTGAATCTGCGGGGTAAAGTCCGCAGTAAACCATAGGCATAACCTTCTTGTATCCGGGAAGTGCCTCTGAGCATGGCTTTGCAGAATCTGTAACAGTATCACCCACGCGGGTATCCTGAATATTCTTGATGGATGCAGTGAAGTATCCAACCTCTCCGGCTGTCAGCTCATCACTTGGGACAAAGCTGCCGGGGGCAAAATATCCAACCTCTACAACCTCTGCCTCTGCACCGGTTGCCATAAAGCGGACTTTCATTCCCTTTCTGACAACGCCGTCCTTAATTCTCACAAATACGATAACTCCTCTGTAGGAGTCATAGATACTGTCAAAGATAAGAGCCTTAAGAGGAGCTGATGCATCGCCCTGTGGTGCAGGGATCTTGTGAACTACAGCCTCCAATACTTCCTCAATTCCTATGCCGTTCTTGGCAGAAATAAGTGGTGCATCCTGAGCTTCAATTCCGATGACATCCTCAATCTCATCCTTGGCTTCCTGAGGCATTGCGCTTGGAAGGTCAATCTTGTTGATAACAGGAAATACATCAAGGTCATGATCCAGTGCCATATATACGTTGGCAAGAGTCTGAGCCTCAACGCCCTGAGTTGCATCAACTACAAGGATAGCTCCGTCACATGCTGCAAGAGACCTTGAAACCTCATATCCAAAGTCCACATGTCCGGGAGTATCTATCATGTTAAAGGTATACTCCTGTCCGTCCTTAGCCTTATAGATCATTCTTACAGCCTGGGACTTGATGGTGATACCTCTCTCCCTCTCTATATCCATATTGTCCAGGACCTGAGCCTGCATCTCTCTAAGTGTAAGAACACCTGTCTTCTCGATCATACGATCGGCAAGTGTAGACTTACCATGGTCAATATGAGCAACTATACAAAAATTTCTAATCTTACTCTGATCCACAATTAATTCCTCTGTATGTTCTTTTATAAATATTGTACGCTGAATTATAACATTAATTCTATTGACATCGCCATCATTTTCATCTAAAA
>JAEEGH010031713.1_pt1 | contig 10192 bp, 5 predicted proteins | sample 9134181 | NCBI WGS metagenome assembly JAEEGH01 (sample SAMN16246544, study PRJNA631951) | gut metagenome | biome: gut microbiome; feature: rumen; material: DP-attached | host: Bos | place: Iran: Karaj | collected 2018-10 | reverse complement strand
AGGACTGGTTCGGCCACCAGAAGGACTTCGTCTTCGACTTCCTCACCCCGTATCCGGACTTTGACCTGCCGGCGCTGAACGAGTATGCCCACAGCAAGGGCATCCGCCTCATCATGCACCACGAAAGCTCCTCGTCCACCGTCAATTACGAGCGCTGGATGGAGCAGGCCTATGACCTGATGAACCAGTATGGCTACGACGCCGTGAAGAGCGGCTACGTGGGCAAGATCATCCCGTACGGCGAGTATCACTACAGCCAGGCGCTCATCAACCACTACCACCACGCCATCGTGGAGGCCGCGAAGCACCACATCATGGTCAACGCCCACGAGGCCGTGCGCCCGACGGGCCTGTGCCGCACCTGGCCGAACATGATCGGCAACGAGAGCGCGATGGGCACGGAGTTCCGCGGCACCATCAAGCCCGGCCACACCACCATCTTCCCGTTCACCCGCCTGCAGGGCGGCCCGATGGACTACACCCCCGGCATCTTCGAGACGGACATGTCCGTGAACAACCCGAACGACAAGCAGCACATGCACCACACCATCTGCAACCAGCTGGGCCTGTACGTGACGTTCTACTCCCCGCTGCAGATGGCGGCGGACCTGCCGGAGAACTACGCCAACTTCATGGACGCGTTCCAGTTCATCAAGGACGTGGCCGTGGATTGGGACAAGAGCGTGTACATCGACGCGGAACCGGGCGCGTACATCATCACGGCGCGCCATCCGAAGATGTCCTCGCTGAACTCCGGCCGCCTCACCGGGAAATCCAGCGCCTGGGAGTTCGCGAACCCCGACGGCCAGGAGCATGACGTGTGGTTCCTGGGCGGCGTGACGGACGAGAACGCCCGCACGTTCGACGTGAAGCTCGGCTTCCTCACCCCGGGCGTCCAGTACGAGGCCACGATCTATGCCGACGCCCCCGACGCCGACTACGAGACGAACCCGAAGGCATATACGATCACGCGCCAGACGGTGACCAGCGAAACCTCGCTCAATCTCCGCATGGCGCGCGCCGGTGGATTTGCCGTGTCGCTACGCGCGAAATAACTGCATCCGAAGGTGATGAAGAGAGGCTGACCCATGTTGAGTCGGCCTCTTTCTTTTTGGCTCCAAAACCAGGCGTAGAGGTCTTTGTTTTTTTCTGTATATCAAATAATTGTGTATTTTTGTAAAAAACCGACACTGAAACACCAATTTACCCATTATGCTAAAACGAGTATTTTACCTGCTCGCGGGAGTGCTGCTATTGCTTCCCGCGTGTGAGAAGGCTCCTCAGACCGTTGCGGTCACGTCCGTGAGCGTGAGTCCGACATCGATCACCCTCACGGAAGGGGAGAGCAAGGCGCTTTCCGCGACCGTTTCTCCCACCGACGCTACGGACAAGAGCGTCAGCTGGACCTCTTCCGCCCCGGATGTGGCCTCGGTTACATCCTCCGGCAACGTGACGGCCCTCAAGGCGGGTTCGGCCACGATCACCGTCAAGACCACGGACGGCGGCAAGACCGCCACCTGCTCGGTTACCGTCAATGCCAAAGTCATTGCCGTGACCCAGGTCACCCTGGACGTCAAGACGAAGGAACTCGTCGAAGGAGAGTCCTTCACGCTGAAGGCGACCGTGGCGCCGGACAACGCGACGGACAAGTCCGTCACTTGGTCCTCGTCCGCCGCGGACGTCGCTTCGGTCGACCAGACCGGCAAGGTGACGGCCGTCAAGGCGGGCAGCGCCACGATCACGGTCACCACCAAGGACGGCAATAAGACGGCCACCTGCGCCGTCACAGTCAAGCCCAAAGTCTATCCCGTGACGGGGGTCTCGCTGGACAAGACCACAGCGACTCTGTACGAGGGCGAGACCGAAACGCTTACCGCCACCATCACCCCTGACAATGCGACGGACAAATCCGTGACCTGGACCAGCTCCGCCCCGGAGGTTGCCACGGTCGATGCAAACGGCAAGGTGACGGCGGTGAAGGCCGGCACGGCCACGGTTACCGTCACCACCACGGATGGCGGCAAGACGGCGACCTGCACCGTTACGGTCAAGGCCCATGTCGCCTCCGTGAGTTTGGACAAGACCACGCTCACGCTGACGGCAGGGGAGTCCGCGACCCTCACGGCGACGGTCGGCCCGGAGAACGCTGATGACAAATCCGTGACATGGACCAGTTCCGCGCCGGATGTGGCTACGGTCGATGCAAACGGCAAGGTGACTGCGGTCAAGGCCGGCACGGCCACGATCACCGTCACTACCAATGACGGAGGCAAGACGGCCACCTGCGCCGTCACCGTCCAGGCGGCCACGGGCGGTAACGAAGGGTATGGCCCCGGCGGTGAATATGGAGAAGGCAACTTTTAATCAAGGGAGGACAACAGTATGAAAAAGAGCATCATTTGGGCATTCATCGGTATTGCCGCCCTTGTATCCTGCCAGCGGGAAGTGGATTTCCAGACCCCGTCTGATGGCTCCTTTACGGCCACCACGGAAACGTCTTCCACCAGGACGTCCCTGAGCCCCAACGGGGACAGTTTCGATGTCCTCTGGAGCAAAGGGGACCAGATTACCATAGTAGACGCTTCCGGCAACGTGGGTGTCTATTCTACGGAAAGTGAGGCCAGTCAGGGCGTCTTTGACTTTGTCAGTGGCCAGGAAGCCGTAGCTCCGGGTTACAAGGCTTACTTCCCGGCGTCTCTCTATAACGATGGAACGCCTGCGCTTCCTGCCACGCAGGAATATGTGGCCGGCAATATCCATACGGCGCCCATGTACGCGGCTTCCGATACCAAGGACCTGGCATTCAAGAACCTTTGCGGCATCGTGCGGGTGAAGGTCAGCTCCACGCAGGCCGGCAAGAAAGTCCGCAAGGTCGTCCTGACGGCCGACAAGGGCCTCAGCGGCGCCTTCACCGTGAACGACGGGAACGCCGCCGTGGTGACCGGCACGGCCGGCGTCACGCTGGATTGCGGCGAGGAAGGTGTGTCCATCGGCGAAGATGCCGTGCCTTTCTTCATAGCCGTCCCGGCGGGCACCTACAATCCGTTCAAGATCACGGTCATCACGACCGATGCCGAGACCCAGACACGCATTTCCTCCACGGACATCGTTATCTCCCGCAGCAACGTGGTCACGATCACGCTGAACTTCGGCGAACTGGGGCCGACTACCGGCAGCGCCGACATGTACGGCGGCGGCACCCAGCCCTGGGTGCAGCTGTGGTCCGGCGGTCCCAAGTGGGCGAAGTTCAATGTGGGCTCCACCATCGACAGCTATGCCGGCGTGACGGACTACACGAATCCGGACGTGGTGGGCGGCTACTATTCCTACAAAGGCATTAAGGATTCCGCCCCGGATTCCAATGCGACGGACGATACGGCGACCACCCTCTGGGGTGAAAACTGGGCCACCCCGACGCACGAGCAGCAGCAGGATCTGATGGCAAACTGCGAATGGACCTGGTGCGACGGAAGCGCCGTCCAGTTCGAAGAGGGTTGTACCCTGGTCGGCTGGAAGGTCTCCGGCAAGGAGCCCGGCTATACGGACAATGCCATTTTCCTGCCGCTCTCCGGCATCCGGGACCAGAACGGCCGGGCGCGGCAGAATGTCGGCAACCGGGGCTGCTTCTGGTCGATCACCAGCGGCGGATACGGTGCATATTACCTGCATCTGCGTTCCAATACGAAGGAGATGTCTTCGCACAATCAGCCTCACGGCTGCTCCGTGCGCGCCATCTGCGTCGGGGACGCCCCTTATGTGGCAGGCGTGTTCGAAGTTACGGCCGCCAACTTCAAACGGGTTCTGTTCCTGTTCAACCAGTACGAGGGCGAGAATCCCAAACTCGTGGTCAAGGAGGACATCTCCGAGGTCATTACCATCACCCGCCCCGACGGCGAACTGGATTTCGAAGGCCATACGGTCAACAAGATCTACCTGCAGAACAACGAGGCCGGCAAGACCGTCACTCTCAAGAACGGCACTGTCACCAACGGAATCGACGGTCGGGACGGACAGGGTTACTATTATGCCGGCGGGGTTTTGCTCATCGACATGAACGTCAGCACCATCTGGACGGACGGGCACGCCTACGAGATCGACGGTGGCACCTACGACAAGATCGAACTTTCCAAGAATGCCGATACGCCCGGCACGGTCGTCATCCGCGACGGAAACTTCGGCGACATCTACCGCTATGTGGACCGCTACAACAAAGCCGATGACGGCAGCGCCTTCATCCTGTACGGCGGCAAGTACAAGACGCGTCCCCCGTTTGCGTGGTGCGCCGAAGGCCATTATGCGACGACCAATCCCGGCGCCGACGCGGAAACCTATCCGTACATCGTCGTGGAAGGGAATCCCGTCGACAATTGGTTCACCGGTCCCGCTACGGACCTGAGCACCGAAGGGACCGCCAACACCTACATGGTCCACGCCGCCGGAACCTACAAGTTCAAGGCGACGGTCAAGGGCAACGGCGGCCTGGATCCCGTCACGGGCACCGCGGCGACGCCCATCCCCGCCGCCGACATCAGCGGCGCGGTGGTCCTGTGGGAGCTGAAACAGCAGGGGCTGGCCGTCAAGTACGAGGACGAATTCTACCAGATCGCCAGCAAGGACGGATACGTGTATTTCAATACGCCCGACACCTTCGTTCCCGGATCGGCCTATGTGGCCGTCTTCAAGGACGGCGAAGGTGGCAGGAAGGGCTGGTTCGACAAGGGCGTGGACGAAATCCTCTGGAGCTGGCTCGTCTGGGCCACGGAGAAGCCCGCCTCGATCCAGGTTGAAGACCTTGGCGTCATGGACCGGAACATCGGCGCGCTGAACGTCAATGCGGACCTGTACAAGATCGGCTTCGAGTACCAGTGGGGCCGCAAGGACCCGTTCCCGGGCGGCGGCGCCTATGGGCGGGGAACCCAGAACACGTTCGTCCCCACCAAGAACGAGGCGTTCGCGCTGGAGAAGTTCCCGACGGGTACGACCGTCGCCTATTCGGTCGCTCATCCCACCACGGTCTTCGGCCCGTGGAACAAGGAGAGCTGGCTGTGTGAGGACGAGTTTACGACCAACCTTTGGTCCGACACGGAGAAGACCATTTACGACCCTTGCCCGCTTGGTTGGAGAATCCCTTCGAAAGACGACCTGGGAGTCATCGTCTCGGGCGTCTCCCTCCCGGGGGCGGGCGGAGCGAGTCCGGATGGTTTCTTCGACGCCTTCTGCAACGGAAGCTCCCCGTATTACTGGTCCAGCACGGGCGTCAGCCGCACATCGGCCTGGGCCTACACCGGCAGCATAACGAGCAGCCATACCGACCTCCGCATGACCACGGCCATGTCCATCCGCCCGGTCAAGGAAGAGCGCCTCGCCCCGATCCCTCCGATTCCCGGATCGGCCAATACCTTCATGCTGACCGAGGGCGGCACGTTCAGCTTCGACGCCACCGTCAAGGGCGACGGCGCCCGCGACCCGATGACCGGCGAGCGTGCGACGCGCATCGACAAGGCGCAGATCGCCGGAGTCAAGGTGCTTTGGGAGGTCTATGAAGCCGGCCGGGCCATCAAGCAGGACGAGAACGGCTATGCCGTCTCCTATGCCGACGGTCGGGTCACCCTCACGACGCCGGATCCGTTCATGTCCGGCGCCGCCTGCGTGGCCATCTACGACGCCTCGGAGACGATTCTGTGGAGCTGGATCATCTGGACCACGGAAGAGCCGGGCATCAAGGAGCACAACGGGAAGCAGTTCATGGACCGCAACTTGGGTGCCGTCAATGCGGGCAATTGCATGCGCGGCTTCCTGTTCGAGTGGGGGCGGAAAGACGGCTATTCAGCCGCCAACGGCGGTTACCAGGTGTATCCGTATGTCCCCGAGGCCCGGTACGTGTTCACCCACGAGGACGGCCCGAAGACCCTCGCGGAGAGCGTGGCCCATCCGACCGTTTGGTACAGAGGGGGCTCGAGCTATTCGTGGATGTCGGAAGACCAGTATTCCATGAAGCCTTGGCGCCCGTGGGAAAAGACCATCTACGACCCGTGCCCGGAAGGCTGGCGCATCCCGAAGTCCGAGGAGATCAGCGGCATCTCCGGCATGCCGGATACCGGCATCGGCGGCGGATATGACCCCAACGAGTACTACAAAGGATTCGGAAACCCCGGCACCGGCTATTATTGGACCAGTTCGTCGGATGGCGGCGCCGACAAGTGCGCCTACGCTTTCGTCAATGACGGGCGCAACATCCAGCACTGGGGACAGGACCAGGGATATGCCATCCGCTGTGTCCGGGATGAGTAAATGAAAAAGGGGTCAGCGCGGAACCGTGCTGACCCTTCCTTGTTTACGGACGGGGGAATTGCGGGCGGGGGGCCTTCTTGGGCTCGCCGAGGAACGAGGCTTCGGCGTCGTTCTCGTCCAGGCAGAACACCATAAAGTCCTTTTGGGCGGCGGTGACGGGTTTCCAGTCGCCGCCGTCTTTGCCGTTGGGATCGCTGTATTTGGCGAAGTTGGACCAGGCGGTGAGCATCTTCTCGGAGAGGTCCCAGTCGCCCTGGGTCCAGGGGCGCCAGCAGTTCTTCAGGGACTTGAACACGAACCACAGGTCGGAGGAGTGGAACGCGCCCTGGAGGACGTTCGGACGGCCGTCGGTGGGCAGCGGGCGGGCGAACTGGTAGGCCCAGGCCTTGCCGCCGTTCTCCTCGCGGTTCAGGCAGAAGTCTGTGATGACCGGCTCCATGTTGCCGGCGTCGTTGAGGGTGTAGCCGATCATGTAGGGGACGTCGGCCAGGGTGCCGTCGACACAGGCCTCATCGAAGCCTTCCGTGAGGACGTAGCCGTCGATGTACGGGGAGATGGGGGAGGCGGTGAGGACGCTGCGCTTGCCGGTGGCGCTGCTGTAGAGGGTGCCCATCGCGAAGATGGTTTCGGTCGAGGCGCGGCGGAGCTTCTGGAGGTCGGTGAGACCGGCCCAGTCGGCGACTTCCTTGGTGGAGGCCTCCGCATCGGCGAGGGTGAGCTGCTGCTGCATCGGCATCGCGCGCATGCCCGGGAACATCGGTTCGACGGGCTTCCGCGGGTCCGTGAAGCCGCTGGCGCTCATGATGACGGCCTTGTTGAACAGGCCCTTCGTGAGCGGGGAGGCGGACAGGAACTTCGTGCTGCGGCCGCCGGCGCTCTGGCCGAACAGCATCACGTTGTCCGGGTCGCCGCCGAACTGGGCGATGTTGGCCTGGACCCACTTCAGGGCCTGGATCTGGTCCAGGGTGCCCCAGTTGCCGGTCGGGTGCTCCGGGTTCTCGGCGGAGAGCTCGGGATGGGCGAAGAAGCCGAACGGGCCCACGCGGTAGTTGAAGGAAACGAGGACGACGTCCTTCGCCGCCCACTCCTGGCCGTCGAACTCCGGCTCGGAGCTCCAGCCTTCCCGCATGCCGCCGCCGAACACCCACACGGCCACCGGGAGCTTCTTCTCCGGCTGGCCGGGGGCCTTGGTCCATACGTTCAGATACAGGCAGTCCTCGCTGTAGGGCGCCTCCGCGCCGTAGCCCCACTCGGTGGTGTAGCCGCCGGGGTAGTGCGCCGCCTGGAACGGCGGATGGCCGAAGGTGTCGCACACTTTCACGCCCTCCCAGGGCACGACGGGCTGCGGCGCCTTCCAGCGGTTCTCGCCGATGGGCGGCGCGGCGAACGGAATGCCGCGGAACACGGTGACGCCCGGGATGTCGGCCGCCACGCCTTGGACCTGGCCGCCCTCGATGGTGAGGACGGGACTCTGGGCTTCTTTCTGCGCGCACGCGGCCATCGCCAGGGCGCACGCGAGGATCAGGATTCGTTTCATATCATTTCGGGGTTATTGGCAAATTTACAAAAAACCAGGCAGACCTGCATGCATCCGGGCAGGATTCTCCCTGAAAAATCGTATCTTTGACTCGGTAAAAATGAAACGAACGATGAAAAAGCTGCTGTATTTTCTTGCCGCCGGCCTGATGGCGGTTTCCTGCATCCTCAATTTCGGCGGGAACGGTTCCGTGTGGGTGGGCGCGTACACCGAGGAGGGGATCGACCATACCGAGGTCCGCGAGGTCGGGCATTTCCGGGCGGTGGCATCCAGCCTTCCCGCCAACGTCTATTATGTCCAGGCCGACAAGCAAGAGGTGCTCGTGGAGAGCACCGAGGAGTTGGCGCCCAAGGTGCTGACCACGGTCGAGGACGGGATCCTGACCCTCAAGCTCGAGCCCGGCCGGTATCCGAAGCTGATCCTCCGCGTGGTCGTGTCCTCCCCGGACATCGAAAAGCTTTCGGTCAGCGGAAGCGGCAATCTGTTCCACGAGGGCGTCCTGCACGCCTCGGGCTCCCTGGCCTTGAAGGTCTCGGGGAGCGGCGATATCGTCACGGGCGAGATCGACAGCCGGGATTTCGAAGCCCAGTGCAGCGGCAGCGGGAGCATCCGCGTGGGCAAGCTGGCCTGCGACGACTTCGACGGAAAGGTCAGCGGGTCCGGGACCATTCATGTCGGCATTGTCTCCTGTGACGACTTCGAAGCGGGCGTCAGCGGGTCCGGCGGCTTCACGGTCAACAAGCTCACCTCGACGGGTGGCGCCTCGGTGCGGGTTTCCGGCAGCGGGGACGTCGTCTTGAAGGAGGCGGCGGTCGACGGGAACATGGACCTGAAAACCGGCGGTTCGGGCGACATCCTCGTCAACGGTTCCTGCCACGACCTCACCGCCTCCACCTCCGGTTCCGGCAACATCAACGGCGACCTCAAGTACAACCATATCAGCGTCAAGACTTCCGGTTCCGGCGACGTGAACCTGTAGGCCGATTCCCTCGATGAATCCCGTCTCCCAGCGCCTTCTGAGCCAGCAGCTCGCGACCCCGCAGTTCAAGGATCCGGCGGAGGTCGTGTCCTGGTTCGGGGCGATGCAGGCCCAGGACTACAAGTCCATGCGCTGGGCCGTGTCGATGCGGACCCGCCGGCCCTCCGGCAAGGCCTTCGAGCAGGCCTACAACGACGGGCGGATCATCCGGACCCATCTGCTGCGCACCACCTGGCAGCTCCTCGCCGGCGAGGACCTGGGCTGGATGCTGAAGCTGTGCCGCCGCAAGGCCCTCGCCGGGCTCCGCGGCTGGATGCATTCCAACGGCGTGGACATTCCTGCGGACGAGGAGAAGCGCATCAGCGGCATCTTCGGCGAGGCGATTGCGGGGCGCGGCAGCGTCCAGAAGGAGTTCCTCGCGGAAGCCCTCCGCGAGCGCGACATCCAGATGACCGAGCAGCGGTTCTCCTACCATCTCCGCCTGGCGGAACTTTCGGGATTGCTGTGCTCGGGGGATTTGCATCCGACCAAGCGGACGCTGGCCCTCGTCGCGGAAAAGGTTCGTAATCCGTTGGTTCTGAGCCACGAAGAGGCCCTCGCTCTCCTCACTCGCAAGTATTTCCGCAGCCACAGCCCTGCCACGCTGGATGACTTTGTGTGGTGGTCGGGGCTGAATGTCAACGACTGCCGGCGCGGCATCGCCGCCCTCGGCGGCGAGCTCCGCGCCGAGCGCTGGAAAGGCCGCGACTTCTACGTCCACGCGGAGGCCCGCACCCGCGGCTTCCGCCGCGGCAGCGTCCTCCTCCTCCCCGCCTTCGACGAATACCTCATCGGCTACAAGAGCCGCGACATCGTCCTTCACCCCGATCACTCGCACCACGCCCACAACAACTCCGGCATCTTCTACCCGATCGTCGCCCTGGACGGCTACATCGTGGGCAACTGGTCCCCCTCCGCCCACGACGGCGATCTTACCCTCTTCGACGAATCGACAACGGTCCCGACCGAGCCCTTCCACGCTCAGCTCGCCACCTACCGCTCCGCTCTCAAGCTCAAGCGATAAGCCGCTTCCAAAACGGCCGGGAGGGGAGGGCTGGAGCACGGCTGAGGGAACAGTTTGGCGGGTTATCGTGCCCCCGCACGTGCTCCAGCACGACTGGGGGCACGTTTTGCCCCCAAAACGTGCCCTAACGAGGTTGGGACAAATCGTTCTCGATTCGTGTACACTGCGTCAGTGTACAACGGAACACACGCACAAGGTTACTTTTATGTACACTGCTCTCGGGGAAAGGGCAAAATGCAGGTTTGGCAGAAAGAGCGTACAGAAAAACGTACATATATCGCATTTCATTTGTACGCTGCAGCAGTGTACAACGCAGACGAGT
>JAEEGH010031710.1_pt1 | contig 10194 bp, 11 predicted proteins | sample 9134181 | NCBI WGS metagenome assembly JAEEGH01 (sample SAMN16246544, study PRJNA631951) | gut metagenome | biome: gut microbiome; feature: rumen; material: DP-attached | host: Bos | place: Iran: Karaj | collected 2018-10 | reverse complement strand
CTGTTGCCTGTTCTCCGAGCATGCTTCTGGCAGGGTCGCCCGGAGCGAGACTCATGATGCAGTAAACGATCAGCGTCACACCCAGAATGACCGGGATCATGGCGAGCAGTCGTTTTCCGATGTATTTCAGCATGTGTTCACTTCCATTCCGAAAGAAGAATAATTGCGATATATCACACTGCCGAAAAGCCAAAAGACTTTTCGGCAGCATTCATTGTTTGGTATTTCAGTTTTATGCCTGAATCAGGCACAGTGCTGTTTTAGGAATAATCCTGTGGCTATGCTGAGATTAGTCCCAGTTCCACTCGCCGACATAGAAGTAGCCGTTCGGAAGAACGTTTACATTTGCAAGGTTGGCCTTGTAAGCATAGAGTCTCTGGTTCTGATAGAGAGAGACCTGCGGGCACATGTCATTGATCTTTGCATTGACCTCTTCGAGGATAGCGGTGCACTCTTCTGTGGTACGTGCAGCTGCTGCAGCCTCGATGAGAGCATCAACTTCAGGATCATTCAGACGGGACTTGTTGGCAGCACCGATGGAGCTGGAGTGGAAGTTCATCATCAGGTACTGGACCATGGAGCTTGCGGAATAGCCGCCGATGAAGCCGGTGTGCTCACCGCGTGCGGTAACATCAAGGTAAGTGGCAAGGTCCATCTGCTCGATGGTGGCATTGATGCCGACATCCTTGAGATTGGAGAGGATAACTTCTGCTGCACGCTTTTTAGCGTCGTTGGAGCAAATGATGGAGAGCTCAATATCAGCGGGATTGCCGCCCCAGGCTGCGAGATACTCTTTTGCCTTTTCAACGCTGTAGCCTTCAACGCAGCCTTCCGTGGTTGAACCGGAGAAAGTCGTCGGAGCCTGTGCGTATACTACGGAAGCATGGCCATTTTCTGCGATCTGAACAACTGCCTGCTTGTTGACAGCACAGTCGATTGCCTTACGGACATTGACATCAGAGAGATATCCCTTGGTGTCATTCAGGTTGAGGAAGTTGAGCGTGATGGAGTCCACAATGTCCATGTACAGGTCAGGATTGTCCTGAATACCTGCCATGTTGGCAGCATCGACGTCAATAACGAAGTCAACCTCACCGGCTTCGAGAACGAGAGAACGGGAAGTTCCTTCGGGGATGAAACGCCAGATCAGATTCTTGATGGCAGGTGCGCCTGCAAAGTAGTCTTCATTGGCAACATACTCAATGCTGTCGCCGTGGTTCCAGCGGATGAATTTGTAAGCGCCGGTGCCGCAGGGCTCTTCATTGAAGTTGTGGCCGGATTCCAGCAGTGACTTCGGAAGAATGAAGTTGGCATGGTTTGCAAGGGAGTAAAGCAGGTTGGAGTTGTAGCCGTCAGTCGTGATGGTTACGGTGTATTTGTCGGTGGCTTCAACAGCAGTGTAATCCTTCGTAAAGCTGGTAACATTGGGCTTGGTCTGTGCATCGATCATGGATGCTACGACGTCTTCAGCAGTCAGTTCCTCACCGTTATGGAACTTAACGCCTTCTCTGAGTTTGAAAACCCAGGTGCAGCCGTCTTCAGAGATAGTGTAGCTCTCAGCAAGATCGGGGACAGGGTTCATGTTGTAGTCGAGCTTCATGAGACCGTTGTAGCTGAGAACATTCAGGAATGCGGTCTGCAGAGCATCATGGCCTGTGGTAGACAGGTTGTCGGATTCGTCCGGAGCTGCGACGATGAGAGTGTCTTTGCCGTCAGCTGCTGCCAGAACAGACATGGACAGCACCATGACGAGAGCAAGGATCAGAGCTAAGGTTCTTTTCATGTGTTTTCTCCTTTTTGTATTTTGAGCGGTATATTATTCAGTCTTCCGCTGTAAGCGCTATCATAGCACAATTGGTTGCCTGATGTAAATGTTTTTTTCATCTTCGGCTTGACATTTCCGGTTTACATCCTTAAGATATTACATGGCTGCGGAACAGGCTGACGTTTTGTACTGATTTTCAGCAGTAAAATGAATTGATTTTATGCATATTATACAACTGAAAGAAGGCTGCACTTATGGATGTAAAAACGCTTTCCCTGCAGGACAGGCTGATGTCCCGCTTCCTGCGCTATGCGGCAGTGAGCACACAAAGCAAATCGGGGACGGGTGCTATACCCAGCACCCCCGGTCAGTGGGATCTTGCCCGGCTTTTGATGCAGGATATTTCTGAGCTTGGCGTAGTTGATATTACCATTGATGAACATGCGGTGGTTGTCGGCAGGCTTCCCGCCCGGCTCCCGAAAGGTCATGCTCCTGTGCCTGCTGTCGGCTGGGTAACACATATGGACACCGTGGATGTAGGTATGTCACCGGAGGTTCATCCCGTCATTATTCGAAATTATCAGGGCGGAGACATCTGCCAGAATGAAGAAAAGGGGATTTTCATCTCCGTAAAAGAGCATCCGGAACTTCTGAAGTACATCGGGCAGGATCTGATTGTCAGTGACGGAACTTCTGTCCTCGGCGCCGATGACAAAGCTGCAGTTGCCAATGTAGTGGTTGCACTGGAAGTTCTGGCGGAGCATCCGGAGTTCCCCCACGGTGAAATCTATGTCTGTTTTGTCCCGGATGAGGAAATCGGTCTTTGTGGAGCAAAATCGATGGATTTCAGCCGTTTTCCGGTAGACTTTGCCTATACTATCGATTGCTGCGAGCAGGGTGAACTGGTATATCAGACCTTTAATGCCGGAAATGGAAAGCTGTATATTACCGGTGTTACGGCTCATCCCATGTCTTCCAAAAATAACACGGTAAATCCGATTCTCATTGCACATGATTTTATGAATCTGCTTGATCGAGGGGAAACCCCGGAACACACGGAAAAGACAGAAGGGTATATCTGGGTAACCGGAATCGAAGGCAATCAATTAAATGCAGTTCTTCAACTCAATATCCGTGATCACGACAGGGAAAAATACCTCGCCAAGAAAGAATATCTGAAAGCCTGTACAGAGATGATGAAGCTGCGCCATCCCAAAGCAAAGCTTTCGTTAGAGCTGGAAGATGACTACAGCAATATCAAGGATGCAATCACACCGGAAAACCGCAAATGTGTGGACTATCTCTTCCGTGCTATGGAATCGCTGGATATTGTTCCGCTGGATATTGCCATGCGCGGAGGGACGGACGGGTCATTTATCTCCACCAAAGGAATTCCAACGCCGAATTACTTTACCGGTGCGCACAATTTCCACTCCAGCTGTGAATTTATGCCAATGGGGGCGGTGGAAAACTCCTGCCGTATGACACTGAGGCTCATTGAGCTGATCACAAACGGATAAGATAGGACGGGACACAGGGGCTGTTTCTTGTGTCTGGGAAAGGAATTTGTATGCTTGCCAATAAACCCGTTATCGGGATCTCTGCACCACTCCATCCGGAGTCTCGCGGTTATCGTGTTTCCCATTGTTATGCCGACGCTGTTGCTGAAGCTGGAGGAATTCCGCTAATGCTTCCTGCTGCAGAAACACCTGAGGATGTGGATCTTCTCCTACCCTGGCTTGACGGAGTTTTGATTCCCGGAGGGCCGGATGTGGATCCGCTGTTTTATGGGGAAGAACCACGGCAGGAGCTCGGACTTGTGATCCATTCGAATGATGTGTTTGAGATGAATCTTCTGAAGGCAGCCAGAACTGCCCATAAACCGATTTTCTGTGTCTGCCGCGGGGTACAGATTCTGAATGTCACTTTTGGGGGTACCCTGGTTCAGGATATTCCCTCCCAGCTTCCGGGGACTCTGCGCCATATGCAGATCCCTGTTGACAGAACAGAGCCCACACACAGTGTAGATATTGTAAAGGATACTTATCTGTACAAAGTTTTCGAAACAGATACGATCCTGACAAATTCCTTCCATCACCAGTGCATTCAAACCGTGGCTCCCGGTTTTTCCGTTTCTGCAAAAGCAAGGGACGGAGTGATTGAAGCCATAGAAGTGAAAGAGGAACATATTCTCGGTGTGCAGTGGCATCCGGAGGAAATGGTTCATGCCCATCCGGAACACTTTGGCCTTTTCCGGCAGTTTGTTGGAGCAGCTGCTGGTGCAATAGATTAAATAGAAAATAAAAACCGCAGGGGTTCCGTCTTGAATTGAGACGGAACCCCTTTCCAAACCGGATTTGATCAGTAAACCGGCAATTACCGCTTTTTGTAAAGAACAAGCTCAGGATTTGCACCTTCTGCTTCATAGGTGCATACCAGGATGAAATCCATATTTGCCAGGATACCGAAACACCGGTCTCCACCCAGCTCGGATTCCAGCTGGTTTCCGAGATAGGTGGTATGATCATCCAGAAATTTCACATTTGCCCCGCTGGGAAGCCTGTAGGCAAGATTTACATAGCTGCCAACCAGAGCATTCAGCTTTTTTACCTCGGGCATTCCCTCAATATGGAGGTCGTTTATTTCTCGGATCAGCTGTTGTTTGAACTCCTCAAACTGCCCGTTGTCGCTGAGCTCCTCGTATTTTTTCCAGTAGTCCAGTTTGGGCAATGTCTGTTTCAGGTAAATGCGGGCCTGCTCTTCGGAAAAGTTTTCATTTACCATATGCCCTACACAGACATCGATCAGGTCATCCATATTACTGTAGGTATATGTCCCGTCGGCATAGCACCACTGGCAATAATCTTCGTTGAGCGTACCGTCCTTATTCTTACCGATAATCGAATCATCCAGCGGCATTCCGCAGCACTGGCAGATCAGCTGATTCGGCGATCCAAGCAGAGTGTTGATGGAAACATTGAAAAGCTTCGACAGCTGTTTTAATGTCTCGGTGTTCGGCACCGTTTCACCGTTTTCCCAACGTGAAACTGCCTGCCGGGTTACAAAAACCTTTTCGGCCAGATCATCCTGCGACAACCCGTTCTTCGTCCTGAGCTCATACAGTACTTCTTTTGTGTTCATGCCAACACCTCCTTGCATCCAACTGTACTATAAATACAGCTGAAAAACAAGCAACTTGCTGTTGCTCCCTGAAAGAGACTATAACCAGAAGAACATTATTTTTCGTGAACGATTAGTTCCAGAATATCAGGCCGTGAATAGTGCCCGACGGCATCATGCTCCATTTTGCAGGATGTGGGGAGATTCATATCCAGATCGGTATATATAATGGTTTCCTCATCCCAGACAGGCTCGGTCAGATAATGCCCGAAGGGATCAATGACACAACTACCCCCCCGACAAACAATATCGGGCAAACGGTCTATGGCAGACTTCTCATGAAGATCCTGTGGATAAGAGTTCCTCCGGACAATCATATCTGCATTAATAAAATAGCATTTGCCTTCGATGGCAATATGCTGGATGGTAGCCTGCCATTCCGGATTATCATTGGTATTTGGAGAAATATATATCGTGATTCCTTTCTGGTATAAAGCAACTCTGGCTAACGGCATATAGCTTTCCCAGCAGATCAGGCTCCCGATCGGACCCCAGGGAGTTTCTGTAATCGGGAAATAACCCTTGTCAGCGTCGCCCCAGACAACCCGTTCTGTTCCGGTAGGCTTCAGCTTACGGTGAACCTTATAGGATCCGTCCGGCTCAAAAATCACGTTGCTGTTATAAAGAGTGCCCGAAACCGCATCGCGTTCCGAAAAACCGATACTGATGTATGCTTTAGCCTGAATTGCGGCGGCAGAAAGCTGGCCGAAATCGGGATCTCCGACAACCATGGAAGAATCGGAATAACGCTTCCAGTCAGCTCTCCCGGGCTCTGTCCTCTTCCCGACAGTAAATCCGAATGTCATGCCGATCGGATAACCGGGAATAAACAGCTCAGGAAACACGATCAGCTCAGCTTTTTGCTCTGCAGCTTCGCTGATAAGATGTAATGCTTTTTCTAAAGATGCTGTTTTGTCAAACAGGACAGGTTCTGCCTGAACAAGAGCAATCCTGCAGGATTCTTTTATATTTCTCATAATACGTGCCCCTATTGATTTTCGGAATAAGATAATCTTATCAGATTCCCGGTTCTCACACAATGATTACTTCTGTGCGAATCTGATATGGCAATACCACCGTGTTTGTGGTATGCTTAAAGCCGGAATCATTAAGATCTTTTGAGGTGAATTGTATGGAATCTATGACGATATCGCAGATTATGGAAAAGATGATTGCTTTCTCTGACGGGAATATCCATGATATTGATCACTTCATTCGTGTCTGGACATATGCCAGAACGATCGGTGAGTTGGAGAATCTTGACAGAGAAACGCAATTCCTCCTGGAAGTGGCGGCCATCACGCATGATATAGCCTGCCCGCTATGCCGGGTAAAATATGGGAATACCAACGGCAAGTACCAGGAGGAGGAAGGCGTCCCGATGGTAAAAAAGTTTTTGTCCGATATTGGGATAGCGGAAGAAGTGATTGACCGTGTCGCTTTCCTGGTCGGCCATCACCACACATTTTCCGGCATCGATGGGATAGATTATCAGATCCTGATCGAGGCAGACTATATAGCAAATGCGACGGAAAACGGATATGGTCAGGAAAACATTGTAAATTTTATGCAGAAAATCATGGAGACTGAAGGCGGAAAGCAGATTCTCAAAGCGATTTATCCACAGTACTTGATGTAACCGAACACGTGCTTGATAGCTTCCTGAATTGTGAAATTGCAATATCCTTCATAAGAGTCGGGTAACCGGCTCTTTTTTAAAGCTCCAGCAGCATATAGATCAATTCCTGAAATCCGCTCGTTCGAGAGAGAAATCCTTTGGGATTCCGTCCGAATTCCGCAAACCCCAGGTTCTGATATAACGATATTGCCCTCTTGTTCTCGGAGACGACATTCAATTCCATCTGAACATATCCGGCATCTCTGGCGCATTGTATACAAGCCTCTGTGAGAGCTCTGCCCAACCCGAGCCCCCAGTATTCTTTCAGAATGCTTATGCCGAATTCTGCCCGATGTTTTACTTTATACTTAGTTCCGACAGCCCCGATCCCGGCTATTCCTGCAATTTTCCCGTCGATGAAGGCAATAATCTCTATTTCATTCGGACTCCTGGTCTTTTCTTCCAGAAAGTGTGCTTCCTGTTCGGAGTCAAAACTGTTTTCATCGGGATACGACAGCAGATAATCTGTCTCGGCATGAGTGGTATTGAAGATATCAAAGACAGCGTTGCCGTCGGGTGCGTCGCCGTTCCTCAGCCATGCCTCATTTCCGTTTTTCAGAGTGATCCTTTGTTCATATTTCATCTGCTTTACCTCACAAGTCCTGATTTCTTGAAGTAATGCTGCGTCGATAATCGCCTTTATGAGCGAGAGCTTCATATTTCATTGCGGATGCCTTAATTGCACCCAGACAGTGGATTCTTACAACCTGGTTGCTGTCGATCTCTGATATTGTTTTCAGTTCTTCCACATATGATTTGACAAACTCCGGCCTGCGTTTACCGAGAACACGGAAGATTTCCGGTGCTTCCATTCTTACTTTGTCATCCGTATCATACAGTAGTTTTTCATATATCGGCATATAATTCTTATAAATGTCGGGAGTATTGGTGGCAATGTTTTCTGCTGCCCAGATAAAACTCAATCTGACTTTTGCGTTCTCATCAGCGGAAAAGTGAAACAGGGTTGACCAATATGCTTCAATTACGTGATAGTTGCCCCGTCCGATCCTGCCGAGTGCGTTAACCGCACGCTCTCGTAAAAGTGATACAGGACTCTCACAGAAGGAAGCTATCAGAGGAACCTTGTCCTGCACTGCCAGGGGATATGCAAGGCCAATTTCACCGAGCAGCCAGAGTGCCTTCGCCTGTATTTTCACAGATTCATGGGTAAGAAGAGATGATACAAATGAAATGCTGTCTTCCCACTTATCCCGGTCCCTGGTTATTATTCCAAGCTCTTTATAAAGTTCCGATTCGTTCAATCCATCATCTCCTCAAGGCGCGATTAAGAGACAGCTTGTCAAGAATCCTTTCCGCTATAATTACTTTAGCGTCAACGATAATTCTATCTCATCTTCATCCTCTGCACCGGTCTCTGTAAAACCTTTGATTTTATACAGTTTCAGTGCCTGGATATTATCTTTGTTGCAGGTTAAAGTAACCCGGTTTGAAGAGCCAAAAGGTTTCGTCTTGATGTAATCAAGCACCAGATCCAATGCAGCACTGCCGTAGCCACGCCGCTGATATGATTCATCGATTATCATATGCCATATATCATATTCGGGAATATCGTAATCGTAAATCACCATAACATAGCCGACCATAGTGTCACCTTCATAGATTCCGAAAGGCTGGCATTGCTCTCTATAAACATAAGCCTGTGCGAGGCTGCGAACCGGATGAGAAACAAAGCGTTCCTGTCCCGATGCAAGTTTAAGATTAAAGGCGTCAATAAAGTTTTCTTCTGTTATTGCTTTGAGAGTAATCATATATTTATTTCTTATCCTGTAAAAAAGAGAATTTGTTGTTCAGTTCTTCCCCGGGATCTGCTCAAGAGCTGCCAGAACCTTTTTGATATTCTCTTCATGCGGAATAATGGTTTTCAGATCTACTTCCGGGTGTGTATCAACATAGGCTTTGAGGAAACCGATCAGATTGTCTTTGGTTTCCATATAATCATCAATGATTACCTGATCATCATATCCCAGCCGCTTCAGAATGATTGCAGAAACGACACCTGTTCTGTCTTTCCCGGCACTGCAGAAGTACATCACCCTGCTTTCAGCATTCATGATGGTTTTAATGATCCTGTCCATCTGATCATCTATCATCTGAAGATAGACAGTGGCGACTGCTTCCGGGGAATCCGGAGGATCTCCGCCTCCGGTTACAGGCAAGTGGTAATAGGTGAAGCCTTCCGCACTTTCAAGCCTGCAGGGGTTTTGCGCATACTCTTTTCTTTCTCTTAAGTCAATGATTGTCGTAATGCCGTTTTGACGAAGCCAGTACACTTCGTCGTCCGTCAGCTTCCCGGGGAAATCACTTCTGATAAACCGCATATCCCCAGTGGGTAATGCCCTTGTGTTAAGCGTTGATTGTAATAATGAACTCATTTTCAGCTTTTTGTAGTAATGTTTAGAAATGTGTTGTACCCGGTAGGCCTTCCAGCTCTTTGTTGGAGTGATGATGCCCATGCTTGCTATCCGTCACATAATGATTGTGCTCATGGGTGTGTACAACGGTGTGCGTATGGGTTGATCCGTCATGGGTATGCGTAAAGGTGTGAACATGCTGATGTGCATGCTGCCGGATCAGAGTGTCCACAACAACCAGTGCGGATCCTGCAATCATCACTGCCAGTGCTGTGAGATACTTCCACGACAGCTGCTCTTTCAGAAATACAAACGATAAAAATGCTCCGACAAATGGTGCGACAGCATAGTAAGCACTTGTTTTTGCTGCTCCGAGAACGCGCTGTGCGCGGACATAGAGAAAAATGCTGAGCCCGTAAGATACAAAGCCGAGGAGCAGAGCAACAACAGCGTATCCGGTTCCCGGCATAGTCTCTCTCATGATGAAGGCAATCAACAAAGATCCCAACCCGGAGAATATTCCTTTCAGAACGACGATTTCATAGGTGCTCTTGGATGCGATATTCCTTGTGCAGTTGTTTTCAAACCCCCAGCAGACTGTTGCCAGCAGCACAAACAGGGATCCGTAAGAAAACCGGAAGCTGTCAGTTCCCTCAAAGGAAAGCAGGATGCTTGACAATGTGATCAGTGCAATGGCAGCCCAGAGCCTTTTGGATACTGCCTCTCTGAAGATAAACAGCGCAATCAGCGTTGTTGCGACAATTTCAAAGTTCCCGAGAAGAGAAGCATTTGCGGACGAACCGTAACTGATTCCAAGCATCAGGAAAATCGGCGCGGCAATGTCCAGCACGATCATCCCGATGACATATGGCAGATCCTTTTTTGACAGCGGTTCAGATTTCTCCCGACTGTTTCTGTTGAACAGTGACAGCATTCCGATTCCGACTCCTGCACCCAGATACAGGAGCGCTGCCATCGTTGTTGGCCCAACTTCACGAAGCAGAACTTTTGATACCGGAACATTGACTGCATAGAATACTGCTGCGAGAATGGCATATCCGATCGCAATCATTCTTTTATCTTTTCCCATGGTTACCCTCTCCTGTTCGCGTTTCCCCAATCGCAGAGCTGATCCAGAACCTTTACAAGCGACCGCCCTCTCTCAGAAAGAGTATACTCAACCTTTGGCGGGATTTGAG
>JAEEGH010031709.1_pt1 | contig 10194 bp, 7 predicted proteins | sample 9134181 | NCBI WGS metagenome assembly JAEEGH01 (sample SAMN16246544, study PRJNA631951) | gut metagenome | biome: gut microbiome; feature: rumen; material: DP-attached | host: Bos | place: Iran: Karaj | collected 2018-10 | reverse complement strand
TGCAGTCCTCTGTGCAGAGCACCTTCATGGGAAACCCTATCATAATCTCTTCGCTGATAAAAGCATCAACATCGAGCTCATATCCGTCTATATAGTTTACCGGCTCTTCGTCATCCCTGATCCTGACCGTTCCGTCGTCTTCCCAGGTAAACACATAGTCGGTATCGATATCGAAAGGAACCGATACGGGCTCTAAGCACCTGTCGCACGGAACACTCAGCTCAATTTTCGTCTGAGCCTTGATCCTGATTGTTTTTGCTGTGTCGGAAACGGCGTGGAACCTGACCGGCTCCTTTTTGGCCACGGGATAACTCTCACCCATGTGCATAAAGCTTTCAGCCTCAATATCCGCTGTAAATTCGCGGCTTTCTGAGTTAAGATTCATGACTTCGGAAAGAGAGATTCGCATCCAAATATCCTTTCTTTTACACATCAAAAACGATGCGCTCAAAATCGCACATGCATTATTATATCAAATTTAGTCTGATTGTCAAACACTTTTTTATCAAAATTACGATTCAGAAACATCGGTCTTATAGAACACTTTATAAATGATAACGAAGCACGCAACGCTCTGAATAAATCCGATCACTTCAGTCGCTGCCAAACCTATCGCTCCGACCTGATACAGCGCGGCCGGCAGGTCCAGAAGAGCGTGAAGCGCGATCGCGAGGAAGAACAAACCTGTGCGCGATCTCTTTACCGCATTGAATACAAGTATCGACAATGACACATGCATCAGCATCGCGCAGATCCTCTCGAACATACTTATCAGAACGACAACCGGAGTGATCTGCGCAATTGCGGCGGGCATAGCTTCAAGTGCGGAAGTATCTATTCCTGCGGCCGCATTTTGGTTGATGAACGAATCAAAAGTCCCGTTGTTTATCATTATCGCATAGACCATGTACTGAATTCCGCTGATGATCATCATCCACGCAGCTTCCATGCCGCCGTGTCCTATTCCGTGGGAAACGCCCGTCTCGCGGTTTCTCCTGTTCTTCAGTACTGTCTTGAACGCGATAAAGCGGCCCGTCTCTTCAAATATTCCGGCAAGCAGTATTCCGAACACTACGTACAGGACAGGCGAGCTCATTACCTTGCTGCCGATATATGTCGCGGTATTGAGCAGAAAAAGCTTCGGTATCGCTTCAAGGATCACGGCGAAAACAAGCCAGGTAGCTGCGCCGACCAAAACCGTAGATACCTTCTCCTTCTGAGTTTTTATCCATACATACGCAATGAGCAGAGGGAAAAGCAGGCCGAAGCCGATCATCATTTCCAATGCAAAAAATGTATTTGACGCTATCATATAAAAATCCTCCTGTTGAGATAAACAATAATGAGCTATTTAAAAATATTTTTAAACTATGCACATTATAAGATACCCGCAAGGAGGATGTCAATATCTATTTAAAAAATATTTTAAAAGACTATTATCAAAGGTCACGCTGAATAGATCGCTGAATAATCGTAGTTCTTTGTCTTGTTGATGCGGTCCACGTACTCATGTATCTTGCCGAAATCATCCTCATGGGCGAGGCGCATGAAACCGAGGAATGCCTTCATATCAAAGTTCTTTACCTCTTCTATCATGAGTTCCATCGCTGTGGACGAATCGAAAGCCTTACGGTAGGGTCTGTCAGAGATCAGAGCCACATACACGTCGCATATCCTTATGATCCTCGAACCCAGCGGGATCGCCTCTCCCGCAAGCTTATCGGGATATCCCGAACCGTCAAAGTTCTCGCGCTGATGAAGTACGATCCTTCTCAGTTCCTCGGTTCCGGCCTGCTGTTCGCAGAGTACCTTATAGCTGAGCTCGGGATACTGTCTTACATACTTCATCTCCTCGATGCGCAGCAGCTCCTTCTTTCTTCCGTACATCTTGTCGCTGAGCTGCAGTTTGCCGATATCGTGCAGGAGTCCCGCGTCAGCGATCATGTCGCAGTACGCTTCGTCATGCCCGAGCGTTTCCGCCAGTCTTCGGGATAAAAACGATACTACATAACCGTGGTTGACCGCATCCTCAACGTCTTCCGCATACTCCGCATCAACATTGAACAGACGCATCAACTCAGGTTTTTCCTTGATCATCATAATGATTACCCGTATTCCTTCCAATCATGAAATACCGTGCTCAGCTATGTAATCCAGCTTGCGCGCGATCATTTCGTCTATCCGGTCTGTGTATTCATGAACATTCTTAACATTCTCGACTCTCTCAAAGCGCTTGTCCCCAGCATCACGGACGAACTTGCTCGAAGCTCCGGAGCCGCAGGCCAGGATGATCTGCTTCTCTTCCATGATCAGGATATTGTAGAGACCTTCCTTACCGGGGCGGGCGTAACCCACATTCTCCAGATTGTCGGTCATATTCTTCTGCCGGTACAGATAGTAGGGCTCATAGCCGTGGTCCTTCATGAACGAGGCAGCCGTCTCGACCATCAGCGCAACGTCCTTCGCTTCATTGCCCTCATAGAGCTCTCCTTCGGTAGTAAGCCTCGCGGCTCGCTTTCTGGCGAGCGTATGTACCGTCACGCTGTCGGGATCGAGCTTTTCTATCTCTGAAAGCGTATATTTGAAATCGTCGATATCCTCACCCGTAAGCCCGGCTATCAGGTCCATGTTGATATTGTCAAAGCCGAGACTCCTCGCCAGCGCAAACGCATCCCTGACCTGTGCGGCAGTATGCTTCCTGCCTATCGTCTCAAGCGTGCGTTCCACCATCGACTGCGGATTTATGGATATCCTTGTAATACCCTCTTCCAGCAGCATACGAAGCTTATCTTCGGTAATGCTGTCGGGCCTTCCGGCTTCAACGGTAAACTCTCTGACGCCGCTTATATCAAAATTGTCTTTTACGCAGCGGATCAGGCTCCTCAGTTGTTCCGCCGAAACGGATGTAGGGGTTCCTCCGCCGAAATACACGGTTTCGAGAGTCCTTCCGGGGAAGCATCCCGATACTGCCTTTATCTCTTTTTTAAGAGCCTCGATATAAGGCTCGACGCAGTCTGCGAATCTCGAGATCGGATGCGAGCCGAACGAACAGTAATTGCATATGCTCGGGCAGAAAGGGATCCCGATATAAAGACTGTAGCCTTTTTGATAATCGATCGCATTTAGCAGCTGATACTCTACCGCTGCGATCCTGGTTGCAAGAGCGGCCTTTTCCTTCGAAACATAATAGTTCTCGTCCATGAACTGCAGATGCTTCGCTTCGCCTCTCTCTATCCTTTCAAATATCAGCTTGGTGGGTCTGACTCCCGTGAGCGTTCCCCACGGCAGCGTCTTCCCCGTATGTTTTGAAAGCAGCCTGTACAGCGCCCTGAGCAGCTGGTTCCTGTACGCGCGGTGACGAAGCTTAGGCTTCTCTTCTTCCGAAGAAAAGCCCTCGGTTATCCTGCCCGCAGGCTCAACGGATGCTGCAGACTCCGAACCCTGTCCGCAGGGTTCTTCCGCCACTGAGAGCACCATCTCATCTTCTGCCAGTTCAAAATCTATTCTTACCGCTCCCGCCTCATTGTACAGCAGCGGGTAAAACTCTTTGATCAGGGGCTCGACGTCCTGTCTGAAGTCAAGTCCCGACATATTTATCGCCACATTGGGTTCATTCATTATACTTATTGCTCCGCATGTATGAATTGCACCGTTTTTCGTGTCCTATAGACGTCGTAACGCCGTGTCCGGGAAGCACAAAGGTATCTTCCGGAAGCACTGCCAGTCTGGTCCTTACCGATTTGATCAGAAGATCGGAATCGCCGGTCGGAAGATCGCTGCGGCCGATGCTCTCGTAAAAGAGCGTGTCGCCGCTGAACAGGATCTTCTGCTTCGAAAGATGATAGCATGCGCCGCCCACGGTATGGCCGGGCGTAGCGATAACCTTGATCGTAAGCCCTGCGAGCACAACGCTGTCATTGTCTTCGAGAAAGACATCCGCCGAAGTGGTATAGGGCTGTTTTATCAGACCGTTCGAACTGTTAAGCACGGGATCCGAAAGAAGCTTTTTCTCGGCGTCAAGGATGAACACCCTGATATCGTATTTGCGCTTAAGCTCGTTGACCGCCATGATATGGTCAAAATGACCGTGCGTGAGCAAAATGGCAACGGGGATCATGCCCATATCGTCGATCGCGTAGCAGATCTTGATCGGATCGGCGCCCGGATCGATTATCAGGCCTTCCGAAGTGTCCTCGTTCATTACCAGATAGCAGTTTGTGCAGAACAGGCCTACCTGAATGCATTTAAGCAGCAGCTTGTTCCGGCGGAATACTTCCTGTTCTCCTCCGTAATTTCCGCTCATTTCCCATATGCCCATAATCGGCTCCTTTCTGTGGGGGTCGGTTATTATCCCATGCTTCTCTGAATGTCTATAACGCCTTCTATATTTCTCAGTTTTGACGTGATCGTCGCAAGAGTCTCGCGGTCCTTTACGCTGAAACCGATCGTAACGGTCGCGATGCCCTGCTTGCTGGTCCTGGCGTTCATCGAAGTAACATCGATATGGTTTTCCGTAGTGATCTTGGAAATATCGAGCAGTACGCCGGATCTGTTCTTCACGTAAAGATTGATCTCGGTGGAGAATACCTCGTCGCCTGCCTGATTCTTCGCCTCATTCCACTCGGCGGGGATCAGGCGCGCTCTCTCCTCTTCGGAAAGAGTCATGATGTTGATGCAATCGGTACGGTGTATCGAAACTCCGCGTCCACGGGTCACGAATCCGCATATCTCGTCGCCGGGCACGGGCGAACAGCACTTGGAGAAATGCACCGCAACGTCGTTGACTCCCTGCACGATAATGCTTCCCTTTGCGGCCAGAATGGGCTTTCTTTCGAAATTAACGTCTGCAAAGGATTCGAGGACATTCGCGTCGGTCATCTCCTTACGCTTCGTCTTCTCGTATTCTTCCTGAAGGCGGGCTACTATCTGGCCTTCCTTTAAGCCGCCGTGTCCGATCGAGGCGTATACCGAATCCCACTCGCGGTAACCGTATTTGCGCAGTACCGCGGCCTCAAATTCGGGCTTTAAGATATCTGCGGGATCGATGCCCTTTGTCTTGCAGTAGTTCAGCACAAGATCCTTTCCTCGGACGATGTTCTCTTCCTTGAATTCGGACTTGAACCACTGATTTATCTTGTTCTTTGCCTGTGTGGTCTTAACGATCTTCAGCCAGTCACGCGAAGGTCCCTTCGAGTTCTGCGAAGTAATGATCTCGACCTGATCGCCGTTCTGGATCGTGTATTCTATAGGTACCAGCTTATTGTTGACGCGCGCGCCGACCATCTTGTTGCCGACCGCACTGTGGATGCTGTAAGCGAAATCGATGGGCGTCGATCCTACCGTCAGATTCTTTACCTCGCCGGAAGGAGTAAAACAGAATACGCTGTCGGAAAACAGGTTCAGATCGTCCTTTAACAGCATGAGGAATTCTTTGTTGTCCGAGAGCTCCTGTTGCCATTCGAGGATCTGACGGAGCCATGAAAGCTTCTCCTCCTCTGAATCGGCCGTCGATTTTCCTTCGGGATCCGACTTATATTTCCAGTGAGCCGCGATACCGAACTCGGCGATACGGTGCATCTCCTGGGTTCTGATCTGAACTTCGAAGGGCTGGCCCGTCGAGCTGATCAGCGTCGTATGCAGAGACTGGTACATGTTCGGCTTCGGCATCGCGATGTAATCCTTGAACCTGCCCGGAATGGGCTTATACATCTCATGGATGACGCCGAGAGCGGCGTAACAGTCTTTTATGTCCTTAACGATTATACGTACGGCAAACAGGTCGTATATCTGGTCAAGCGTCTTGTTCTGCGTGACCATTTTCTTATAAATAGAGAAAAGATGCTTTACACGGCCGTTGACCTTTGCCTCGATCGACGCGTCCTCGATATGGTTCGCAACCTCGGCCACGATCTCGGTGATGAAATCTTCTTTTTCTGCGAGCTTTGCTTTTACCTTTTCCGAAAGCTCTTTATACATTACAGGCTCCAGATACTGAAGGCTCAGATCGTCGAGTTCTATCTTGATCTTCGAAATACCGAGACGCTGGGCTATCGGGCAATAGATGTCCATCGTCTCCTTCGATTTCTCGTACTGCTTGTTCGGGGGCTGGTACTGCATCGTACGCATATTATGCAGACGGTCGGCAAGCTTGATCAGGATTACCCTGATATCCTTTGCCATCGCAAGGAACATCTTCCTTAAGTTCTCGGCCTGAAGTTCAACCTTATCGGCGGAATAATTAAGCTTTGTGAGCTTTGTAACGCCGTCAACGAGGAGCGCTATCTCCTCGCCGAACATGTCGACCAGCTCATCGTAAGTACAGCTGGTATCCTCTACGACATCATGCAGAAGTCCGGCCGCGATACTCTCTATGTCCAGTTCGAGATCGGCCAGGATTATCGCAACACAAATAGGGTGAATGATATAAGGTTCACCCGATTTGCGCTTCTGGTCCTTATGCGCGTCATATGCTACCTTGTAGGCCTTTTCAATAATGTCGATACCGCTCACCGCATGATACTGTTTGATCCTGTTGATCAGAATATCGTGCAGCTCGGCCGGATCTGTAAAATCCGCCGGAATACCGGTGCCGACAGACCTGTCCTTGTCACTCATAACATCACCTGCCCGCCGTAATGTTCATAATATAATACTGATAACTTATTATTTTACAGCTCAAATGCATAACTGTCAAATACGCATCATAATAATACATTTTCATTCACTGACTTTATAAACATTCGCAAATATGCAACTGTTGCACATTTTACACTTTCGCAGAACAAATTGCCATATTTTTGTCAAATTCGAAATTCTTACCAAGTCACTTCTCTTTTACACGATTTTTTGTTGACTATTGCAATACAAATGACTAAAATATAGTAAATAGAAGTTCTACACGAAAAAAAGATATAGAACAAAAAAGGAGACAGACAGTTATGAAGCTTAAGTTTAAGACCACATTTCTCATGGCAGGGATCATTCCCATGATCGTTGTCGGGCTGATAATCGCATTTATCAGCATTAACAAGACCACCGCTGGTCTTGCCGAGTCCAGAAGAGTTACGCTGAAGAGTGTCAGCTATTCTCTGAAGGAATACTTCCAGTACGACGTTATCGCGAACGGCTATGTAGATTATGACGAATACGCCGACCACGCTTACGTCAACAACCTTAAGTCCGAGTACATCGAGCAGACGCTTTTCCAGGATGACACCCGTCTCCTCACCTCCATCAAGCAGGCTGACGGTTCTTACTTCGAAGGTACCAAGGCCGGCGAGGCGATCTACAAGCAGGTTAAGACCGGTCAGGACTATTACGCAGAGAACGTTACTATCAACAATAAGCTTTACGCGGTTTATTACACTCCCATTTATGCAGATGAAGATCAAAAGGTATTCTGGGGCATGGCTTTCTCGGGTATCCCGATGTCAGTTGCCCAGGCAACCATTAATTCGATCAGGAATTCTGTCATTATCGTCCTTGTAATAAGCCTTCTGATCATTGCCGCTATTATCTTCTATATCGGTATCATGTTTGAAAAAGCGCTGTCGAATATGGTTTCCAATATCGACGAGCTTGCGGAAGGTAATCTTTCGCCCAAGGCCATCAGACATACAATATGTTACGAATTCACCGAGATCAACAAGGCCATCGGCAATATGCAGGGCCAGCTGAGTTCCACAGTCGGTTCCATCCGCGGTACTTATGAGTCCCTGAACACTACCGTCGGACAGGTTGACGGTCTTTCCAACAGCAGTGCGGACGGCATCAGACAGTCGGCAGAGCTTATCAACCAGATGTCCAATACCGCTGTCAGCATGGCAGATAATGTTCAGAACGTTAATTCAGCCGTTATCGAAATGGGTAATTCGATCGAGTCCATTTCCGAGAGCTCTTCTATCGCAAGAGAGCGCGCTAAGGAAATGAAGACCGTTAACGATGAAGCTATCAAGAACATCAAGAGCGTTTACACAAGCAATGAGCAGTCCGTAACCGCTATCCTTAACATTAACGATCAGACCAAGGCTTCCGCGGACGCGGTTAACAGCATTAAATCCGCTGCGGATGTTATCGCGAGCATCGCAGGACAGACCAATCTGCTCGCTCTTAACGCTTCCATCGAGGCTGCACGTGCCGGTGAGTCCGGACGCGGATTCGCGGTTGTTGCCGAGAACATCAGAGAGCTTGCCGAGCAGAGTAATCTCTCCGCTCAGGACATCAGAAAGTCTGTTGAGGACGTTGTGGTTAAGGTTGAGAGCTGTGCCGAAATGGCCAACGATGCAAAGGATCTGATGATCAGTCAGCAGGAGCTTGTAAAGAACGTTTCCGAGAGCATGGAGAACTTCAGTGCTTCAGTTTCCGAGGTTGTTTCGGATATCACCAGTGTTTCGAATGAGGCCGAAGCCCTTAACAAGGTTAAGGAATCCATCCTGAACAATGTATCCGACCTGTCCGCGATCTCCGAAGAGAATGCGGCTTCGTCACAGGAAGTTGCCACCAATATCGACAACATCGCAGACAACGTTACCAATACAAAGAACGAATCTTCGAAGATGCGTGGTATGGCTGAAGAGCTTAACGATCAGCTCCGCTACTTCAAGTAATAAAACAGCATAACATAAAGACAGACAGGCACCGTTCGATAAACATTCGAACGGTGCCAGTCTTCTTTTCTACAGTTTTTTAATATACACAGACCTTCGGCCTTTTGATCTTAGTCGTCAAATCCTGCGTAGTCTTTCAGCTGCATAGCTGCGTAATACTCATACTTGGGCTGCAGATCCTTATCGAAAGGAAGCGGGCTGTACTCTGCTCTCCATGACAGCGAATCGGTCACGCCCCAGAATGTGAATGCATCCATGTTAAGCGTTCCGTTATCTACTCTCTCGAACAGACCCTTTACCAGGTTGTAGCAGAACTGACCCTGTGTCTTGAAATTCGCATCGTTGGCTTCAAGGGGATGCTGCCATTTTCCGAGCTGGATATCAACCTCTGTAAGCTGAACCTTAAGTCCTGTAGCTGCGATCGCATCAACGAGCCTGAAATACGATACAAGGCTGTCCTCGGTGTAAAGATGAGCCTGGAAGCCGAGTCCGTCGATCAGGTATCTTCCGGTATCATCCTTAAGTGTATCCACAAACTTAAGCAGACACTGTGTCTTCATCTGCTCGTTGTAGTCGTTATAATAAAGGTCGATACTCTCGGGCGCGTATTTGTCTGCATAATAGAATGCATACCAGAGATAATCGTCGCCGATGATCTTCGTCCAGTTGTTCTGACGGATAGTTCCGTTCTCCATCCACGCCTCGTTTACAACATCGTACGCATAGAACAGATCGATATATCCGAGCGCTTCAAGCTGCTCAAATACCTGCCTGATATAGCTCTCCATGCGTGCAAGCATTGTATCGCGGTCAACCTCGCTGCCGGAATTCTCAAAACCTTCCTTGAATATCCAGTTAGGCGTCTGGCTGTACCATACAAGAGTATGTCCGCGCATCTTAAGACCGTTTTCCTTCGCGAATTCCATGATCTTCAGCGCTTCCGAATTAAATTCAACAACCAGCTCTCCGGTCTCCTTACTCTTGTTCCTGTTGAAGATATAATCGGGCTTCATGGCGTTCTCACAGGTAAGGCTGCTGAAGTTCTCGGTAATGATCTTGCTGATCGCAGGTCTGTCGATCATCTGACCGGAAATGCAGGTTCCGACCTTCATTCCGTGCTCGGCGAAAACATCCTTCAGGACGTAATCATCGGGATTAATGGGTTCAGCAGTGGGCTCGGGAGCATCCGTAGGTGCGGGAGCATCTGTGGGAGCCTTTGTGGGATCGGCCGCCTGTGTGGGTGCCGATGTGGGGTTATTCTGTACTTCGTTTCCTTTTTTGCAGCCCGCTGCGGATAAGATCATCACCAGTGCGAGCAATACAGCAAGTATTCTCTTCATCTTACAAATTCCTTCCTTAATCTTTTCATCCTCAAATATGCAGCCTGCGGGTAAAATATACCTTATGGCTCTACAGTTGAGAATTATATATTGCACTTTCAGACCAAACTAATCAAAAACAGACTAAATATGACGGAATTTTGCTATTACACGTATTAAATAAGTTCAAGCCACGCGTTCAGTACTTTTGCCATAAATATAACGGTAAAAGCACTGAGCGCATGGCCGCGAACTGCTTCGCTGCATTT
>JAEEGH010031708.1_pt1 | contig 10194 bp, 4 predicted proteins | sample 9134181 | NCBI WGS metagenome assembly JAEEGH01 (sample SAMN16246544, study PRJNA631951) | gut metagenome | biome: gut microbiome; feature: rumen; material: DP-attached | host: Bos | place: Iran: Karaj | collected 2018-10 | reverse complement strand
TTCGGGGCCGACCCACAATGAAAGGCGGTCTGGAGTGTAGGGGAAATCGGACGCCTGAAGATCGCTCGGCCGTGAAACGGCGCCGAAGAAGCCATCTTCGTGACTGTTGGCCAATGCTTCGCTAAATGCTTGCGGCGCATCAAGTTCCGGCAACCATGGGTTGCCGGATTGCTTCATGGCGGTGACAAGCGTTTGCGACCATGATTCGACAGCGGACGCGTCTGGACGAGAGACGGCGTAACAGCAGATGACGGGAACGATTTTGGCGACGCCAAGCTCCGTCGCGGATTTCAGGACCGTGTCCATATTCTTGTTGCGCGGCGGCGCGACATAGAGGATGATCGCAAGCTTCGGCTGCGGAACGAGTTCCGCTGATTCAACGCGGCAAGCGGCTTCGCGGATCTTGCGCGTCGGCCCGTCGTCCAACAGGACGGCGGCCGCGCGGCCGCCTTGTCCGTTGAGCAACGTCAGCCGTTCGCCTGGTTCGAGGCGCATGACGCGCAAGGCGTGGGCGGTTTCCTCCGCCGAGAGACGGACGGTTTCTCCGACGGTGAAAGTCTTTGGAACGTAATAGCTTGGCATGGTGGATTATAGATGGAATCAGAACGGCACATCATCAACGACTTCTTCATCAGCCGCGATCGATGGCGGCGCGGGCTGAGATGGTTGTGGCGGAGGAGGTTGAGCAGGCGGCGGATCGGCTTTCGGTTGTGACGCAGGCTGTTGCGGTTGTGGAGCAGGCTGTGGTGATTGTGGTGCGGCCTTCGGCATAGCTTGCTGTTGCGGCGCAGGTTGTTGCGGCGCAGGTTGTTGCGGCGCAGGCTGTTGATGTGCAGACTGTTGCGGAGCAACTTGTTGTTGTGTCGGTTGCTGTTGAACAGGCTGTTGTGCAACTTGTTGCGGTTGTTGCGGTGCAGGCTGCGGCATAGGCCGTTGCAACGGCTGATACGGCTGCTGCTGCAATGGCTGGTAAGGTTGCTGCGCAGGGGGATAGGGGGGCGGCGGCTGTTGGTAGCCGTAGGCCGGTATGGGTTGCCCGTAGGCGGGAGCGGGATAAGGCGGCTGTTGGCCATATCTCATGGATGGATATGCCTGCGGTTCAATAAGTTCTGCGTTTCGTTTCTCCAAATGGAGGATCGTGTCAACGATGACTCGCAACTTCGAACGCGTCTTTCCAGTTTCTTTGTCCTGCCAGCTGTCGTAGCGCAAATGGCCCTCCACATAGACGGTGGAGCCCTTGGTCATGTTTTTAACGCAAAAGTCCGCCTGGTAGCCGTATGCGGTCAGATCGACGTACACGACGTCTTCACGCTCTTCACCGGACTGCGTCTTGTAGCGGCGATTGACAGCCATCCCCAAATCACAGATAGGAGTTCCGTTCTGCTGGAGGGCTTTGCTTTGAGGTTCACGGGTCAGATTACCCATGAGAAGGACTTTGTTGAGGTTCGCCATAATTGGTTTGCTCCTGCTTTGAGATGTTTTCCATGTCTATACCATACTATAATAAATGAAAATTTCCTGTAAGGACGACTGATTTTGGCAGTTGTCGCTTTTCACAAGAAAAATACATTGGAAAATTCATTTTTCAAGAAAAATGCAAGAAAATATATTTGCATTAATGAAAAACTGGTTTATCTTTATTATGTCAATCGCTGGAGGCCATTTTATGCCTTTAATGAAATGCATGAAAACAATGCCGCCGGCCAGACCTGATGGACTCCGACGAAAGACGGGTGTGAAATGGGCGGCACAGGTCCGGCTGGCGGCGCCAAAGGAGGATTTGTTATGAGAAAGTTGTTGTGTCGGTGCATGTTGGCGTTGTTGCTGTCATGTGGTGGCAGGCTCGCCATGGCGCAGGAGGCCGATAAGCCTGCGCCACAGGATGAAAAGACGGTCGTGAAGGTCGAGGAGGAGGCGAAGAAGGAGAAGACCCCCGTGGCGAAACTACGGGGCAAGCTTCTCTACAAGAAGAGCCAGATCAAGAAGTTGGAAAAGGCGGCCACGGCGGCGGATGACGTTTTGGCGAGCAAGCTGCAGGAGCTTGAGAATCAGCGCCGCGCATTACTGTCTGCTGCGGAACCGCGTCTGGCCGCGCTCTATGCGGAGCATGACGGCATGGAGGAGGAAATCCAGAAAATGACGGAGAAAAAGTAAAGAGAAACACGAAAAGTCATAGAAAATCATAGAAAGTCATAGAGAATCATAGAAAGTAATAGAAAATCATAAAGAATCATAGAGAATCATAAAAAGTAATAGAAAATACTATGACTTTGAATGATTTTATATGACTAAGAAAGAATTAAGAAGAATACGACTGCTTGGGAAAAGAAAAAGACAAGCAATGGCCAAAACAGGCGCAGGACAGAATGGACATGGAAGCAGAGAGTCTGGACGGGCGTCTCGTCCGATACACGGCTGAAATAGTGGCGTTGTCGGGCCGGATGCCGTCAGGCCAGGCTGCACAAGAGGTAGCGACCGGGCTGTTGCAGGCGGTAATGGGATTGTTGCCGCGTTATCATGCGGCGTGTGAAATGGATTCAGATCGTGCGTTTTCGCGGAAGATTCGGCAATGCCGTCGAATGTTGCGGGACGCGCGGGTATGGTTAAGCGTGATTGAGAAAAGTGGCTTGTTGCCGCATGAAGGGATACAGGGAATACAGGGCGATACAGCCGCCATGGAGGCGACATTTTCGCGGATTATACATGAGATTGAGCGGCGTTTGGTTTGAGCTTTTTCCGAGCAGTCTTTTACCACGAATGGACACGATTTTATGGAACCACGATTTTAGAACCACGAATGGACACCAATGGACACCAATATGACTCGCCGCCGTCGGCTGTGATGCTAATGACTTTTAGCAGACATGACATAATGGTTTGCTAATCATCTGGATGACCGACGGTGGCTCGGCGGTGTGGCCATGCTTCGCGTAAGCTAAATGCCTTGGAATTTGACTAGCCGTCGCTTTCGTCCCTTTTGTCGCTTCTGTCCCTTTTGTCTCTTTTGTCTCTTCGTTACCAGCGATAGTAGCGGTATGGGTCGTCTTCAGCCTTTGGCTCCTGCAGATAGTATGAGTGGAGCCAGGCTTTTTCCTGAGGCGGATTGGAGACAATGTCGATGATCGGATTATGGAAATCGGCTCCTAAGTTGGCGAGAATCTTCGCGACCGCGAAGACGGAACGTCTGTAGGATGTGCGCAGATACGGTTTTGATTCGGTGTCGAAATCCCATGGGGCGATCTGGAGGCAGACGGTGGCGCGTCTTTCATGGACCAACGCGAACAAGGAGGGGATGGTGAGCACATATTTGTCCAGTTCCTCTAGTGGCGAGTAAGCGATGGGGGTCTTTGCAAGCTTGGCATGCCAGTAGAGGTCGGCTGATGTCAGCCCCCTGATAATATCGAAGGCGAAGTAGGCGATATCCTTGTCGGGCACGTTTTTGATGTAGTCCTTGCGGGCCTGGCTGTATTTTTTTGCCGGCGGCTTTCGCTCTAGGTGGTTCTCCTTCGGGAGCGGGATGGAGAAGGCGAGAGAGGATCCATCGCCAAGACCGGCAGATGATGTTGTCTTGTAGATGTTTAGAAGTGCTTCTTCAAGAAGGTTCGGAATGCCTTGGGCTTCCACTTTGGCGAGTTCATCCGACTCATTCTTAAAGCCCATGCGTTCCAGATAGACAATCATGTTGTGAAGTTTGCGGTAATTGTATTCGGTAGGGGCGTCGAATTTCAGATCTGCCTTGTCGAGTTTTTCATGGATTTCCTGTACGGCTTTTTCGATTTCGGCCGGATTGTCGCTGGTGTCGAGTTGTTCTAGCTTTTTAGCGTCCTCCTTGAAGCCGTTGTTTTCAAGGAAATCAATCAGTTTATCGAGTTTTTTGATGTAGAAACAGGGCTCGAAATCGGACTTGAGGCCAGCGAGTTCGAGTTCGAGAAGGTCGAGTCCCACGGCGACGGTTCCGGCGGGGACTTTGTCCGCGCGGTCAAGCTTTTCAAGAATGTTCTTGGGCTCCTGCGCGTTCAAGTTGATTTCTTCCAGAAGTTCGTTCGGCGCGCCATGCCCGATGAAGAGGATGTCATTTCGGATGGAAGGATAGTCCAATTGCTTTCTCAAATCGGGCATGATTGCTTCCGAATCCACTTTCAGCGACTTTGGCGTGAGTTTCAGATCTTCGAAATCGACTTTCAGACCTGTGAGCAAGGCATGGCCTTCGGGGCCGCCCGTGTAATAGACCTTGCGTTTGGGGGCGGCGTCCGGAGCGTAAATAAGATAATGAATAAGACGGCAGGCGATGCGGTCCGCGACGGGATCGTTTTCCGTGCGGTTCGTGACGTCCAGTTGGCAGAAGATCGTGCGTCCTTTGTCAACGACCAGTTCCAGAAGAGGCGTGTACTGCAAATCGAATCCGCCGACGGCGAGTGGCCGCCAGTTGCCGATTTCAGGCTTTTCAATCAAGACGGACGCGACGTTGCCTCGGTTTCCGGCCGTCCAGACGCGTGTGTTTTCGAAGCCAAGCCAGTCCCATTTCGGATTGTGCGTCTCATTTTCGGGCACGTCCAGGAAGGGCGGCGTCAGCGTGGATTCGCCGCGCCAGTTTTTCAATGCGGTATTTGCGGCCTGTTCTTCGTCATCCTCCATGGGGGACACGCAGTCGCGGAAAGCCTGGTGGATGTCTTTCGTGACGAAAAGCTCACGCAGGCCGTGGACGTTGGCGCGGAAGCCAAGTCGTTTGGTAAGAGCGTCGTATGACTGTTCGAAAATGAGAACCTTCCCTTTCTGGATGGCCTCCGCGAGCCATGTGATGCGGGCTGGATCGTCGAGCGCCTCGCGACCAATGATGATTGGCTCCTGGGGTTGCTCGAAATCGACGACGGCATCTGCCGCGAGCGGCTTCAATTCGAGCATGGAAATTTCCTGCAGATATTTGGTTGTCAAGCCTTTAGGATCATAGATCCAAGCGGAGAAGCCTTCCAGTAGTTTGTCCAGAATCGGAAGCGTTTGGAAATCAAACTGATCCTTCCATATGTCGCCGTTGTCGAATTTAGCGGTCATCATGATGCGGGAGCCGAATGTATGGATTTGAAGGCCAGATTTGCCGACAACACAGGAGATGGGGAAGAATTTGACGGTGCCTGGTTCCAGCTTGGCTTTGAAGGACTTGCGAATGCTTTGGCAACGCCAGTCAACGGTGGCAACGCGCGTTTTGCGTGTGTCGTTGATGAGCACGATGGTCTTCTCGATGGTTTCGCCTTGGCAGTAATAGTGTGTCTTGTCCGTGAAATTTTCCTCTGTGCCTCCGATATATGCGCAAGTGTCTTGATTCCAACGGAGAAAGGCTTCTCCAAGAGCAGATGGCTCCCAGTTGGATGGATCGGTTTTGCCATAGATGAACTGCGACGGCATCGCTTTCATCCTGTCAGGGAAGAGGCCCGGCTGTTTCAGAACGCTGAGATCGTTCAGATGGGCCTTCGGATTGACGTTCTTTTGAGGTTTCCAAAGGGCGCCTTGATCCCACGGTAGCATGGCGGAGACGCCGAATGTGCGGTGTGAACGCCAGTTGTCAGTGGCGTATTTCGCCATGATCTGATGGTAGAACGGATATTTCGCGATGGGCTTGTTAAGTTCAGACCAAGCAAACGGCTCCTGGGTGTCCCAGAGTTTCTGCTCATGGACGATGGCTTCGCCGCCGAACATGGATGCCTGCCGGTAGGCGTCTTCGCCGATCTCCGCAGCGGCATATTCTGTGGCCCAGAGGCTTTGGAAAGCCTTTGTCCGCCAGATGAAGGCGGGGCCGCGGTAGCTTGACCAGCTGGAAATGTGCGGAAGGCCCCATTCGACAAAGAAGACCGGCTTGACACCGTTGGCCGCCCAATGCTTCATCCAGTCCGATCGCTCTTGTAAAGGCGCCCAGTTCAGGTAGATGTTGACGCTGTGTAGATCGCCTAAGTTACCGGATTCGTGGTGGTAAACGAGCCGTGTCGGATCAAGCGATTTGACGATTTTTTCCGCATGTGCGGCTTGGTTGCGGCGGTTGTCTGGGAGCGGAAATTCGGAGTCTTCGTCCTTTGCGGGACGGAATTTGCCGTCGATTTTCAACGGATTCTGGTCACCGTAGTAACCGCAAGAGTTGTGGTTCATGGCGTACATGACGACGGCGGGATTGTTGGCGACTTTGCGGATGATGAACCGCGTCATCCATGTAAAGCGGTTGCGAACATCCTGCTCATGAAGCTTCCAGCCGAATTGGTTCAGATGCGGCAGGGAGAAGGACATGAGGAAGCCGTTTTTCTCAGCGGCGCGGAGCAGGCCTTCCAAATAGTTCATGGAACCGAAGTTGAAGTTGTAATGTCCATTGATCAGGAAGTTGAAGCCGTATTGGCGCATGCGGCGGAGCATTTCTTCCGCTTCCGGTTCGGCCGAGCATTCGACACTGATGGATGTTCCCGCCTCACAGTGGAGGGCGCGGAGATGGATGGGTATGCCGTTGAGATACAGGTCTTTGCCACGGGCTTCGAATTCACGGAAGCCAAACGTGAAGGGGATCGTTCGGTCGATGAGCTTGAGGCCGTCCGCCGAATAGAGGGAGACGGACGCCGTGAGCAACTGTGGATCGTCTAGTTCCCAAAGCGGGGCTTTTTTCCAGACGGATGTGAGGACGATGGCGTTGTTTTCATCTGGAATGGATGGCAGCTTTTGGCTGAAAGTTTTGACGGATCCGTCCGGAAGTGTCACATCCGCAACGATTTGATAGGGGATATTGGCGGCATCTTCCAAAAACGTTCGGAAGGTGATCGTGTTGTTTTTGACGGACGGGATGGCATGGACGAAGGCGATCCGCTGTCCTTTCGGACGGGAGACGAGATAGACGTCGCCGTTGATGCCTTTGTTCTTGACGACGGCTTTGTCTTTAATGATGCGGTCCGGCGCCATGAACGAATCCATCGTGTCGGCAAGCGGGATGGCTTCGACGAGAATCGCGATGGACTGGCGTTTGCCCGGAAGAAGCTTTCCGGTCAGATCGACTTCGCCGCCGGGGAACCACACGTCGCCTGCTTTGGCGTTATCGACAAAGACTTTGGCATGTGTGTTGACCAGCGAGAAGTCCAAGACGATCTGGCGGTCTTCCCAATGGGATGGAACGTTGATTGTGCGTTTGTACCACGCTTTTTCCGGAACGGCGTTTTCCTTTGTGAGGAAGTTGTCCTCCAGATATTGCGCAAGGATGGGCGACTGGTATGCCTCGTCATTGTCCCAACGGTCCGGCCAGATGGCAGGCAGTTTGAACCATCCCCAGCAGTCGTCATCTGCGGGAACGTTGTCTTCCGCTTTTTTTGACGCGTCATTTCCTGCCGCCTCAGTGTTTTGGGAAAGAACAGGACGGAATTGCCAAAGGCCATTCATGGAGACGCTTTCGCGCGTCGGCGTCGTGCGCGTCCATGCGTCTTCAATGGATTGTGCGGCCTCTTCATGCATGGGGCATGGGGCGTTGGCGGGCTTTTCCAGACGGGTGGCGGTCACGGTGAATTTGATGTTTTTGAATTCGACCATGCCGGAGGGCGCGAATAGGGAGGCGCTGAAGTTAAGCTTTGCGGCGCCTTTCGGAATGATGTAGCGGCGAATGCAATGGCGCCATTCCGACGTGCCGACCCAGCCGAAAACGTGCGGCCATTCGCCGACCTGCTTGCCGTCCGCGTCTTGGAAGGACATGGCAAGGCGGGCTGTATGCCAGTTTTCCTCCCCTTGGACGACGTTCGTCGTCTTCATCCAGAAGTCCAGTTCGAGATGGGCGTATTCCGGCTTGAGGTCAAGGCTTTGCGAGAGGCCTGCATTGCAAACGTTCAGAATGACGGCCTTGTTCATGCCGTCCACATCCGGTATGATGCGTACGGATTTGTCGCATTTCCAGCCGACAGGCTTTCCTTTTTCGTCCAGTTCTGAAAAGTCAGGGTTGACGACGAGCTGCTGGGCGGCCAGCGCCGTCGTCAGAAGAATGAAGGCATATAGGGGGATTTTCATGTTATGTTCAAAAAAAACGGATATATTTCACTGTGGTATGTATATAAATTATTGTATAAGGGTGTATATTTCAAACGAAGCATTGGTGTAAATCACTATAATTAATAAAAAAAAAATCCGTCCGGGAGGCCGGGCGAAGGAGCAGGCATGTCCTTTCTATATCAGAAGAAGATGGAAGTACGGCAATCGGTCGATGTGTTTGTGGCGGGCGGTGGTCCTGCGGGCGTCGCCGCGGCATTGGTCGCGGCACGGGCCGGCAAAAGCGTTTTTCTTGCGGAAGGCGAGGCTTGCTTCGGCGGCATGGGCACGAGCGGTCTCGTTCCCGTCTTCATGATGTTCGGCGACGGCGTGAATTTCCTCGCGGGCGGCGTCGGCCGTGAAATTTTTGACAAACTCAACGAGATGAAATCTCCGAAAACGTTGGCCGCCAGCAGGATGGGATGTCCGGCGGAGTTGATGAAACGGCTGTACGACAGACTGCTGACGGAGGCCGGCGTGAAACTGTCGCTGATGACGCAGGTCGTCGATGTCGTGATGGAAGGGCATTCCGTCAAACAAGTGATCTGCCATGCGAAGAGCGGATTTTTCGCCATCGAGGCGAAAATGGTCATCGACGGCACGGGCGATGGCGACATCTGTGCATGGGCGGGAGCTCCTTTCGAGAAGGAGGAGACGATGCCGGGCACGTTGTGTAGCCTGTGGGGCTACATCGACTACGAACGCCGCCAGCAGAATCCTGTGAATGTCCATGAACAGTTGATGCGCGCGTTCGAAGACGGCGGAATCTTCACCGTGCAAGATCCGCACCATTCCGGCATGTTCCGCATCGACGAACATACGGCGGGCGGCAACATGGGCCATGCCTTCGGCATCGACGCGTTGGACGAGCAGTCGGTGACGGAACATCTGATCGCAGGCCGCAAGATGATGCCTGAATTCGAGGCGTTCTATAAGAAGTACATTCCTGGATTCGAGAATGTTACGTTGTTGCAGACGGGAGCGTTGATGGGCATTCGCGAAAGCCGCCGCATCATGGGCGATTATGTTCTGGACATGGCGGATTTCACGGCGCGGGCCATCTTCGATGACGAAATCGGCCGCTACTGCTATCCCGTCGATATCCATCCGTCCAAGCCGGATCCGAAACTGTACGCGGCGTTCGAAAAGGAATTCATGAAGACGGGCCGTTATGGAAAGGGCGAAAGCTACGGCATTCCGTACCGCACGCTGACGCCGCGCAATCTGGACAACGTGTTGGTCGCAGGCCGTTGCATCAGCACGGACCGCAAGCTGCAAGGCTCAGTGCGCGTCATGCCAGGCTGTTACATCACAGGGCAGGCCGCTGGCATGGCCGCTTGCGAGGCGTTGGACAAAGGAACGGACATCCGCGGCATTGACGTCCATGTTTTGCAGAAACGGTTACTGGACATGGGCGCGTTTTTGCCGAACTATAAGCAAGCTTAAAACTGCAAGTTGCTGGTATTCTGGATATTCTGGAAATTCTGGATGTCCTGGAAATAATCCGAATCCAGAAAATCTAGGACTTCCAGTAAATCCAGCCATCATGGGTTACACCATAAAGAGTTCATTATGATAAACTAATTCTTCATGAAAAAAGCGTTGCCAATTTTCATCTTCATGTTACTGCTTTTGGCCTTGCCGCTTCGCGGCGGAAAGGTCGAAAGCCGTGACGTCGTGGAGGAAAATGGCGGACGCGTTCGTCGGACGGTCGTGACGGTGATCGCATGGAGCCTTCCGGATCCAACGAGAACGGACACGAACACGCGTGCACAAGTGGCGGTATTGAAAGAGTTTGTGAAACGATATCCGCAAATCGTTCAGGAAAAGTATCGTGCGCGTTATGAGGCGGATCCAGACAAATATGGCGCGTTTGATTGGGAAAAAGTCACCGTGGAGCTTGTGCCGCGAAGCGGCATTCAAGTGGAAGGGAGCGGCATGGATTCGGGGCCGTTGATGGCGATTGCGGGCGGTGTGGCGCCGGACATCATGTATGTCAATTTCCGCCAGTCGGACACATATATCCAAGAGGGATTTCTGTATCCGCTTGATAAAGAGGAGGATGGCTATTTCAATGGGATGAGTGACGAAGAGCGTTCGTTCATCTTCCATGAAAAAGTCATGCCGGTCGTGAAACGAAAAGGTCCTGGCGGCGAACATGTC
>JAEEGH010031695.1_pt1 | contig 10197 bp, 7 predicted proteins | sample 9134181 | NCBI WGS metagenome assembly JAEEGH01 (sample SAMN16246544, study PRJNA631951) | gut metagenome | biome: gut microbiome; feature: rumen; material: DP-attached | host: Bos | place: Iran: Karaj | collected 2018-10 | reverse complement strand
CTAGTAATGTCTTCAGCAAAAACATCTTCCGAATCATATTGCACATTATTACTCTTCAAAAGTTCTTTTAGTCTCTCATTTTCATCCTGTAAATCTCTTACTAATTTTCTTAATGAATTCAGATCATGTGATTCCAGCTGCAATTTGCACCTCTACGCTTCTCAAAACATTGAATATATGCGACTTCCCAAATAATATATCAAAAAAGAGAAGCATGTACTATATGCCCCTCTCATTTCTTTAAATCCTTCGGATTAAAATTTTTATACTGATATATTACCTCTGATGTGCCAGCACACAAATCAATTTTCTCCTGCCACAATGTAGTAAGCTTTATCTGACCTACAGTTCTATCATAGTCAGGATTAGCAACAAATGATCTACAAAAATACTCATTCTCTGACCCATCAACCATATCTAAATAAACATAAATATCCTCAGTATCAACAACTGTGTTCAAAAATAATTCTGATTCAATTTTTGTTTTTCCACTTTGATCTTTTCTAAATCTGACTCTTACTTCAAATCCTTTTCCTTTATAACCAAGACAAAAATAAAAGCTGCAAGCTCAGAAAATATCTAAGTTTACAGTTCTTTTATTACTGCCGGCGACCGGGATCGAACTCTAGGGAGCTGTGCAAATCTAAGTCTTTCAACCACAGTCTCCTTCATCGCATGAATAGTAAAACAACTGATCATTCCAGTTCCCTTACTTAACCTGCATCCATCTGAAGCTTCATATCAGCAAAAATATCATAAGCAGCTTCTTCTCGTGCAGATGCAGCACATCTCTCAATAGTGATTACACGCTCTTTAAAAGCGCCAGAGACCTGATCCTGAATGTCCTTCTTAAAACGTCTGATAAGGAGTCCCTGAATGTCATCTTTTGTATAGTTTTCTTCATCAGCAATTGCCGTCGGATCCAGCATGTTCATAAGAGATGCAACAGACTGTCCTTTTCCGTCATGGGGAGTAGCTGTAAGCATAATAAGAGTATCTGAACGATTAGCAAGCAATGATGCCAGCTTAATTCTCTGAGAACTTCTAGTAAAATGTATGGCTGTTGCATAAGAAGTAATCTTTCTCGCGTGGTTATCAAAAACTCTCTCGAACTGACTCATACAAATATCATAATCAAACTTAGTTGCTTGATCTAATGCAAATTGCATTTCTTTTTCAATATCTTTGCAGGCCATTTCTCCCTGTTTGTCTTTCCCCATATAGAATCCTCTCATACCTCGAATTACAAGTAGTGTATCGATTGCCCAATTTCATGGTATATATCTTCTTTAAAACAATTATTTTCGTAAAAATAGCCCTAACACGGCGAATATATATTACCATGTCAGGACCATTTTGTAAAAAATATGTTGGGGAGTCAGGGGGAGTCAAAAGAACCGTCCCCTTGACTCCTGCCTTCCCCCGGGTATCCTGCTATTTAATAAGTTTCCTTATAGCAATCATTGCCCCTGCAGCGAGTAATATTATTCCTGCGATAATTACCGGAATTACAGGGAAGCTGCCGTTTTCCGATTTTGTTTCAATAGTCTCAGCCTTAGGCACCTCTTCCTCCTGAATGTCTGCTTCAGGGGTCTCCTCAACGGTTTCTGTGACCTCCTGTACTTCTTCTGTCTTTTCCGGAACCTCTGCTACCGTTTCTTCTTCTGTTACGGTTTCAACAGCTTCGGCTTCCTCGACAGCAGGTGCCTGTTGGATGCGCTGCTGTGCAGCGGGTCTTGCTTTAGGCTGAGCCTGCGCACCTGAAGGTTGAGCGGCCTGTGTCTGTGCACTTGCGGTTAATGAGCTTCCGGTAGCACTTGTCGTGTTTGCAGCGGGGCTTCTGTTTTCCGCAGCACTGCTATTATTCTCAGTGCTACTGCTCTGATTGGAGCTATCATGGTCGTCGGAATGATTGCTTCCGCCGGAATGATCTTTATGGCTTTCTTTCTCCTTCCCGTTGTTACCCGGCTTTTCATTTCCTGATTCTCCGGGCTTGCCTGTTTCTCCGGATTCTCCTGTCTCTCCGGACTCGCCTGTCTCTCCTGATTCTCCTGACTCTCCAGTCTCGCCAGATTCACCTGAATCACCGGACTCTCCTGTCTCTCCTGATTCTCCGGATTCTCCTGACTCTCCAGTCCCGCCTGTCTCGCCAGATTCACCTGAATCTCCTGACTCACCTGTCTCTCCAGTATCACCTGATTCTCCTGTCTCACCTGTTTCTCCGGTATCACCTGATTCTCCAGACTCACCTGTCTCTCCGGTTTCACCTGATTCTCCAGACTCACCTGTCTCTCCGGTTTCACCTGACTCTCCGGATTCTCCTGACTCGCCTGATTCTCCTGACTCTCCGGATTCTCCTGACTCGCCTGATTCTCCTGACTCTCCGGACTCGCCTGACTCACCTGATTCTCCAGACCCTCCAGTCTCGCCTGTCTCTCCGGTTTCTCCGGACTCACCTGATTCTCCCGTCTCTCCGCTCTCTTCCGTATTATTTCCATCTCCGCCTTCACCTGCATCGCCCGGCTCTGCAGGTTCCTGAGGATCCTCGGGATTCTGTGGCTTCTCCGTTCCCTGACCTTCGTCATCACCGCCATCCTCTTTTTCCAGGCTCTTCATGAGATACAGCTTAATGTCGCCTACAGCAAAGGTCACGCCATTGGCATCAACGGGAGCGTTCACATAATACTTCACAGTCACTGTGTTGTTCTCAACTGTCAGCTTCTCTCCCAAAAGCTGATCCTCCACAATCTGATCCGCAGTATCTATCGGCGTTGATCTTACTTCGTTCTCACCTGATATCAGCGCCATTACTGCACTGTTCATATTGCTCTTGACCTTTATGTCGTTGGAAAGAGCGTATATTCCGTTTGGAATATCATTGACATTATAGGAAAACTCAGCCACATAACCATCCTGTGACCAGGCAACAAGTCTTCCGTCTTCAAGCCATGGAGAAAAGCCTTCAAATGTCCAGCCTTCAGTTCCGTCTTCGGCAAAATCCCAGCTCCAGATGATGTTGTCATATTTTTCTTCCTCAGGGCCATCATTGGACTCAACTCCCAGCTTCACGATATACTCATCGCTCTCAGCCACAGCTTCGCCGTCCGGGTAGTATATTCCGGCTTTGAGACTGAGCGCATCTGTGTTATAAAGTCCAAGCTCCTCAGTTATCTCATAGCTCCATCTTCCCTCTGAATCTACCGGAACGTTAAATTTCCTGCTTCCAACAGTCACGGTCACAAACTCAACATAAGAAGCCGTGCCTGTGATCCTTGCCGGAAATTCTGTTATCTCTTTTCCCGGATTATCCATGGAAACACCTGCTTCAGATGCCAGCTCACTTACGAAATTGGCTCCCTTGAGATCATCAGCATAAAATGTTCCGCTTGATACCTGTCCGCTCTGATTCGTATAGATAGAAACAGATTTAAGATTCTGCGAACTGTCGATAGGCTGTGGGGTTCCTGATGTCGCCCAGTCAGGCTGCACGATCTTGCTAAAGGGCATATACAGGATAGCAGGACCCTCTCCGGTCATATATCCGGTATAGGCGTAGGTTGATGTGTCAGTATCCATCTGGACCTTGATCTCATTACCTGAGCCGTCAGATATCAGATACATTGTGAATCCGTCATATCCCTGAAGATTTAACATATCCATTGACTTTGTGGCTCCGGCATATCCGGTTCCATTGTAGTCATAATCTACCCTCAGTCCATAGGAACCCTCATATTTATTGGATGAATCCAGTGACAGATTAAAGAATCCGCCATTTGTATTTCTTGAATATGCCTGGTTAAGAAGTGTATTGGAGCCGCTGTAGCCCTCAAAGTCATCGACCTTGGTGGAGGAATTTACATAAACACTGTCTATGTAGATCCTGCTCCTGCCCGCTCCAAAGGAATACTCAAGACCGATACCGTAATTGCCTGTGTAAACATTGTCAGAGTCAAGCTTTATGGCGCCTTCTCCATTTCCGTCGCCTTCGCCGCCAAGTATGACAAACTCCGCACTTTCTACGCTGTTCCAGTTAAAGCTGCCATTTTTCTCTACAGGAAGTTTAACCATGCAATCTGCCCCGGTAAGTACAATCTTACCACTTGCCCATACATTGCCCGCATCATCCCTGAGCCTTACCTGAAGCTCGTTGCCGCTTCCATCGGGTTTTACCCAGATATATATGCTGTCATATGCGCTGTAATCTTTGCCTGAGAGGTCTTTTGCAAAAGAGATTTCTCCCTCTTTTGAGGTTACGCTATAGGCCAGATTCAGGTTGTCGTTTGAACCTGTATAGTACTCACCGTCTTCTATGATATTGGAGGGAGCCAAGTCGGCAAGAGGTATCATCCTTCTTCCGCTGGATATCTCTACCAGCTTCACAAATACCTGGTTGCTGCTGCTTTCAGGAATTGTTATCCTGATAACGCGCACCGCCTCTGAGACATTAAGGTCCCCGTAAACAATACTCTTTGCGCTTCCTCTTTCCGATGACGACAGCTCTTTTGCATCCTTGAAGGTCACGCCGTCAAAAGAATACTCCACCCTGGCTCTCTTGTCACCAAGTACCAGCGTGCTGATGCGGAACGCATTTATATCATCACCTGTCTTATAAACGATGGAGCCGCTCGCATCGTCAGAAGTGGTAAGGCCACTTGGATCCCCTTCTTTTACAAGTACCAGATTATCGCTCTTTGAGACATGGTACTGAGGTTCACCTTCTCCGAAGGCTGAATCCTGGATCATAACATTGGTCTTTACCAGATCCTGCACATCAAGGTCATTGTAGGCCTCACCGCTATTTTTGTAGGTGATCTCAATGTCATCAAGCTTGCAGCTTGAATTTCCCTTAAGGTATATCCTGCTGTAATAGTACTCACCTGCCAAAAGAATAGATTCCGCACTGTAGATAGTCGTTCCGGCATTGTGCGAAAGTTCTTTTTCCTCAAATGTAATTCCGTCCTTTGACACCATGAGCCTTGGGCCGGCGCCCTCACCCGCTTCTGTTACAGACTTGATGCGGACCTCATCCACAGGGATCTTTGAGGAGTACTCGATATAGCCTTCTTCTGCGCTCTTATTAACTATGGAACTGCTTGAATACTCGATGTTTGCGGAGTGGTCGCTACTGTAGGTGCGTCTGATCTCGGTAGGATTCTGATCATTACTTGAAACTGCGATCAGATCAAGGCCGTCCTTCACCACATGACTGACGTTTTCTGCTACTACGATATTGGACCAGGGCCCCACACCTGATTCATTGCAGGCCCTTATCCTGTAGGAGTAGGTATGGCCGTCAAGTGCCGTCTCATCATGGTAGCCGGCAATGCAGTCATGGGCCTTATCCTCCCAGTTCCTGCCGGAATCATAGACGTAGTCAGCCTCGCCTGCTATAGTCACAAAGGCATCTGAGCTCTGATCCGTAACTCTTCCTTCGGCTCTCTGGATTTCGTACCAGGCTCCTCCCACAACGCCTCTCCATTTGATGTCTCCCACAGATCCCCCGGCAAAAGAGTTGTCGTGGAAAGTTCCGTTTTCTGAATAAAGAAGCGGTGCCTCCTCATCTTCCGGAGCAGGAATCGGGATATTCCTGGCTTCTTCATAACTATCGGCCTTGCCGTTTGCGATCTGCGCATAGGCATATATGGAACGGATTATCTCGGTCTCTCCATAATAATTTCCCGACTCAAACCCGGGCCAATGGTAGGAAGCCCAGTAGCCATCCTCATTGTGGAAATAGTAACCAAAGCCGTCCTTGTGAGCTCTAAGGCTCCACATCATGATTCCGTTGGTATCATTTTCAACGCCCTTCTGGAATACATCTATGCAGGGCTGTGCAGTGACCTTCGCGCCGAACTCACCCAGAATAAAGGGCTTTCCTGCCCTGTGGGCATCTCTCGTGTCATCCTCGCATCTCTGTGCATAATTGCCCTCATAATAGTGTGCTCCGAGAATGTCCGCCAGGTTCTCATCGCTAAGAGACTTTGGTGACATAGACATTCTTCCGTCAAGTACCAGATGATTCTTATCGATGCTCTTTACGTGAGCTACCACTTCATTGGTCCAGGCCGTAAGTTCCTCATCCCTTTCAACCTGGCTTCTGTTACCCATCTCATTTCCTGTTTCCCAACAGAGGATGGCAGGATCGTCCTTGTACTTTATCCCTGTAACAGTGTTAGTTCTGTCAAGCAGGTGTGTTATCATCTGCTTAAAGAGATCCATACACTTTTCACTGCTGTAAAATTTCCATGCCCAGTCCTGGAAGCCTGACTGTGAAGGCGCCTTTCCCTCTGACTCCCCCGCAAGCCAGACATAGCCGTCAATGCCGCCGATCCAGTGCCAGTGATCGACAAAAGGAATGATCACCCTGATTCCGTACTGATTAGCCTTGGCGAGTACATCATCAAGCTTGTTCAGGGCCGCCTCATTAAAGGTAAGCCTGCCCTCGTCATCAACACCAGTGACATAAGCCGTTGCACTGTTCTGCCCATTGAAGACGGGAATGGTATAGGTTCTTGTTACGTTTCCGCCCATCGCCCTGAAGGTCTTCATGGCATTAGCATGCTCCCAGGGCGTATCACTTGTTGCCTGGGGGTAATTCAGAGAAACAAACTTCAGCTCATGCTCCCCATCCATGAGCTTTGTTCCTGATACAGTGATAAAATCAGAAAAGCCTGCTTCCTTTGGCGGCTCTGCTGCTGCAACCGTAATAGCAGGCATTGCAGATGTAATAAACAGTCCTGCTGATACGATCCATGATAAAAATCTTTTTTTCAGCTTCATATAATCCTCCCTTACAAAGTATTTGTTTTCGTAAGTTAAATTATATTTACCGGATAAATTAGTACATCTCTTATTCTTGCGTTCTATATTCTATTCTTGCAGGATTCGCCTTTTTTTCTGTTTTTACCTAAATATATTGCTTTTACTTGTGTATATTTACCTAAATTCAAAGTAATTTTTCCCATTTATATGCGAGCATACATTCGCGGAAGTTGAGAGTCAAGGGGACGGTTCTTTTGACTCCCCCCTTTATGTTGGGGAATCAAAAGAACCGTCCCCTTGACTCTTAAGTCTCATTCATCTTCTCAACTGTTCTGGTTTCAACTGTGACCTCAGAGCCATATTTTGACTCCATCTGCTCTTTTACATCATTTGCAAGATTTTCCTTAAACTCTTCGTAATTCATCATGTATCCTCCTATGAATTGAATAATGGTCGTGCCCGATTTTGGGCGTAGAAAAAAGCAGTCATTCTCTTTAAGAACAACTGCCCTTTATGTAAAATCCATATTCAAATATCCTGCGTGATGATGTCCGGTTAACAGTATCTACACCAGCGCTACACCAGGCCTACACCAACTGCCATTTTCTAATGTGAATTTATGTAGCGAAACGTGTAATTTAAGTTTCCAAACAATCGCGAAATAACGGCTCGCGTGACCTTATGTAATTATACGTGATTAAGGAGAAGTCTTTCGATTCCTAGTTTCATTTTTTATATTTCTCCTTCTAAAAAAGCTCTTTTTTAAGCCATTTGTAACATATACCTGTCTATACAGGCACCAATCGAGTGCCACATCGAGTACCATTTTATCATATAAAAATAGCCCTAACACGGCAGAATATATATTACCATGTTAGGGCGGTTTTGTAAAAAGCATTAAACTTTAAGCAAGTTCATAACCAAAGCTGTCATTATCTCCTTCTCTTCCGGATTGGACTCTGCAATCATAAGAGTAATAGCAACAAGCGCGCCATCACTGATAACCTTGTGTCCGTCTCTGAACAATGCTTTGTTTCTGCTAAGGAACTCCAGGAATAATATACTGCTTTAGCACTGAATTGGCCCATTGCCTAAATTCAGTGCCTCGCTGAGATTTAACCCTATATCCAACAGAAATGATCACATCAAGATTATAATGCTTTGTTCTGTAATTTTTCCCATCGGAAGCAGTTGTCAAGAAATCCTTGACAACTGAATCCACATTCAGCTCACCTTCTTTGAAGATGTTGTTTATATGGTAACTGATGTTTTGCTTCGTCGTTTGGAACAGTTCCGCCATCTGCAGCTGGTTCAACCAAACAGTTTCGTTTTCAAGAGTAACATCAATTTTCGTTACCCCGTCTTCGGTTTGATACATGATGATCTGATTATCTGAATTCATATGTTTACCCTCACGACCCCATTTAAGAGATATTGTTGTAAAACTGTTCTTTGCTTTGAAACTGTATCAACCTTACGCTGATGAAGGGTGATAAGGCTGTCAATTCTTGCGAAAAAGTCTCCAATTGCTATTTGTTCATCAATCTGGGGATAAGGAATTACAAGATTTCCAACCTGTTCCAGGGATAAATTAGGTTGCGCTCCTATTGTAGGGTTATGACGAATAAAATCTTCTACAGCCCGCCCTCTTAACACGTTAGAAATGAAATCAACGTGACCCTCCTTTAATCTGATAATAGAAAGCGCTTGATTTGTATTTGCCGGTAAAATGCTTGATTTTACTACACCTACACGCCCTAATGTTCCAGCAATAGAAAACAAGATATCATCCTTCTTCAGCTGTGAACGTTTCAGATATCCTTCGTGCTCAGCCTTTGTTATCTTAGAACATGATAGAATTTCGCCACTACTGAAATCTAGATTCTCGACTTTAATGAAGTTTATTTCACCAGTTCCTGTTTTATCGAGAGGCGTGGTCCCTTTTGTAATCAGAGAGGTGATTTCAGATAGCTTACGCTGTTCCCAAGGATCAGTGAATCCTGCGAATCGATACTTTGGAGTGGTCTGACCTTTTTGCGGGAAAAGTTTTGCCAAAGCGGATCTCTTTAGCTTGTTCAGTTTTTCAATTTGTTGTTGATACAGCTCAATCGCTTCGTCCCATTTCATAAGGACCTCGGCAATTCGGGATTGTTCTTGCAAAGAGGTAGGATATGCTATCCGTATTTTGGGAAGAGAATCGCGATTCACACCATAGACTTTAAATCCAACTGAAAGCCGCTGAAACTGCTTTTTAATACTTTCCGAAGATGTAATATACTGCTTGTACCATTTTTCAAGGCTGTCACCCTTTGATTTCCCGAAGATAATATGTAGTCCGGCGATAAAAGGATCATTATCTGGGTTGTCGATCAGCACCGCACGCGATGTGCCTTCTAAATCTTCCGACGCATCCAAAAATGCAACATCGCCGTCTTCCATAAGGCAAGTTTCTTTACCATTTAACACAATATCACACTTTGGCAACTGGCAGTACTGCTTGAGAGACACACAATTAAACGAGCCTCTATGCAAATCTCCATAATGGAGATATGCATAGCCTTCTTCTCCAAGCTCGTCGCGTGATTTGCTGAGTCCACCATAGAAATCAAACAAGTCTCCAAATGTTTTATCGGTTTCCCAATCACACGGAAAAACGCCGAATTCGGTTTTTTTATATCCGTCCGGTATCTCTCCGTTATTTAGTTGGTCAATGCGTTGTTTAATCTCATGATTCATAGTCTTCGTGCTCCTGCTGAACTTGTTTCACTTTTTGTGCTAAAGTAAAGCCATATTGACTAATATCAATCTTCAACCTATCCTTCTCTTTTATATTCTCTTTGCAGATAAGTATTTTTGTTCTTATATTGTTGCCATCTGAAAATTCTACCTCAAATATGAAACTTCTAAAAATATTCATTGTTGGATTAATAAAAAATAAACCATTTTTGATATAAACGATGCCAAGTAGCAAAAGCAATATCAACATAACAATAATATCCACAATCTCAGTAAATGAGAATGCAAATAGCTCCAGCACGAACAGTGAAAAGTACCCTAAATAGTATTCTGCGGTTCGATTTGTAACCTTAGTAACAATCACTAAATCATTGGTAAGATTCTTATTACCAGAAATCAGTATAGCCGCACAAATAGATATTAGTATCACTACTCCCAAAACGATAAAGAGCTGTACATTTAATAAATCGGTATATTCTCTATCGCCGATTATCGCGTCTTTAAGAATGATGGCATAGTCTTTGATTAGAACAAGCCAAAACATTGGGAGGAAAGCGGAGAGATACATTATGATTTTTTTCATAAGGCTATACTCCTTTTGTTTCGATAATTTCCTCTGTAAATAGCTGTTTGCTGTATACTTCTCGGATAATATCAATTATCAAATTAGCATTTGCTTTCGTGCATATTATTTTATCT
>JAEEGH010031691.1_pt1 | contig 10198 bp, 10 predicted proteins | sample 9134181 | NCBI WGS metagenome assembly JAEEGH01 (sample SAMN16246544, study PRJNA631951) | gut metagenome | biome: gut microbiome; feature: rumen; material: DP-attached | host: Bos | place: Iran: Karaj | collected 2018-10 | reverse complement strand
AAGGGGTGTTGGAGGTTCGGAAGTGGACAATGCGTCAAGCGGTGGTATAACATGTGGTGTAAATGATGACGGGAGATTAAAGGCGGTAGCATATAATGTAAAAGGTGAATGTTTTAAAGAACACCCTGATACACATCAAAAGTTTGGTGAAATAGTGATACAATGTTATGAGAAATGTAAAGAATTAGTAGTTGGTCTACATCCACAAATACCACATTTTAGATTGGTCTCGTGGGACTTGGCAATTGATCAGGATAATGAGCCAGTGTTGATCGAAGCTAATTTATGTGATGGCGAAATAGATTTCCATCAATTAAATAACGGACCTTTATTCAAGGAAGATACGAAAGCTATTCTTGATGAGGTTTTTTCAAAGAAATAAAATGAGTTCCTGGTATTATTAATAATCAAAGATGGAATGTTATTATATGACAGAAACCGAAAGTAAAAGCCTTGTTTGGATCAGATCACTTGCAATGTTGTCCATTGTTGTCTGCCATCTTTTTCAGGCTTATCATAATGTTTGGGCTGACGTTTTTAACATTGGAGTTCAAGTATTCTTGGTTATGAGCGGGTATTTATATGGATATAAGGTAATAGACAATTGGAAAGATTGGGGGAAAAAACGAATAAAAAAGGTTTATATACCTTATCTGGTTTTCCTTATATTAGTGATACCATTTTATGCATTATTTCACGAGGAGGCTATGAAATGGAAAGTACTACCTTTTTATTTTGTCAACTTGCAGGGATTCAGATTTTTGTATGGGGGGGCATTTGCTAGGATTGAAGGTTTAAGGCATGTGTGGTTTATTACTGCAATCATGTGCGCTTACATGGCAACTCCATTTTTACAAAGACTTAGAAAATATAGTGCTGTTGCATTGCCTTTATTGATTGCTACTATAGCTGTTGCTTATTTTGCAACACCTTCTTTGCGGTATGTTTTTGTGTTATCGTGGTTTTATCTTTATGCGATAGGCTATTTATTTGTCAATTTAGAAAATAAATGGCGTTCGTTTTATTTGGTTTTGGCAGCTATTGTTATCCTTATATTGTTTTCAAGTATTTCTGGTAACGATTTTTTACATCCATACGATTATAGATATAGATTAATACATGACATCGTCGGTGTTTTTGTTGTGATAGTAGGGGTGTATTTACTATCATTGATAAAAAACCTCAAGACTCCCAAGGTCATAGAAATACTTGATAAATATTCATATTATATTTTTATAGTACATTTTATTATTATGTGTGGACCATTTTCGTTGTCAACGGTAACATCTAATACGGCATTAAATGTCATTATTATGCTATCTGCTTCCGCGTTGGTTACATGGTTATTCTCGATTATTATGAATCGATTGAATAGTTTATTGGATAAATATTTGTTTATTAAGATTAGCAAATAAATGTTTGCACTAGTGTCTCTCAATTAAATTTACATTTTCCATATTGCATCTTATCCTCACGAGAATTGGATAAATGAAGGAATGGTGATGATTTCTAAACATACGATAGATTCTCATGGATGAATGTTGTTTCAAGCCTCGGACATATGTTTTGATATCTAGATTACAGTAAACCATGTTACTATTAATACATTTAACAAAATTTCAGAGACACTATTGAAATGTTTGTTTTATTTTACAATTTAATTGTATAATTAAAATGGGTATAATAAGAAAAAAATTAGCTCTTTATTATCATGCATTAAGCATGGTAAGTTCTTATCCTGTAGAATGGAAGAAAAAGCCTGCAATCTTTATTGATTATTTGTCACTTGAAAAAAAGAAAGGACTTTGTATAGACGAGTACAATGAATTTGAATTCGAGAAACGAAGTGACAAATTTAGAGAAGAGTTTCTTGGATTAAACGAACAACGTATTTATTTGGATTTCTTAAACCCTGCAAGATATTATTCATTATGCCGAAATAAATATTTGACGCATAAGATTTTGGAAAACACTGGCATAAGAAAGTCTTTGCTTTATTGTTATTATTCTGTGGAAGGGTCATTTCAGAATAGTGATGAATGTGCAAGTGATATTAAAGGAGTTATGCGAATACTGAATTCAAAGGGGGTTCATTCGTGTGTGATAAAAACAACAGAGAGTTCACATGGAGACAATGTGTGGGTGATTAAAGACATTGTTTACGAACAAGATGATGCGACATTGACAAGGTTCGATGGTAAACAATTGTTGTTGTCATCAATTCTAGGGTCAGATTCTTTGGTGTTTGAAAGTGTCATTCATCAGACAAAACAGTTTGCCTCATTTAATGAATCATCTGTTAATACCGTTCGGTTTATGACGACACTATGGCCTGATGGTTCTGCGAGAATAATTGCAACGTTCATTAAGATTGGTAGAACTGGTAAATGTGTGGATAATGCGGGAGGTGGAGGAAATGTGGATGTATGTGTTGATACAGAAACAGGTGAAATAAAATATGCTATTCAATATGATGGTTGGCATAAGATAAAAGATATTGATGTTCATCCTGATTCTGGGAATCAACTTAACGGCGTAATTATAGAAAATTGGGACACCATTAAGAAAGATGTAATTGGATTTCAGCAAGCTTTCCCATTTTGCAAAGCTATAGGTTGGGATATTGCCATTACAGATGATGGCCCTGTTGTTATTGAAGCAAATGATTTCTGGGACCGTACGGGACAGTACTTCATTCGTAGAGGATGGCGCAATGCCATACATGAGTGTTATTCTGCATGGAAAAAGACGGGTGCGAATTATGATATAGCACCACGTTTTTGGGAATCTTATGATAAAAAACGATTTGAAAAACTATTTGAATATAATTGATTTTTTATACTTAATAGTTTGAAAAATAAAAGCCATTTGAATTATATTGTCACCCTGATTATATGACTGAAAAAAGTGATATTTTGATAGATAATAGCATTTCTTATTTCGGTCATGAGAAACAACCCATGGAAACAAATATCCAGATGCTAAAACAAAGAGACGATTTGGAGTTTGTTTCGTGGAATCTATAATAACATTACACTGATAAGTTTAGTTTTTGTATTAGAAAAAACTGACAAAACTTTTTTGTTGGAAGGCGAGTTAATTGTTCCTGGATAGTATATATCTATGTGATAGTCTTTTGCGGAGAACTGAATATTCTGAAATAATACAAGAAGTTACAGCTCCAAACGAACGTTATTATTAGCAACTGGTCAACAATGGTGCTCGTTATGAAAAGGTGTCGTTTCTAGAAACAATTCCATACGGCAAGAACCATTCCTATTTTGAAGATAGTGTGTCATAAACTTATGTGGAGGTAGTTGAAGATTATTACAACGGAAACGATTTGATAAAGATTTGATGTTATTGCAAAAATTATCGAACTGTCAAATAAAAAAAACATTTGAATTATATTGACACCCTGATTATGTGAAAGATTGTGACGGGTTATTAATGGATAACAGTATTTCATATTTTGGGCAAGAAATGAATACCATGGAAAAACATATTGAGTTACTAAAGAATATGGATTGGAAATTGTTTCCTGAAAATAGTTACGACCTAGAGAAAGCATATTAGTGTGCCGAATAGGGGCGTAAAAAACAAACACTGAGATAGTATGTTCGTATAAATATTAAGATAGAATAATGGAAAAAGAGTCCATTTTTAAAGACAAGGTTTTGATGATTACTGGTGGAACAGGTTCCTTCGGTAATGCTGTTTTGAAAAGGTTTCTCCGAACGGATATTGGAGAAATCCGTATATTCTCACGTGACGAGAAGAAACAGGATGATATGCGTCATGAGTATCAGGTGAAGTATCCTGATGTGGCACATAAAATCAAATTCTACATCGGCGATGTGCGCTCATTGGAGAGCTGCCGCTCGGCTATGCCGGGGACGGATTATATCTTTCATGCCGCTGCTCTGAAACAGGTTCCGTCGTGCGAGTTCTTCCCCATGGAGGCTGTGCGCACTAACGTCATCGGAACGGATAATGTCCTCACTGCCGCCATCGAATCAGGAGTGAAGTCGGTTATCTGCCTTTCGACTGATAAGGCCGCCTACCCAATCAATGCCATGGGTATCACCAAGGCCATCGAGGAGAAGGTGGCGGTGGCGAAGAGCCGTTATAGTGGTAAGACTAAAATCTGCTGTACACGTTACGGTAACGTGATGTGCTCGCGCGGATCGGTGATTCCTCTCTGGATTGACCAGATTCGTAGTGGGAATCCCATCACGCTGACAGAGCCTTCGATGACTCGTTTTATTATGTCGCTGGATGAGGCTGTGGATTTGGTTCTTTTCGCCTTCGAGCATGGTGAGAATGGGGACATCCTCGTTCAGAAGGCCCCCGCGTGTACTATTCAGACGCAGGCAGAAGCCGTGTGCGAACTGTTCGGCGGTAAGAAAGAAGAGATACGTGTTATAGGAATCCGCCATGGGGAGAAGATGTATGAAACGCTTCTGACGAAAGAGGAGTGCGCGAAGGCCGTGGATATGGGCGACTTCTACCGGGTGCCGGCGGATAACCGCGATTTGAATTACGATAAGTTCTTCAAAGAGGGAGATACGCAGAGGGTGACGATTGAGGAGTTTAATTCTAATAATACTAAGAGGCTGAGCTTGGAGGAGACTAAAGAGAAGATTGCTTCGCTGGAGTATATACAAAATGAGTTGAAGGGAGTGGGGAATAACGTTAAATAGTCTTGCAGAGATTGTTGTCTCGCGGAAAACGTTGAGCAAATATTTTTGTCTCGCAGAAATCGCTGAAACCGCAGATGGAATTATTTGGTCTCGCAGAAATCGCTGAAACCGCAGATGGAATAATTTTAGTCTCGCTGAGACCGCTGAAATCGCAGAGCAATTATTTTAGTCTCGCTGAAATCGCTGAAACCGCAGATGGAATAATTTTAGTCTCGCAGAAATCGCTGAAACCGCAGATGGAATTATTTGGTCTCGCTGAAATCGCTGAAACCGCTGATGGAATAATTTTAGTCTCGCTGAGACCGCTGAAATCGCAGAGCGTTATGACGGAGAATCAGGTCTCTTATCAGATTCGAGGTGCTATATATGAAGTATATAAAGCTCTTGGTCCTGGTCTGTTAGAGTCGGTTTATGAAGAGGCTTTGTGTTATGAGTTAGAACTGAGAGGACTCAATGTAGAAAGACAAAAGCAGGTTCCTATCATCTACAAAGGTATTCATCTGAATACAGATCTTCGTTTAGACTTGCTGGTCGAAGATAAGGTTATAGTTGAGCTGAAGTCAGTTTCAGAGATGAGAGATGTTTTCTTTAAGCAAACACTTACCTATTGTAGGTTGTTAAACAAAAAACTAGGTTTGTTAGTTAATTTTAATGTGGAAGACATCTTGCATGGCGCCATTTTCAGAGTGGCTAATGGTCTTTAATACTCGCTGAATATGCAAATAAAATATTTTCTGTGATTTCAGTGGTTTCTGCGAGATATATAAAAATGAAATATGAAAACTTTTAAGAATAACGGGAAGCTGAAGCTTCTTATCATTGTGGGTACTCGGCCGGAGATTATCCGGCTGGCGGCGGTTATTAATAAGTGCCGCAAGTATTTTGATTGCCTGTTGGCTCATACTGGGCAGAATTATGATTATAATCTGAATGGGGTTTTCTTCAAGGATTTGAAGTTGGCTGACCCCGATGTGTATATGGATGCCGTGGGCAACGACCTTGGCGAGACGATGGGTAATATCATCGCCAAGAGCTACCAACTTATGGTTGAGGTGCAACCTGATGCGGTTTTGGTTTTGGGCGATACGAACTCATGTCTCAGCGTTATCGGTGCAAAGCGTCTGCATATCCCTATCTTCCACATGGAGGCTGGTAACCGCTGCAAGGACGAGTGCTTGCCTGAGGAAACAAATCGTCGCATTGTTGACATTATCAGCGATGTGAATATGGCATATTCGGAGCATGCACGTCGATATTTGGCCGACTGTGGATTGCCGAAGGAACGTACCTATGTCACGGGTAGCCCGATGGCTGAGGTGCTGCATGAGAATTTGGCCGAAATTGAAGCCTCGGACATTCATCAGCGACTGGGTCTGCAGAAAGGCCATTATATACTTCTTTCTGCTCACCGTGAGGAGAATATTGACACGGAAAAGAATTTCCTATCACTTTTCACAGCAATTAATAAGATGGCTGAGAAGTACGATATGCCTATCTTGTACAGTTGCCATCCGCGGAGCCGTAAGCGGCTGGAAGCTTCGGGGTTTAAGTTGGACTCTCGTGTAATACAACATGAACCACTTGGTTTCCATGACTACAATTGCCTTCAGATGAATGCCTACGCTGTAGTTTCGGATAGCGGAACCCTGCCTGAGGAGTCGTCGTTCTTCACAAGTGTTGGCCATCCGTTCCCGGCTGTGTGTATTCGTACCAGTACGGAACGTCCGGAGGCTTTGGATAAGGGCTGTTTCTTTATAGCCGGTATCGATGAAAAATCATTGTTGCAGGCTGTGGATTGTGCGGTGGAGATGAATAACAATCATGACGATGGAATACCTGTGCCGGATTATGTGGATGAGAATGTGTCGACTAAGGTGGTGAAGATTATCCAAAGCTATGTGGGGGTGGTGAATAAGATGGTCTGGCGAAAATTCTAATCACAATCAAGAATTATAGAATTTGAGAATTATTTTTTAGGCAACTACTATTAATTGCTTGTAATTATAGTCTTAAATTCTTATCGAATTCCAAGTGTGAAGTTTACAAATCCTTGATAAATAGAAGCACCCTAAATAGAAAACCTTTAAATGGCTTTGATATACCCTGAAGAGAGTAAAAGAATTCTTGGAATTGCGATGCAGTTGCATCGTGAGATGGGCTGCGGTTTCAAGGAGAAAGTCTATCAAGATGCTTTCGAGGTACTTCTCAAAGAAAACAAAATTAACTATGAACGTGAGAAGCATATTGACCTCTTGTTTCATGGAGTGATACTTGAACATGACTTTTTCTACGACTTTTTAGTTTACGACAAGATAGGCGTTGAACTGAAGGCTGTGTCTGAATTGTATGGGGAATATGAAGCACAGCTAATAAACTACCTTCATGTCAGTAATCATAAGTTGGGATTGTTATTAAATTTCGGTACTATGAGTTTAGAGTATAAGTGGTTTCCCAATGAGTGGCATCACAGGCAATGTGCAAGCATTGGGTGTAAAAACCTCTAATTCTTAAATTCTTGATAATATTAAAATAGATATGAAGATATTAGTTACGGGGGCGAAGGGGTTTGTTGGGAAGAACCTTTGTGCTCAACTTAATAACATTAAGGAGGGAAAGGATAAGACCCATCCGGGTTTGTCTATCGAAGCTGTTTATGAATATGACATTGATAACACGATAGATGAACTTGATGGTTTTTGCAGGGATTGTGATTATGTGTTTAATCTAGCTGGGGTAAATAGGCCGCAGAACCAAGAGGAGTTCATGCAGGGAAATTTCGGCTTTGCCAGTACCTTGTTGGATACGTTAAGGAAGCATGGTAATCGCTGTCCTGTAATGCTTAGCAGTTCGCAACAGGCATCTTTGACCGGTCGTTTCGGTAATAGTGAGTATGGACGTAGCAAGAAGGCTGGTGAGGAGTTATTTTTTGAATATAGCAAGGAGACTGGTGCCAGTGTGATGGTATATCGTTTCCCGAATTTGTTTGGCAAGTGGTGTCGGCCTAATTATAATAGTGCTGTTGCAACATTCTGCAATGCTGTTGCGAATGATTTGCCTTATACGGTGAATGATCCGTCGGTAGAGTTGGAATTGCTCTATATAGATGATTTGGTAGATGAGATGATAGCTTGTTTGGAGGGGCGGGAACATCATTGTGAATTTGACGGGTTGGATGTTGTGGGGGTCTCGCAGAAATCGCTGAATTCGCAGAAATTGGGAAGGTATTGCTGTTGTCCAATTACGCATAAGGTTACATTGGGTGCTATTGTACAGTTGCTGCATCAATTTGCTGAGCAGCCGAAGACACTCACGATTCCAGAGATTCCTGAGGGGTCGTTTGCCAAGAAGTTGTACTCCACGTATCTCTCGTATTTACCGAAAGAGAAGGTTGCATTTCCGTTGAAAATGAATGTTGATGCTCGAGGTTCATTCACGGAGCTTGTACATACGCTCAATTGCGGACAGGTGTCCATTAATATTAGTAAGCCTGGAATAACCAAAGGACAGCATTGGCACAATACGAAATGGGAGTTTTTCATTGTTGTGGCGGGACACGGATTGATTCAGGAGAGAAAGATTGACTCAGATGAGGTATTGGAATTCGAGGTATCGGGTGACAATATTCAGTGCGTTCACATGTTGCCGGGCTATACGCATAATATTATAAATCTTAGTGAAACGGAGAATCTTGTTACAGTAATGTACTGTAATGAAATATTCAATCCGGATAAACCGGATACATATTTCCTTCCAGTACAGTAATAGTTGTCAGGAGTGTTTTTAAAAGGTATTTTAAAAACAGAGTATTCTCCGCTTCTCTATCGAAAGCCAAGATCAGTTGGCTTTCTTCATGTACTGTAACGAGATATTAAATCAGGGTAAACCTGATACTTATTTCCTTCCAGTACAGTAATATCTGTCAGGAGGGTTTTAAAAAAGTATTTTCTGGATGGAAACGAGAAATAAACTTCAATGACAAAAGAGGTAGACGTATTATTTAAGCTGATCAGACTATCATTAGGCAAGGAGAGAGATTCCTCTTTGCCTAATGATGTTAATTGGGAAGAGGTATACGACATGTCGTTAATGCAAGGTGTGGGTGCTATTGCATGTGACGGGATTTTGGCATCGAAAGAATGTTGTATAGATGAGGATTTGCGTTTTAAGTGGATGGGTCAGAGTATGGTGATAGAACAGAAGTATCTTCATCATAAAAACTTACTTGCAGAATTAGCAAAGATGTTCCAGCAACAGGGTATACAAATGATGTTGCTAAAGGGTTATGGGTTATCTTTGAATTATCCTGTTCCAGAGCACAGACCATCTGGAGATATTGATATATACCTATTTGGAGACAAGTCGAAAACTGATGAATTTGTAGAGAAAGAATTGGGAATAAATGTAAAAACAAGTTACGAAAAACATTCGTCGTTTATATATAAAGGTGTTACCATTGAAAATCATGGTACATTCTTTGATATATATTCCCACCCTTCAAATGAATATGTAAATGATTATATTTGTGAGTTGATAGAAGGAAGAACGGAAGAGGTTACGATAGGCGATTCATGTTTTGTGATACCAAACCCTACCTTGATGGCAATTCATTTGTTGAGACACACTGCATGTGATTTCGCTGCCAATTCCATTTCATTAAGACAAGTATTGGATTGGGCATTACTGGTTGCGAACCGAGGTGCTGAGATGGACTTGCAGGTCATTAATACTTTTGTCGAAAAATCTGGAATGTCTCAGTTCTTTCAACTGATTAATGCATTCTGTGAAGAAAGATTTGGTCTTGATAGTTCATTGTTTTCATTGACAGTGGACGTACCTGTTGATTGTGGTCGCTTCGTTAAAGATATTTTTTTAGGGAAGAGGGTGTCGGATTTTCCGTCACCATCGAAGAAGTTGTCGTATGGTATTAGAAAATCTATGCAATTCTGGCAGAATCGTTGGAAATATAAAATGGTATATTCAGATAGTTTATTGAGTTTATATTTTACTATTGCAAAAAATAGACTTATCCATTAGTATAATTACATAAAGAACAGTTATATGTCTGAGCGTAAAAGAATTTATTTATGCCTTGCCCATATGAGTGAGGCTGGTTTGGAACAGAAGTATATTAAGGAGGCTTTTGACACCAATTGGGTTGTACCTCTGGGACCCAATGTAAACGGCTTTGAGGCAGATTTGGAAGAATTTGTAGGTGAAGATAAGAAGGTGGTTGCACTGTCGTCGGGGACGGCAGCGGTTCATCTGGCTCTTATTGCCTGTGGGGTGAAGCCTGGTGATGAGGTAATCGTGCAGAGTTTCACGTTTTGTGCATCGTCACATCCTATTACATATTTGGGTGCTACGCCGGTGTTTGTGGATTCAGAGAAGGATACCTGGAATATGAATCCTGAACTGCTGGAGCAGGCAATTATAGACCGTAAAGCTAAGACATGCAAGGATCCGAAGACTATTATCCCATTGGCATGGTGTTGTAT
>JAEEGH010031687.1_pt1 | contig 10199 bp, 6 predicted proteins | sample 9134181 | NCBI WGS metagenome assembly JAEEGH01 (sample SAMN16246544, study PRJNA631951) | gut metagenome | biome: gut microbiome; feature: rumen; material: DP-attached | host: Bos | place: Iran: Karaj | collected 2018-10 | reverse complement strand
GGGAGAGCGCGAATTGTTTGTGTCGGCAGCGTGAGGTCAGTGGCCACGCAGATCATGGTATTTGGTTGGAGCACAGAGCATAGCGCTTCAAGCATCTGGTTGTTGCGGTAGGGGGCTTCGATGAACAGCTGCGTCTGGTGCTCGCGGTGGAGGCGTTCCTCGAGGTGGCGTATGGCGGCGGCGCGTTTCGACTTATCCACAGGCAGATAGCCGATGAAGGCAAACGACTGGCCGTTGAAGCCCGAGGCCATCAACGCCAGCATGAGCGACGAAGGGCCTATGAGCGGAACAATCTCTATTCCACGTCGTTGCGCCACGCGGGTAATCATCGCCCCCGGGTCGGCCACACAGGGCAAGCCGGCTTCGCTCAGCAGGCCGATGTTCTCTCCTTTCTCTATGGCATCCAGGTAGTTGCCTATTTCTTCATGTGATGTGTGTTCGTTTAGTTCAAAAAAGACGGTGTCGTCAATCGCAAAAGGATAGCCGGCCTTCTTGAGGAACCGACGCGCCGTGCGCAGCTCCTCGACGATAAAGGTGTGGCAGGTGGCCAGCAACTCAGCGTTGGCGGCGGGTAGGGAAGAGGCAATATCCTCTGCGCCAATAGGTACGGGGAATAGTATCAGTTTTCCTTTCATGTCACAATAACGACAAGTCTTGATGATTATTGTATGACACCGTGCTAACTACCTGATAACTCCGACTGTTATCCGTTTGTTGTCCCATTGTTGTCCCATTGTTGTCCCATTTTTAATGGGACAACAATGGGACAACAATCGAATAAAAATTGGACAATAATCGGTGTTGGTCGGGTGTGAGAGGGTGGTTGGCACGGTTTTTGTATTATTTAACGGTGAACGATGGCAATAAAAACCGCCTTTCGTTGTTATTGAAATAAAATCTATAGATATGAGAAAGAATCTTTTTGTCTTTATTACGACTTTGGCTATGGTGATGCAGTCGTGCGCCCAAACGCCGGAACAACCAGCCACGACCACTGTGGTGCAACAACCCACCATTCCGGCAGAACGTCTGACACTCACCGACTTTACCGATGTGGCAGCGGCTTCAATCGACGCCGTGGTGCACATCAAGACCGAGATGACCCAGCTTACGCCGCTCTACCAATCGTTTTTCGGTTTTATTATCCAGCAAGGGGTTCAACGTCAGACCTATAGCGCCTATGGTTCGGGTGTCATCATCACCTCGGACGGCTATGTCCTGACTAACAACCATGTGGTGCAGGATGCCGAGCGTATCTCGGTGACCCTCAACGACCGACGCGAGTTGCCGGCTCGTTTGGTGGGCAACGACCCGGCTACCGACCTGGCGGTTATCAAAATCGAGGCCGACGGGTTGACTTATCTGCCTTTTGGCAATAGCGACCTGGTCAAGGTGGGCGAGCCGGTGCTGGCCATCGGCAACCCCTTCAACCTCACTTCGACGGTCACCAGCGGCATCATCAGCGCCAAGGCCCGCAATATGCACATTATTGACAATCCCCGCTCCACTGAGACACCGTTAGAGTCGTTCTTACAGACAGATGCAGCTGTTAATTCAGGTAATAGTGGAGGTGCACTCGTCAACTCTCAAGCCCAGCTGGTGGGCATTGTGACGGCCATTGCGTCGGGCAACGGAAACTATATCGGCTACTCGTTTGCCATCCCTTCGAACATTGCAGTCAAGGTGGCGGCCGACCTGCAGCGCTACGGATATGTACAGCGTGGCTATCTGGGTATACAAGTGACTGAAGTTGATGCAAATGTGGCTCGTCAGACGGGCGCACGTGCCATCAAAGGCCTCTATGTGGCCAAGGTCATCGAGAAGTGCGCCGCCGAACGTGCCGGTATCCATCAGGGCGACATTATTCTTCGCGTGGCCGGCAAGGAAGTCAATACCTTTGCCGAGATGATGGAGGAGCTCGGTCTCTTCAGCCCGGGCGACGAGGTGGAGGTGGATTATGAACGCGACGGCCACACCAATACCGTGCGTGCCACCCTGCTCAACTCGAACGGAAATACGCAGATTATCCGTAAGTGACGCTCGACGATAAATACGTGGAGATGACGCAGCAGCCGGTGAAGCTGCTGGTGTGCAAGCTGGCGATACCCACCATCATCGCGATGGTGACCACTGCACTCTACAATGTGGTCGATGCCGCTTTTGTGGGTCGCCTCTCGACGGGCGGCACAGCCGGCATCGGTATCTCGTTTGCATACATGACATTCATTCAGGCACTTGGCTTCTTCTTCGGACATGGCAGCGGCAACTTCATCTCGCGTGCTTTGGGCGCCAAGGATGTGTCGTCGGCCTCGGTGGTGGCCACGGTGGGTGTCGTCTCTCCGTTGCTGCTGGGTACGCTGGCCGCGGTGGTGTGTCTGCCCAACCTCTCGGCCCTGAGCCGTCTGCTCGGTGCGCCGCCCGAGGTGGTGCCTTATGCCAACGACTACCTGCGGTATATCGTCATGGCCACGCCCCTCATGATGGCCGCCCTCACGCTCAACAACCAGCTTCGCCTGCAGGGCAACGCCCGTTTCGGCATGGTGGGCATTGTGAGCGGTGCGGTGCTCAATATCGCCCTCGACCCGTTGCTGATTTTCGGTTTCGGCATGGGGGTGAGCGGTGCGTCGCTGGCTACGGCCATCAGCCAGACGTTGGCCTTCTGCCTGCTTCTCTACGGCACTTTCCGCCCTGAGAGCGTGCATTTGAACCTGCGCGACTTCAAGCCCTCGTGGCGGGTCTATTATGAAATCTTCCGCGGCGGCCTTCCGTCGCTCTTCCGCCAGTTGTTCAACTGTGCCGCCGCCGTGGCGCTCAACTACAGCGCCGCCCTCTATGCGGCTCCGGGTCAGGAAGCGGCGGCGGTGGCGGCCTTTGCGGTGGTGACACGCATCATGATGTTCGCTTTCAGCGTCGTGCTGGGCTTCTGTCAGGGGTTCCAGCCGGTGTGTGGCTTCAACTATGGGGCCCGTCTCTACGGCCGTGTGCTCGAGTCGTACCACTTCGCCCTCAGCGTAGGCACCTTGTTCCTGCTGCTGGTTTCGGCGGCAGGATTTATCTTTGCACCGTCGATAGTGACACTTTTCCGTGCCGAAGACCCCGAGCTGATTCGCATCGGCACCGTCACCCTGCGCTGGCAGTGCGCGGCATTCCCGCTAGTGGCCCTCTCCACTTCGACCAACATGCTCTTCCAGAACATCAGGATGACCGTCCCTGCCACGCTGCTCAGCGTGTGTCGCAACGGGATATTCTTCCTGCCGGCCATCCTCCTGTTACCCCTCTGGCTGGGGCTGAAGGGCGTACAGATGGCCCAGGCGGTGGCCGATGTGCTCACCTTCATGCTGGCGTTGCCCTATGCCGTGTGGATTACCCGCCAACTGCAGCAGGGCATGCCGGACTTGGACAAAAAGCAAAGTTGCCAGGACCGTGAGGTCGTGGCAACCTTTCAAGAGTAGAGGAGTAGCGTGGCTTACTCGCTCATCTGGCGATAGCGCTCCACTTCACCCTGACGTTCGTTGACATTCTGGTTGGCGGCGTCGACTTTCTTCTCGGCATCGCCACGTTTGCCCTGGATTTTGTCAATCTCAGCCTGCAGGTTCTTGATGTCTTTCTCGCAGTCTTTGATTTTCTGCTGGTAGTTCTTGATGTCCTTCTCCTTGTCGGCTATCTTCTGCTGCTTCTTGGCGATGGCTTTGTCGATGGCGGCAGCCTGCTTGGCGGCTTTGTCGGCAGCTTTCTGGGCCTTGTCGAGGTTCTTCTGCTGGGCTTTCATGTTGAGACCGGCTTCATAGCGGTCGACATAGGAGGCGAAGCCCTGGAGCCAGCGGAGGGCGCCAGCACGCATGGCGCTGGGGTCGTTCATGGCCAGGTTGCTGCTGAGGGCGCAGACGCTGACGACGGCCTCGTTCTTTTTCTTTTTCTCGACGAGGGTGTAGAAGTTGATGTCGCTGATGGCGATCTCCTCGATGAAGGCGTTGGCGCAGACGTAGTAGCCCTGCTCGTCCTTCTGGGGTTTCAGTTTGGAGTCCTTGAGGTACTGGATCATGGCATCCTGCACCATTTTGTGGTCTTTCTGCAGCGTGACGGTGGCAGCGGGGACGGTGAGGCCACCCACCTGGAGGGTGCTCTCGCTGACGGACTGGGCGGCGAGACCGAGGGTCATCAGAGCCGCGACGGCAAAGGTAAAGATTTTTTTCATAATGGTTTTATTTTTGGGTTGATAAATAGTTTTCCTTGATTGGAGAGTTGGAGAGTCAAAGAGTCGAAGAGTCGAAGAGTTGAAGAGTCGAAGAGTCATCAAGACATCGAGACTTCGAGACTTCGAGACATCGAGACATTGAGACATCGAGACTTCGAGGCATCGAGACTTCGAGGCATCGAGACTTCGAGGCATCGAGACTTCGAGGCATCGAGACTTCGAGTAATATCAACTTTCAACTTTCAACTTTCAACTTGGCGTCATACCATCTGCTCGATGTTCCAGACGAAGGCGCGGATGCCGACTTCCTCGTTGCGCTTGTCGAGTTTGCGGACGGAGAGGAGCAGTTCGTCGACCTTTTCGTCGGGGACGACGGTGAGGATGGCGTTGTTGAGCTCGGGCCAGGTGTGGGTTCCGCGGTGGGGATCTCCGTTGTCGTGGCCACGGCCTTGCACGTTCTCCCAGAAGGTGAATCCACGGATGCCGAGGGTGTCGAGCATATACTCGGCACGTTCGTTGTTGGCTTGGTTGTAGACGATGAGGACACTTTTCATATCTTCTCTTTTTGGGGTAGTTAAAGAATTAAGGAAGTTATCGCTCGCTTTGCTCGCTAGTAGTTAAAGACAATAGTTTTTGTCGCATTATTTTGCTTGCTGAAGGTATTGTCTTTAACTACTTAACTACTTTAACTACTTTAACTACTTATTTTCATTCAAATCAATTTTCATAAACACAAACTTGCGGCGTTCGCGTTCTTTCTTCTCGATGTCGCCGCGGCGGTTGAAGACGCCGTAGAGGACGGGCACGACGATGAGGGTGACGAAGGTGGAGACGGTGAGGCCGCCGATGACGACGAGGCCCATGGTGGTCCACATCTCTGAGCCTTCGGAGTTGGAGGTGGCCATAGGTATCATGCCGAGGATGGTGGTGAAGGCCGTCATGAGGACGGGGCGCATACGGCTCTGGCCGCTGATGGCGATGGCCTCGTTGAGGGCGATGCCGCGTTCGCGCATGAGGTTGATATAGTCGACCAGCACGATACCGTTCTTCACCACGATGCCGATGAGGAGCACGAGGCCGAGCATACCTATCATGTCGATGTTGTTGCCCGTGAAGTACATCATGAGCGAGACGCCGCTGATGGCGAAGGGGATGGAGAACATGATGATGAAGGGCTTGGCGAAGGACTCGAACTGGGAGGCCATGACGATGTAGACGAGCATGAGGATGAGTGCGGCGAGCATGAGCATGTCGCGTGTGGAATCCTGCTGGTCCTTGTAGTTACCGGCCAAGGCCACGTGCACGTCGGACGGCACGCCCATGGCGTCGATCTCCTTCTGCACATTGAGGGCGAGTTCCTGGAGCGAGGTGCGGTAGGGCATGACGGTGAGGGTGAGGTAGCGCTGGCGGTTCTTGCGCTCGATGGTGGGCGGGCACCAGTATTCCTCGATGGTGCCGATTTCCTCGAGCTTCACCAACGAACCGGTAGCGGTGGGGATGGAGAGCTGCTCGATGTCGGAGATGGCGTCGCGGTATTCCTCGCGGAGGCGTACCACGATATTGTATTCCTCGCCGTCTTCCTTGAGGAATCCGGCCGACATGCCGTTGACGCGGTTGCGGACGTAGAGGGCCACGGTGCTCTCGTTGAGGCCGTGGAGGGCGAGCTTCTGCTTGTCGAGTTCAATCTTGAGCTCGGCGCGGTCTTCGTCGCGGCTGATCTTGGTGTCGCGGGCGCCGGGCACGTTGTCCATCACGCGCTGGCGCAGCTTTTGGGTGAAGTTGGTGGTCTGGTCGAAGTCGTAGCCGTAGATCTCGACGGAGAGCGAGTTGTTGGAGCCGCCGCCCATGCCGCCTCCGCTGTTGACCTGGTAGTTGACTATCTCGGGGTACTGGGCGAAGCATTGGCGCAGCACCTCCTGCATCTCGAAGATGGTGCGTTTGCGCTCGTACTTCTTGGTGCAGCGGATGGTCATGGATATCTTGTTGTTGGTGGTGCTGTTGAAGAGTGCGGCGAAGCCTGCGTCGTCGTTGGAGCCGGCCGAGGTGGAGACGACGATGACGTCGTCGCCCAGCAGGCGGTAGATATCCTCCTCCATGTGGCGAGCGGTCTTGAGAGTCTCCTCGATGCGTGTGCCGCGCTGCAGCTCAGCGCTGATGGAGATGCGGCCGTTGTCCTGTTCTTTCATGAAGTCCATGCCGATGTGGCCGGTGATGAAGGGAAGGATGGAGGCGACGAAAAAGACGAGAGCGATGAGCAGGGTGACGCGTTTGTGTCGCAGGCACCAACGGAGGATATTGGCGTAGGCGGCTTCGATGGCATTGAAGGCACGGGTGACGATGCGGTTGTAGAGCTTGCGCTCCTGCTTGTGGTTGTAGGCTTCCTCGTCCTCTTTCTTGAAGAAGAAGGGACGCTCGCGGAGCATCTTGGACGAGAGCATGGGGATGAGGGTGATGGCGGCGGTGGTGGAGACGCAGACGACGATGGTGATGATCCAGCCCATCTCCTTCATGAAGATACCCATCATGCCGGGGAGCATGGTCAGCGGCACGAAGACGGCCACGAGAACCAAGGTGGTGGCTATGACGGAGGTCCACACCTCGTTGGTGGCGCAGATGGCGGCCTCGCGGGGATTCTCGCCGCGTTCGATATGTTTGGTGATGTTCTCGAGGACCACGATGGCGTCGTCGACCACCATACCGATGGCCACGGTGAGCGAAGCCAGCGAGATGATGTTGAGCGAGGAATCGGCAAGGAGGAGGTAGATGAACGAGGTGACGAGTGAGATGGGGATGGTGAGGGCGATGATGACGGTGGAACGCCAGTTGCCGAGGAAGATGAGCACCACGAGCACCACGAAGAGCAGAGCGTAGAAGATGGACTCGGAGAGGCCGTTGATGGCGTTGACAATCTCCTCGGAGCCGTCGCGGATGTTGGTGACCTCGATGTCGGGCGGCATGGTCTTCATGATCTGCTCCATCTCGGCGCGCACCTCGCGGGCGATGGCCACGGTGTTGGCGCCGGTCTGCTTGGTGATGATGAGTCGGGCACCGTCGTGACCGTTGATCTTCTCGTCGAGCGAGAGGTCCTTGATGGTGTCGCGGACGGTGGCGAGGTCGCGCACGAAGACCTGCTTGCCGGTGTAGGTGGTGGTTACCACGATGTCGGCTATCTCGGAGCTCTCGACATATTCGCCCTTGACGCGCATCTGGTACTGCTCCTTGCCCATCTTGACGGTGCCGGAGGCGAGGTCGAGGTTGTTGGCCGAGATGGCCTGTCCGACGAGCTCAAGGGGTATGCCGTAGGAGTCGAGCTGTTTGGGGTCGAGGTCGATATAGACGTAGCGCTCGGGGGCACCGCTGACGGTGATGTTGCCGATGCCGTCGACGCGGTTGAGCACGTTGACAACGTTGTCCTCGAGGATGCGGTCGAGACCGGAGTAGCTCTCCTGGGCGGTGAAGCCGTAGACCATGATGGGCATGGCGCTGGAGTTGAGCTTCAATATCATGGGACGCGACACGCCGTCGGGCAGGTTGTCGTAGAGCAGGTCGACGTATGAACGTATGTCGTTGAGGGCTTCGTCGATGTCGGAGCCCCATTCGAATTCGAGGGTGACGACCGAGATATTGTCCTTCGAGGTGGAGGTGATGTTCTTCAGACCGTCGACGCTGTTGAGCGAGTTCTCGACCAGCTTGGTGATGTTGGTCTCGATCTCGCTGGCGTTGGCGCCGGCGTAGGTGGTCATCACGGTGACGTATGGCGGGTCCATCTCGGGCATCTGGTCGATGGGCAGACGCGAGAGGGAGAAGAGGCCCAGCACGATGACGGCCACGAAGATGAGGCCTGTGGTGATGGGCTTGTTGATTGCTGTCTTATAGATTGCCATTATTCTTTAGTTTTAAGTATTAAGTTTTAAGCTGTAAGTGGGGCGGGTCCACTTAAAACTTACAGCTTACAGCTCACAGCTTAATCTACGATTTCAAGGGTTGCACCATCAACTAATCTTGCCTGGCCGGTGACGACGAGGCGGTCGCCGGCTTTGAGGGCGTCGGCTTCGACGGGGATGATCTCGATGCGGTCGTCGAAGCGCTGGCCGAGTGTGACGGCCACGCGGCGGGCGCTTGTGCCGTCGGCGACAAAGACATAGCGGTCATTGCTTCCGGTGAGCTTCAGGACGCTCTGGTAGGGGACGACGATGGCGTCGACCTCACCCACAGCGAGGTGGGTACGGACATACATGCCGGGACGTATCTTCTCGGCGTTGTTGGGGATGTTGAGTTTGGCTTGGAAGGTGTGGCTCTGCGGGTCGATGGTGGGGTAGACAATCTCGATGGTGGCGGGGAAGGTCTCGCCGGGGTAGATGTCGCTCTCGATGTCGACCTTCATGCCCTGCTTGACGAGGGGGAAGTAGGTCTCGGGGATGTTGATGATGGCCTTCAGACGGTTGATCTGGGTCAGCGTGAGGATGGGCTGGCCGGCATACATCTCGCCGTCCTCGTAGTATTTGGCGCTGATGACGCCGGCGAACTGGGCCTTGACGAAGGTGTTCTGCTCGAGGAAGCGTTCGTTCTCGGTGAGCTGGTCGTAGCCGGCCTTGGTCTGGTCGTAGACCTGCTGGCTGATGGAGCCGCTCTGCTTGAGGGCGCTGACGCGCTCGAACTCGGTCTTGGTGGAGGCGAGGTTGATGCGGGTGGTGTTGAGCTGGGTCTGGTCCATGCGGACGAGCATGGAGCCTTTCTGCACGCGGCTGCCCACCTCGACATAGATGTGCTCGATGTGGCCGGTGAGGGAGGGCGAGATGTTCATGGTCTCGTAGCCTTCGAGGGTTGCCGAAAGTTCGAGGCTCTTGGCGATGCGCTCGCTCTCAAGGGTGAGGACTTTCACCTTCTCGGCCTCTTTCTGTGTGGAGGTGGCTCCTTTGGGACCACCGGCATTGTTGCCACAGGCCGCGAGGGCGGCAGTGGCAAGGACGATTGCTGCTAAACGGATTGTTCTATTCATTGTTGTGTTGTTTTATTCGATGTTGAGGAGGTTCTCGAGGGCTATCTGTGCGCTGACGACGTTCATCACAGCCTGTATGTAGTTGCTCTGGGCGGAGATGATGTCGGTCGAGGCGTTGGTGACCTCGAGGCTGCTGGCGCGGCCGTAGTTGTATTTCTCGGTGATGTTATTGAAGACTCGCTGGGTGACGTCGATGTTGCGGCGCTGTATGTCGTAGCTCTCCAGGGCCGAGGCCAGGTCGTAGCACAGCTGGTTGTACTGTACACGCAGGCCGTCTTCGGCCTGGCGACGGTTGTTGAGGGCTTCCTGATAGTCGATTTTGGCGCTTTTGAGGTTCGCCGCACGGGTGCCGCTGCTGAAGATGGGCAGGCTTATCGAGGCCCCTATCATGTTCGGCGGTGTCATGTTGAAGCCTTCGTCACGTCCAAAATAGGTCTTGTTGCTGTACTGGTAGTAGGCCGAGAGGGTGGGGGCAAAGTCCATCCACGCCATGGTGACGTTCTTCTCGGCCAGTTTCTCGTTCTGCTCGAGTAGCTGGTAGTTGTAGTTCTTGGTGATGTCGAATCCACGGCCCAGCAAGGCAGTGGCGTTGTCGACACTGAGCAGCTCGTCGATACTGGAGGTGAGCTCCAGCTGTGCGTTGACGTCGGCACCGAGCTGCAGCAGCATCGAGTTGCGGAGCATCTGGAGTGAACGCTTGGTGCTGTTGATGCTGTTTTTCAGCTGGGCTACCTGCACTTGAAGCTTGTCGGCATCGACTTGCTCGGCGGCACCTACGTCGACGGCCGACTGGCTGGTGGCGGCAAGGCGTTCCAAGTTGGCAAGGCTCGAGTCGAGCAGCCCCACGGTCTGCTCCATGGCGAGGATGCTCACATAGACACTTTTCACATTGGCACGGGTGGTTTGCTCAGTCTGCTGGCGCGAGATGTCGGTCATCTCCATGGCGATGTTCTGTAGCATGGTGCCGACAATCTGGGCACCTGTGAGGGCGATGGAGGCGGTGAT
>JAEEGH010031683.1_pt1 | contig 10199 bp, 7 predicted proteins | sample 9134181 | NCBI WGS metagenome assembly JAEEGH01 (sample SAMN16246544, study PRJNA631951) | gut metagenome | biome: gut microbiome; feature: rumen; material: DP-attached | host: Bos | place: Iran: Karaj | collected 2018-10 | reverse complement strand
AGGACGGCTGAAGTGGCTCGGCAAGTTCTTCTACTATTACTATCCCGCCCACATGGCGGTTATAGGCCTGCTGGCCCGTTGCTTCCAATAACCGTGAGGTCGGCAACTTCCCTTGGGAGGGCGCAATGGTGCCGTAGCCGTGGGGACAGGTACCTGAGTCATAGGAGCCGTTATACCCAAGTACCTGTCCCAGCGACTATAATGCCCTCGGCGAAGGATATCTGCAGGTTATACTGGTGATTGAGAGTGCGCCAGGGATTGCGACACAATACACCCATTACACCTTCAACGGCAAGCGTTTTGCCTACGATCACCTCGATGCCCTCGGCTATGCCGCCTACGATGAGGACGAAGAGGAGTAAGTCTTAAATAATTCTTTGTCCCTTTCTGTTCTAATGCACAGAGCGCACGGAATGCTCGTACCATAAAATGGTAAAGTGATCAGTGGAAAAGCCATCTCCCATGTAGAATAACCACTCGTAGGCGTCGTCCCCGGTGGCCTGTATCGACGTCCAATAGTAGCCGACCGTGCCAGCTTGGCTGACTTCCTCTTCTACCCGAAGACCAGCAGCGGGAAGGAAGATGGATCCGCCGTTACTGCCTGTGAGCTTTAAGCCTTTCACGCCATTCCGTGTTGTCCATACCCTTGTCGTACAGTTGCGGAGTTCTTTAATCTGATCCACCGACGGCGCTGTGGCCACATCACCGAACTCATAGTAGCCACCGAATGCCTCCGGTGAGGATGCCCCCTCGTTGCAGCAACGCCAAAGCGTACCACTCGGCAACCCCAGGTCTATCCAGTGAGGATGCTTGCCGTCAGGACAGGATTTATAGCAGGGTGTAAGGATGTAGTTCACTAGATCCGTCACGTCAGCAACGTTCACTTTACCGTCGCCGTTCAGATCGTATTTCGCTTTCTGGGCATTTGCAGTTATTGCGCTAGCCAGCAGGACGATTAGCAGTAATGTTTTTCTCATTGTTACGTTGTTTAGTTTATTTAATAGAATTAATGATATCAATACTCTATGACCTCGTGAAGCTGAGCCTCAGCATGGAGGTCGGTTAGCGTTGTTAGTTTTTTACTTCATCGGCAATTTCGTTTTAAAGGGTTTAACTTGATGTTAATATCACTCTTTGCCTGCAAAGATAAGAAATAATTCAGAAACAAACAAGGATTTGGAAAGAAATCTTGCGTAAGGGTAATCATTTTGCTGTTGTCAGCAAAAGAGTAAAGAGTAGCCGTGGGGACAGGTACCTGAGTCATAGGAGCCGTTATACCCAAGTACCTGTCCCAGCGACTAGTGCGTTTTACTGGTTCTGTGCCTGAGCTTGTGCCTGGTTCACGCGCATCTGCATCATGAAGGTCTGCACGAACTGCATCAGCTGGCGGACGGTGACGATGGCACCAGCCATAGGCTCAGCAGCGTGGTCAACGATGTTGATGGCATACTCAACAGACTCCTTGTCGAGCAACTGAGTGAGGGGAACGTAACCCTGCTCGTCGGCGAAGTTTAAGGAAGGCATTGCCATGTAGTCAACACCGAACTTCTCGGTCTGCATCTTCATAGGAATCACCTGGTTCACGCCTTTGCAGGTCATCTTGGCACTCATGAGCTCGTTCAGCTGCTGGGTGTAGCCCTCGATGGTAGCCTGGTCAGCATAGTTGCGGCGGGCGTGAGCCATCTCGCGATTCAGCTGTATGGCCTTGGCGCAGTCGCTGATAGAGATGTCGGTCGTCAGGTCGTCATTCAGGGTAAGGGAACCTTCCAAGGTGCTACCTGATATCAAGGCTACCAGCACATCGAGGATGCTCTTCGAAGTAGTGAACTGTGAGAAGTCAATCTCCTTGTCAGGGTACTCTGCGGTACAAGCAAGCTCTATCATGCTCTTACCGTTTTGCCAAAAAGTGAATTTCATATTGCTTTTGTTGGCAACGGGATTGTTATCAAGGGAGAAGGTGAGGGAGGTCGTGTCAGGAGCATACTTTCCGCCTGGTAATTCTCCAATTTCACTCTGGAGGAAACCAGCGATGCTGACAGCATCGGTTTTGGGATTAACAAACTCTGATTCACCGCTCAACTCAAACACATTAGCGAAAAAGCCCTTAAAGGCATCCTTCCAATCTCCAGGAACCATACTAGCTATAGAGAATAAGAAGCCAGAGGGAACAAGAATCACAACAGCCAACTCTTCATTGCCCAACCGCTTGGCAAGCTGCTTATAGGTGTCACCTCTTGCCTCTAACTTCAGTTTACGCATACCTTTTTCTACTTGTTGGGTTGTAGGATTGAAACCATTGACAATCATCTCAAAGTCATCAGCCTCCTCTACGTCGAAGCCTGAGCCATCCTCTTTCATCGTAAAGCGGTAGTTAAATTCTGTCAGGTCGATGGTGGCATACTGCTTGTAGCCCATCGCTGCCAGTTCGCTACCCTCTTCCACAGGCTTGACACTCTCACGAATCTTCTGGGTAAACAGGGGGATGATCGCCTTCTCGAACTGAGGGTTGTTCAGCACTGTTGTATTGAACTCCTGATTAATCTTGTTGGCAAGATCCCACGAAGTGAAGTTCAGGTTCTCAGCCAAATCCTTCAGGTTCTGGCGGGTGTGCTGGATAAACTCCTTGCGGTCCTTCTTGGCCTGCTCCTGCGAGGGGTTGTCATTTGTGTCGTTAGCAGTACACGACGTAAATACACTGGCGCCGCAGATCAAGGTGGCGGCGAGCACCCAATTCATAATCTTTCTCATAATCGTTTAATTAAAGTTTATACTATTTAATAGTTATCGTTGTGATCGTTTATTACAATTTGGCTTCAAAGGTACAAATAAAAATCGAATCATGCAAGGCTAAAATCGCCCAAAAACATCAATTCACGCATTTTAAACAAAAAATCACGCATTTTAAACATCAATTCATGTCACAAAGTGTCAGACACCTTGTGGCTCTAAGTAACAGATTGACAACATGAAGGGGCTCGCATTGCTGCGGGCCCCTTTTTGCGTTAGGATACAACGTCACGCGGTGTGCCTGGCACCGTATGACCTCCGTGTTTACTACTGATTTTTTTCGTTCTGAGCCTGGTTCACGCGCATCTGCATCATGAAGGTCTGGACGAACTGGAGCAGCTGGCGGACGGTGACGATGGCACCAGCCATAGGCTCAGCAGCGTGGTCAACGATGTTGATGGCATACTCAACAGACTCCTTGTCGAGCAACTGGGTGAAGGGAACGTAGCCCTGCTCGTCGGCAAAGTTGAAGGCAGGCATTGCCCAGTAGTCAACACCGAACTTCTCGGTCTGCAACCTCATCGGAATCACCTGGTTCACACCATCGCAGGTCATCCTGGCACTGACGAGCTCGTTCAGCTGCTGGGTGTATCCCTCGATGGTAGCCTGATCAGCGTAGTTGCGGCGGGCGTGAGCCATCTCATGCTGCAGTTGCATTGTCTTGCCGCAGTCGCTGATAAACACGGTGGTGGTCAGGTCGTCATTCAGGGTGATGGAACCTTTCAGGCTGCTGCCTGAAATCAGAGCAACCAGCACATCGAGGAGGCTCTTTGAAGAAGTGATCTGCGATAAGTCAAACTCCTTGTCATTATATTTAGCCACAGCCTCCAGCTCTATCATGCTCTTGTTGTTATGCCCAAAAGAGAAGTTCATGCTGCTCTCGTTGGCAACGGGATCGCTATCCATGAAAAAGAACAGTTCGGTGGCGTCAGGAGTATACTTTCCGCTTGGAATTTTCTCAATTTCACTGCCGACGGAACCAGTGATGCTGACGGCATCGGTCCTGGCATTGATAAACTCAGAGTCACCGTTAAGCTTGATGACGTTCTTGAATGCGCCCTTAAAGCCTTCTAACCATTTTCCATCAACATTTGCGGCAATCGAGAAAGCGAAGTCAGAGGGAATGAGGATCACAACAGCCATCTCATCAGTGCTAAACCGCTTGGCAAGCTGCTTATAGGTGTCGCCACTTGCCTTCAACGACAGTTTGCGGTTAGTTATATTCGTCGTTGCTGCGGCTGCTGTATTGACAATCATCTCAAAGTCATCAGCCTCCTCTACGTCGAAGCCAGAGCCATCTGCCTTCATCGTGAAACGGTAGTTGAAATCCGTCAGGTCGATGGTGGCATACAGCTTGTAGCCCATCGCAGCCAGTTCGCTTCCCTCTTCCACGGGCTTGACACTCTCACGGATCTTCTGGGTAAACAGGGGGATGATCGCCTTCTCGAACTCAGGGTTGTTCAGCACAGCCGTGTTGAACCCTTGGTTAATCCTATTGGCAATCTCCCACGAACTGAAGTTCAGGTTCTCGGCAATCTCCTTCAGGTTCTGGCGGGTGTGCTGGATAAACTCCTTGCGATCCTTCTTGGCCTGCTCCTGCGAGGGATTGTCATTTGCGTCGTTAGCAGTACACGACGTAAATACACTGGCGCCGCAGATCAAGGTGGCGGCGAGCACCCAATTCATAATCTTTCTCATAATTCGAAATTTAAAAATTAATAACCAAGTTATATTAAGCTCATAATGTGTCTGAAACTATGTGCAGTAAACTCTTGTTCATGAAATCATGGCGCAAAAATACAAAAAGTTTTGGAAAGACACAAACATTTGCCTAGTTCTTTTAGAAAAAAGTTGTATCTTTGCAATCAGAAATTGGCTTTTTCCCTATATATAAATAAAGGTGGGAAACTTTAGGTGGAATCAAAAGCAAAGGGGGTGAATTCGATCCCTTTAGAATGCATGTAGGTCTGTTTACAATCTTTAACACTGAAGGCCGAAAAAAAACGTCGCTTTTCTGATGAAAGGCGACGGATTTTTAGTACCTTTGCAGCCGTTTGTGAATTTCAAAAAACCAAATTCAAAAAACGATGGGCAGTTCATATAACATATGGCAAATGAGTGAGGACATGGCGTGCTACACGCCAGTGCCTTACTACCGTACGCGCGTCAGTTGCGGACTGCCCAACGAGTTTGGTGATGTGCCAGCAGAGGAGATCCTTGTGCCGAGTATATTGCTCTCTAACCTTAAGGTCTATGTGGTTGATGCGGAGGGTGACTCGATGGAGGGCGCACGTATCTTTGATGGCGACCCGCTGCTGATAGAGAAGACAAGACACTTTGAAATCGGCAACATCGTGCTGGCAATGGTCGACGGTAAGCAGATGATAAAGACATACTATGTGGATGACCTGGGGCGTCACTGGCTGGTACCTGCCAACAAGAAATATAATCCGACGTTGCTGACTGACGAGATGGACGTGAGGTTTTTAGGGCGGGTGATATGTAACTTGCGGATGCCGAGCGATTCCATGAACGATGTCCGCCGTAGCATTTCAGAATATCTGCAAAAGACATCTTCAAGAGAAAAGACACCAAGAATCCCCACACGTGAAGAGGCGATGGAAGCCTTGCTGAAGGTGGGGCCTCACATCAAGATGGGGCGTCACTGGCTGGGACCTTGCAGGGTGTTGATGGATTGCGGGGTCGTCCCCAAGGAACGTTACGACCTGTTCTGTGAGATGGCGTATTATGTCCTGCCTGAGCATAAGCACCTGCCTTCCGAATCGGAACTGAGGCGTTCTGCTGTCGGCTGCTTCTCTAAGCCCTTTGCCACATGGACGGATGAGAAGGCTCCTGTTCATGGCAAAAGCTATCAGGGCTATTATGATGCAGGTGAGGCTATGCTCAAACAACTCCCATAAAAAATCTCCATAAAATTCCCAAAAATTCCCAGAAATTCCCATGAACAGGCCATTTCGGCCAATATTCCCATAAATTTTCCCACAAATTGCCATAGGGCGACGGATTATTTCCGCCGCCTTTTTTTTGTTCGTAACTTTGCATCGTCAACAAAAGAAAACGACAGTTGACAGCGGTCTTTGACTTAGTGATACAAACCACCCCACACTGAAGGCAGGAGGGATAAAAGAGAGAAAAAGAAACAAAGAACAAAAGAACTTAAAGGTCGTCTGAAAGGGGACGACGTTAAATAAATAATAAATAATGTATATCAGTTTATCAATCAATGAAAAAAAAGTGCTCAACCAGGCCGACGAGATCATCGCCGACAGACTCGAAGAACTGAACCGCAAGAGCCGTTACTGCTTCACACCGACGGAAATCGGCAGGCAATACGGCGTCAAGGGTAACGACCTGAACTCGTTCTTGAAAGACCGAGGGATCATCTTTAAAAAGCAGGGCTGCTACCACCTCACGAAGAGGTATCAGAACATGGGACTGACAGCTTATCACTACGGACTGGGCGTTGGCAGAGACGGATATCCGAAGCTGAAGAGCAAACTCGTATGGACGGAGGCTGGCCGACAGTTCATCAACGACATGTTGAGAGGATAAGAACACAAGTTTTTTTAAGACAACGCGCTCGGCGACGCAAGGAGACGCTTGCTACCGCAGGGACGCAAGAATTAAAACGAATTAAACGAATTTATTATGAAGAAGAACAGAAAGAAGACCTTGGCAAGCAAGGCAGTAACGACAAGGCCCATCAGAACCATCAGCGAGGGGCAGAGAATTTATCGTCAGATGGAGAAGGCTATGTTGTCAGTCGATCCGTCGATCAGCGGAACGGTGGCCATGAACTACGCCCTGAGTAAACTGATCGCCAACTACAAGCTGGCGATGCTGCAGTTAGACATCGATGTGGATGACTATCTGAATGAAATGGTCGGATGGTGGGCGCACCGCCTGATACACGACGATGCCACGGATACGCGACAGTTTGATGAATTCGTCGCAGCAGCCCAGGAGAACATTCCTTTTTAACCAACAAGACAAGCCTATTTTAAACCAACCTATTTATTAACCTGAGTTGAATAGGTGGGCGGAGGAAAAGTTATCCGGATTATAAATTGAGCTCAAACTAAAAACTTCGCTTTTCCCCATAGACTCACAAATTCAACAGTTTGATGAAAGTAAAGAAGTATATTGAGATTCCTGAAGAAATACTGGTTGCCCTGGCAGAGGGCAAGTATGTGGGGGGTTCGCTCCACCGCGACAAGGACACCTGCCGCATCGTGTTCAACGTGTACAACCGTAAGCCGAGGAAGCGCCTGCGTGACATCATCATCCGGTATCTGGAACATGGATGGGTGAAGGAGTCGGCAGAACGGATCAAGGTGTATGAGAGCATCCCGAAGGTACTGGGCACGGCGAATATCAATGGCATACTCGACAGGGAAATCAAGACTGCCAAGGAGGCGCTAATTACGAGAGAAATCATCGACAGAGTGTAAATCAAGAATTAGAGAATTAAAGAATTAAAAAATTAAAGGATACGAATAGCCGAAATAAACCGTAATTAAAAGGAAACTAATGACCATAATAACCCATAATTTACATAATAATAATTATTCAAATTAGTGGATAAAATTATGGTCAATTAGGATAATTTGTTTCTAAAATAATATGGTCAATTCTTGCGTCCTTTCAGTAGCAAGCGGCAAAGCCGAGCGAGGGTGATTCGTTTCAAAAAAAGAAAACTTAAAACGAAACTGAATGATTACATTTCAAGAGAATACGCATTTTTCTCAGGCTCTTCCCTGCACAAGGAAAGAGTTCTGGGAGCAAGTGAAGAGGCCGACTACAAGGTGGCGCATTGATATGCGAAGAGCTATCATCGCAGCGGTGGAGGCCTCAAAGACCCAGGGCGCAGTGGCCCTGCATAATCTGCTCCAGAACAGCGAATATCAGAAGTTCCTGATAAAGAAGCAGGGAATGAAGAAGAAGGCTGCCAAAGAGGCATGGGAGAAAAAGACAGATGCAGAGAAACTGTTGGCCTTTGCACAAGAGGTGAAGGATAATCTGCCAGCGTTTATCTTCTGCTGTAGGGAGTTCGATGCGACGAAAACTGCCAAGGGCGGGATGTTCAGGCATCGCAGATTGGCGGATTGTCATCTGAATGGGCTCTTTATGCTGGACATCGACCACATTGAGAATCCTATAGAGATCTGGTATAAGATGAGGGACGATAAAGAACTGATGAAGAGCATCGCCCTTGTGCACATCACCAGCAGTTCTTTCGGGATCCGCATCGTAGGTGTTGCAGATCTCACGGTGGGCAATCTCGCAGATAACCAAATAGCATTGGCTCAGAAGCTTGGCTATAAGGCTGATGAGAGTTGCATTGATGCCACCAGAAATTCTTTTGCCCCTAAAGAGGAGGATATCATTTATATTAATGAAGATTTACTATTCAATTACTACAATGAAGCATTTGACAAGAAGTACACAGATGAGTACCGTCAGAAGAGAACTCAACCACTATTTCATCAGTTTGGTGCTGAGGATGAGAAAACGACAAGTGCCAGTAATAAAACGACAACTGAGACAACTAAGACAACATTTAATGGCGACAACATGTCGCCTCAGGCAGAAGTTCTGCCTGAAAAAGAGTTGTCTAAGTTGTCCATGTTGTCGTCAAATAAAATCTCTGATTTGTCGTCAATAAAATGGAGAGGCTATGATATTCAAGCTATTATTGATCAGCGCTATGCTGATAAGCTGCCATGCGCAGAGGATAGTAACAGACACAAGGAGAGCCTTAAACTCGCTACAGACTTACTCCTTATGCTCGACGGCGATAAGCAGAAAGTACTGCGTATCGTCGAGGAACAGTCCTGGGTGCAGGAGATCATTGAGGAAAGAGATGAGAATGTCGAGCAGACCGTGGAGAGTGCAGCGGGGTGCGTCGCGGAGAAGGAAAAGAAGTATGCAAGCTCGCTGCCATCCAAGGCCATGCTCGAGGCGGTGAAAAAGTTCACAGGGAAGGACTATCGGGAGGTAGTGAAGGAGGCGGTTCAGACCACCCCTGGCCCCTCCTACTCAGGAGGGGAAATAAATACCTTGTTGGATCAGTGGGGAGCGGAGATAGAGGAGATGTTCGGGGTGTTCCCGCTGCTGAAGGATGTATGTAGCGGGTTGAAGAGGAGTCAGTATCCGGCGGCGGTGTTTGTAGCAGGAGGCACAATGATGACACTGATGACCAGATGCTGGTACAGGTTCTATCACAGACCCCAGCAGGAAAGGCGATTGAACTGTTCGCTGTATATCATTGGCCATCCGGCATCGAATAAGTCGATGGCAGACGATATCTACAAGATTCTTTCTTCGCCTATTGCGGCTGCGGACAAGGCTGGTAAGGCGGCTCTTAACCGTTACAAACAGGACACGAAGAAGAAGGCAGCGAATAAGGAAGGTAAGGACAAGCCACAGGCACTGATCCGGATCCATCCTGCAAGAACGAGTAATGGCCAGCTGATTCAGGATATGCTCAACGCCAAGGATATCGTGGAGGGCAAGGAGATTCAGCTGCACATGCTGACGTTCGACACAGAGTTGGACAATAGCATCACTTTGCAGAGCGGCGGCTCGTGGATCAATAAGCAGAGCATGGAACTGAAGGCCTTTCACAACGAGGAAGACGGTCAGATGTATCAGAACTCCGATTCGCCCGTCGATGAGTTCAACGTGACGTGGAATTTCATCTATACGGGTACGCCCATCGCCTTGAAGAAGAAGGTGAATGAGAGGAATTTCGGCAGTGGCCTCTCCACGCGATTGGCCGTGATTCCCATGCCGAAGACCAACTTTGAGATGATGGCGATGGAGGATGTGAAGACCATCGACTGGCAGCGTATCGAACGTATGAAGACCTGGGCCTACAAGCTCGACACCCGCTATGGAGAACTGCCCTTCTGGCCATTGGTCAAGCGGATCTACGACTGGGTGAAGAACCGCATGGAGGACTGCGCCGAGGACGGTTCCGAAGCCAACGAACTGATGTTGAAGCGCGTGCCGTATCATGCGCTGAACTATGCCGCTCCCTTCATCGACATGCGACACTTTGATCATCTTCATCTGGAGGGCAAGTATTGGGAAGGCACCTACGAGGTCGACGAACTCGACTGGAAACTCTGCGAACTCATCGCCCGCATCCAATATGCCACGCAGCAGCATTTCTTCGGTGTGATGGCAGAGAAGTATTTCGACGACATGAACAACGACGTGCAGATTACTGGGAAGAGACATTATCAGAAGTCCGTTGACGGTTATAACCGCTTGCCTGAAGTGTTTGATAAGGAGGATATCAAAAGGTGCTTTGGTAATAACGGAAGTGCGTATGTCGCCATGAAGATCAAACGTTTCTCAGAAGACCGTCTGATAGAGAGAATAGA
>JAEEGH010031679.1_pt1 | contig 10200 bp, 8 predicted proteins | sample 9134181 | NCBI WGS metagenome assembly JAEEGH01 (sample SAMN16246544, study PRJNA631951) | gut metagenome | biome: gut microbiome; feature: rumen; material: DP-attached | host: Bos | place: Iran: Karaj | collected 2018-10 | reverse complement strand
CGTGAGAATGCTGGCCTTGGCCTCTTATGCGGAATAGATGAGGTTGGCAGAGGACCTCTGGCAGGACCTGTGTATGCAGCAGCCGTAATATTGCCAACTGATTCTGAAATCTATTATCTAAATGATTCCAAGAAATTATCCGAAAAAAAGAGAGAAGAGCTTTATGATGTGATCATGGATAAAGCTATTTCTGTAGGAATTGGCTATAGTACTTGTGAGAGAATTGACGAGATAAATATTTTACAGGCTACATATGAGGCTATGACTAAGGCTGTAAATAGCCTTTCAGTTAAACCGGGAGGCCTTTTGATAGATGCTGTTCATATCCCTCAGCTTGAGGAATATAAACAGATATCTATAATCAAGGGAGATGCCAAGAGCGCATCTATAGCTGCAGCGAGTATAATTGCCAAGGTTACAAGAGACAGAATTATGAAAGATTACGCCAAAGAGTATCCTGAATATGGATTTGATTCAAACAAAGGATACGGAAGCGCGGATCATATAGCTGCCCTCAAAAAATATGGACCATGTCCTATTCACCGCAGATCTTTTATAGGTAATTTTGTATGAGTAATATTTCAGGCATAGCCGGATCTGGTAATAATATAATCATTGATGGAAGGGAGCAGACAAATGCTCCTTCCAAAGAAGCGCCCATAGAAGTCAAAAGTGGCGCTACACTTACTGGTAAAGTTATGTCTATTACTGATACTGATGGCGAGAGAATAGCCAATATCGATCTGGGTAATGCTACGATCTCTGCCAAATTGTCAGAGGGTATGGGCCTTAAGGAAGGGCAGATACTGAACTTTTCTGTCAGAGGAACCGGTCCTAATGGCATTACGATCACTCCACTTCTGGAAAATACTTCAATCTATCAGAGCACAATGAAGGCCCTGACAGCAGCTGGCCTTGAAATAAATAATTCTTCACTTCAGATGGTAAAAGAGATGATGGAAGCGGGACTTCCTATCGATAAATCATCTCTTCTGGAAATGAGCAAAAATCTTAATACATATTCAGATACAAGTGTGTCAACGCTTGTTGAAATGAAGAGCCTTAATATTCCAATAAACGAAACAAATATAGAACAGTATAGTAATTACAAAAACTACGAGCATCAGGTGACCATGGAGATGACACAGATCATGGACGAACTCCCCAAGGCCTTTGATTCCCTTATGCAAAATGGTAATACAAATGCTGCAATTAACCTCTATGGTGAGGTTTTGAAGGCGTTTGCTGAAGGCGGTGAAGTTCAGGCACAGCCTCAGACGCCGGGTGAAGTGGATATGCAGACACAGGCTCAACCACAAAACCAGGCGGACATGCAAACGGTAGCACAAGCTGAAACTCAGGTTGAAGGTAAGGCAGATGGTCAGATAATAGGCCAGGCAGGCGCTCAGATTGGAGTTGAAGGCGAGACTTTGGCTGCTGCCTCCAAAGATGGAACAATCATAGCTAATGCAGAGGATGGCCAGAAAATAATAGGCGAAGCGGATGGCAATAAGCTGCAGCAAGGCGAGCAGGGAGTTAAGCTGTCTACGAACTTTGTTAATAACCTGGAGAATATTGGTGTTTCAGAGAAAACTATACAGAATCTTTTGAAAGAAACATCTACTGGTGGCATGGATGCTCAAAAGGAATTGTTCAAAGAACTGGCTAAGGCCTTTGAAAATGCTGATATGTCCAATCCTGTAGAAATGGCATCCTGGAAAAAGCTCTTTACATCTGAAGAGTATAACAAGCTACAGAAGGATAACATTACAAATCAGTGGCTATTAAAGCCTCTTGATGTTGAGAAAAAAGAAAACATAGATAACCTGTATCAAAGGCTGGGAGTTCAGGCCAAGGCACTTGCAGAGTCTATCACCAATACTCTTGGCTCAGAATCCAAGCTTGCCCAGTCGGCTAACAATCTTAGCAATAATCTGGATTTTATGAACCAGCTAAATCAGATGTTCCAATATGTTCAGCTTCCTCTTCAGATGGCGGGGCAGAATGCCAATGGGGATCTTTATGTATATAGGAACAAGAATAAAAGAATGAGCGAGGATGGCTCTGTTAGCGCCATCCTTCATCTTGATATGGAAAGCCTTGGCCCTGTAGATGTTTATGTTAAGCTCAAAGACACCAGGGTAACTACAAATTTCTATGTGGCTGATGATTCTGTGATTGATCTTTTGAATGACAACATACACATTCTTAATGAAAGGCTTGAGAAGCGTGGATACACTATGCAGGCTAATATGATGCTTCATTCTGATGCTGGCAAAGAGGGCGAGAATGATGCCGTAGATGAGCTTTTGGCTGTGACCAGAACACCTCTTTTGTCCACCACAGCCTTTGATGCGAGGGCGTAGTTATGGCAGATCAGAACAAAAAAGACAAAATAAAAACTGCGGTAGCTCTTGGCTATGATCCTAATGAGGATGGCGCACCTAAGGTAATTGCCTCTGGAAAAGGAGCGCTTGCTGAAAAGATCATTGAGCAGGCTAAGGATAATAAGATTCCTGTTCACGAGGATGATAAGCTTGCTGATACCTTGTCTAGACTGGAGATTGGGGAAATGATTCCCCCAGAGCTCTATGAGGTTGTGGCAGAAGTTCTTGTTTTTGTTGATGCTATGGATAAGATTAAGGCCAAAGAGAAAAAGAAATAAATACAATATTAGACAAATGGATTTCTATGTGATATTATTCCATTTATGTTTTTTATAGATAGGAATTAACATAGATGAATAAACGACAGGTGGGAGATTACTACGAGAATCTAGCCTGTACTCATCTTCGAAACCAGGGAGCCCGTATCGTTGATAGAAACTACAGGGCACTTAGGGGAGAGATTGATATCATCGCCCGCGACGGCAGATATTTATGCTTTATCGAAGTGAAATACAGGAAAGATAACAGGTTCGGCGCCCCTGAAGGAGCCGTCACTATTTCTAAACAAAGACAGATCTGTAAGCTATCCAAGCTTTATCTTTATTCCAAGAATAAATCCATTGATGTTCCAATTAGATATGATGTTATTGCAATTACTGATGATGACAATGTGCCCGTGATCAGATGGCATAAGAATGCGTTTGATTATGTGGGATAAAACTGGAAAGAGGAATTATGAACGATAAAATTCAACTTAAAAGAACTGGCGATAAAAGACAGCTTGAACTCAGAGAAACAAACGGAGTATATTACCTTGTTTTTCCAGAACTAGAAAAGCTGGGAGTTGTTGAGCACTTATTCAGTACAAGAATAGGCGGTGTAAGTAAGGGCTGCTACAGCGAGATGAACCTTAGCTATACAAGAGGAGATGAAAAAGAAGCTGTAGATGAGAACTATATGAGAATCTCTGAAGTTATGGGGCATGGACATAAGCTTGATGACTTTGTTTCAACCTTTCAGACTCATACAACAAACATAAGAGTTGTTACAGAAGAAGACAGGGGAAAAGGCCCTCAAAGACCTAGAGATTACATGGATATTGATGGCCTTATCACAAATGTTCCAGGTATCATTCTGTCTACCTTCCATGCAGATTGTCCTCCTGTTTATTTTGTTGATCCTGTTCATAAGGCAATAGGTCTTTCACATTCAGGCTGGAAGGGAACAAAGGGCAAGATTTCAAAGAAGACTATAGAAGCTATGGCTGATAATTATGGTACAAGAGCTGAAGACCTTGTATGCGCTATAGGACCATCTATCTGCGGACCGTGCTACGAAATCGGAGAAGATGTGGCAAGTCAGTTTGCTGAGAGCTTTTCAAGGGATGAGCTCAATGAAAAAGGTATTCTTGTGCCTTACCCAAATGGAAAGTACAGATTATATCTTTGGAATGCAATCAAGCAGACATTACTAGATAGCGGTGTAAAAGAGGAAAATATTTTAGTTACAGATGTATGTACTAAATGTAATTCCGATATTTTGTTCTCTCATAGAGTTCACCATGAAGAACGTGGTAATTTGGCGGCGTTTTTATGCTTAAAATAAATGCAGTAAACGTATAAACGTTTATTTCTTAAGAAAACAGGTCAAAAAATTAAGAAATTTCGATGGTAAATCTTAAGAATTTACTGATTTAATTAATATATTAGTTGTTAAAGGTGGAAGAAATGGAAAATATTCTTGTATGTGATGATGATAAACAGATAGTTGAAGCGATAGAGATATATCTTGAGGAAGAGGGCTTTAGAGTTTTTAGGGCATATGATGGCATGGAAGCTCTGGAGATACTTCAGAAAGCCAGAATACAATTAGCGATAATAGATATCATGATGCCTAAAATGGATGGCATAAGACTTGTTAAAGAGCTCAGAAGATTCAGTACTATTCCGGTTATCTTTTTATCAGCTAAATCAGAAGACTCAGATAAGATACTTGGCCTTAATATAGGCGCGGATGATTATATTACTAAGCCATTTAATCCGCTAGAGCTTGTGGCGAGAGTTAAATCCAATCTTAGAAGATATACATCACTAGGCTCTGAAATAGTTAATGATAATATCTACACAGCTGGAGGCCTTGTAATAGACGATAGCTCCAGAGAGTGTTTTGTTTTTGGTGAGAATATCAAGCTTACACCTGTTGAATATAACATTTTATCTTTCCTTGTTAAGAACAAAGGCAAGGTATATTCAATAGAGAAGATATATGAGCAGATATGGCATGAAACGGTAGAAGGCAGAGCGGATAACACTATCGCAGTTCATATCAGACATATCAGGGAAAAGATAGAAATAAATCCCAAGGATCCCAAGTTCCTTAAGGTTGTCTGGGGAGTTGGCTACAAGATTGAAGATGAGGTTTAAAAATGCAGTTAAATGTTAGGCTTAAAAGGATACTTAAAATTTCACAACATCTATTGGCAGGATTTATTGCCTTTGTACTGGCATATTCTATATCAAGTTCTGGCATAGTTATTACTGGTGCAGATGGAGATTATTCCTATAATCTTTATAAGTCTGACAGATCAAGAGTCTATGAAGATTCTCTTTTATTTAATAATATTCTTGGCAATAATGCAGCCAATATACTAAGGCTCGTAGCCATTAGATCACAGATGGAGACAAGTGGCTCCTATGACAGTAACAAGAAAATTGATGTTACAGCTTATGTCAACAGGGCATCAATGCTCCCTGGAGATTATATAACTGCCGTTTATTATCTTTCTGATATCCTCAAATGGGGACAGAGCGGTATTGCAGTAGAGAACAGAAGCTTTTCAGAGACAGAGAGTGCCAAGTTCCTGAACCAGTCTACAACCTACACCCATCTTAAGAATAATAATGTCTCAGGTGGCATGAATTCGTACCTTAACTCTCAGCTGGATGATAACACACTTACATTTACAGTTGCTGGCAATGGTATTTATGAAGCAGGTAATCACAATATTCTTATTTCCAGATATCAGACTGTAGATGGCAAGAATATTGAGGATATCGTTTCGAACTGGGATGAGTATATTCTTTTGTGCAGCTATATTCAGGAGGCAATTGGAGATCTTTCTTCGAACTACAAGGATTATGGATCTCTTTTAAACTATTACACCTACCAGAATAGTAACGTCAGATACTACGTATCCAGAACAATAAATGGCCAGACAGAAGTATTTACAAACGTTGATGAGATTTCTAAGGATACTGTTGGTGTGGATATAGGCTCTATGTTTAAGGAGTTTGGCAGATATATTTATTATTGCCCTTATGAACTTAGATATGAGACTAATACCAAGATAAAAGAAAATGTTTTCAGGTCACTACTTCGTCCTTATGGATATGCATTCCCTGACCAGACCAAGGTATATATTGCTGTAGATACCAACAATTATCCATGCTCAGATGATTTTGCGCAGGGTAAGAGCAGCTTTACCAAATATATGCCTTACAGGACTCAGCTCTATATTCTGGGTGTTATAGCAGCGGTAGCCTATCTTGCTATTTTCATGATTCTGTTTAAAGATGCCAGAAAAGATAAGAACTTAGAGCTTGTTGCCCAGGGACTTCCGCCTATGGATGACAATAAAAACATAATAGATTCCGAAGTCGTATTTCTGCTTGGAGCGCTGCTTATTCTTTTCCCTATAGCAGTACTTATCATTGCTAGTTATGTAAAGGGCACTACACTTCTTAAGCTGACGCAGCTTACAGTTTTTCCATATATTCTTGGAATTTGCGTAGTAGTAGCTGATGTAGGACTTACATACATTGTTTATGAGTACGTTAGGAGAATTACTTGTAAGAGCTTATGGAAAAGCAGCTTTACCAGAAAAATAAGCTTTGGTGCAAGAGATTTGATCATTAATACAACGGATAACGGAAGTGTGTTTATCAGAACCTGGATTCCTTATGTCACATTTGTGGTCATTAACCTGTTACTTTTCAGGATTGGCATTGCAGGAGTTGTGATAGCAGCTTTCATGGATTTTCTGATCGGTGTGTTTATATATAGACAGAACACTGATAGAGACAGGATCATTCATGTAATTGAGAACATCAAAAATGGCGATGTTAAAGCTAAGGTGGATGTAAGAGATCTTCATGCAGATAATATTCTTTTGGCAGACGCTGTTAATTCTATTGGCGAAGGAATTGAAAAGGCAGTTGATACCAGCATGAAGGATGAGAAGCTTAAGGCTGATCTTATTACTAATGTCTCTCATGATATTAAGACTCCGCTTACTTCTATCATCAATTATATCGGGCTTATCAAGAGAGAGAACATTGATAACCCTAAGGTTAATGAATATGTGGACGTTCTTGATGTTAAGTCTGCTAAATTGAAACAGCTTATAGAAGATTTGCTGGAAGCCTCCAAGATCAGTTCTGGTAACATCAGCATTCAGATGAGCAATATCAACTTTGTTGAGATGGTTAACCAGAATATAGGCGAGTTCTACGAGAAGTTTGAAAAGGCAAACCTTCAGCCAATTTTCAGATCTGTACAGCCTAATATACAGATAATGGCAGATCCAAGACACCTGTGGAGAGTTATTGAGAACCTCTTTAGCAATACCTGCAAATATGCTCTTACCGGAACCAGAGTATATATGGATCTTAAGCTGGTAGACGGAGAGGATGGGAATAAAAAGGCTGTATTTTCTATCAAGAATATCTCAGCCAAAGAACTTGACCTTGATGGAGATGATCTGTCTGAGAGATTTATCCGTGGCGATGAATCCAGGACTACAGAGGGAAGCGGCCTTGGATTATCTATTGCCAAGAACCTTACAATTGCCCAAAAGGGCGACTTTAAAATCAGGCTTGATGGAGACCTTTTCAAGGTTATTCTGACATTCGATGCAGTAGAAGAGTAAATAAAACGGCTTAGGAAGAAGATGAAGAAATTTTTCCTAAGCCGTAATTTTATTAATCAAAAATGTTTATATACGAGGCTGTTGATCAATCAAATAGTTCTGCAGGAGTCTTGCAGCCTGAATTGTACTTGCCTACAATCTCATGAATCTTGTCAGTTGGCATATTAACTGTTGACATAGATGCATCGTGATTAAGGAAATCAATGATAGTTGCAAGGAATTTACCCATATCAGCGATAAAGATATATTCTCTTGATGTAACTTCCTCATTCATATATGTGAGGTTAGTAGTGATGACTGCATCAAAGTAGCCATTCTTGTAACCTTCATCGAACTTGCTCATACCATCTGTGAAAAGACCGAAGGTTGTGCAGATAAATACTCTCTTGGCACCCATGTTCTTGAGCTGCTTGGCTGTATCAATCATACTGGAACCGGAGGAAATCATATCGTCAATGATGATAACATCGCGGCCCTGAATATCTGAACCAAGGAATTCGTGAGCAACAATAGGGTTAGTACCGTTTACAACGTGAGCATAATCACGTCTCTTGTAGAACATACCTGTGTCAGCGCCGATAACGTTAGCAAAATATACAGCTCTGTCGAGAGCGCCTTCATCAGGAGAGATAACTGTGAGATGATCCTTATCTACAATAAGGTCATCAATATGTGATAAAAGAGCCTTCATAAACTGATAGGATGCAAGGAAGTTATCAAAGCCGCCAAGTGGCTTGGCATTTGAAATTCTAGGATCATGTGCATCAAAGGTTATGAAGTTGGAAATACCCATATCATGCAGCTCTTTGAACATCTGGGCTGCATCAAGAGATTCCATGCCGTTACGCTTATGCTGTCTTCCTTCATAGAGGAATGGCATGATAACGTTGATTCTCTTAGCTTTGCCTGTGATGGCACCAATAACTCTCTTAAGATCCTGATAATGATCGTCAGGAGATTTGTGATTGAGGTAATTGTACATCTTGTAAGTAATGCTGTAGTTACAAACATCAGTAAGAATGTAAACGTCATTACCACGAACACTTTCAGAAATAGTAGCTTTAGCTTCACCACTTGAAAATCTGTTAAGATTGATTTTGATCTGATAGCTGTCCTTGACATATCCATGGAAAGCAGGATCGTTCTCAGGCATCTTGTAGAGTTCATGCCTGAACTGAGAGATATACTTATCTACGCTATCTCCGAGCTCCTTAGCAGATTCCATAACAATAAGATTAAGTGGAGCTACAGGAATTGTTCCTTCAAGCTTGCGAAAATCTGGCATTTTTGTCCCCTTTGTATTATATTATTATGCGGCCATGCGAATAACGCATTTCTCCAAATACAGTTTTACCATCTGTATTACTGACACGTCAAGGATATTATTGTATAATAAAAAGGCTATGAATAAATATAATGGACATCTAATAGGCAGTGTTGAGCCAGGTAGCATTGCTGAAGAACTAAATATAGAAAAAGGCGACATTCTTCTCAAAATCAATGATCAGGAACTGGAAGATGTATTTGATTATCAGTATCTTGTTCAGGATGAGCATCTCGATGTTCTCATCAAAAAAGCTGATGGGGAAGAGTGGCTTCTTGATATTGACAAGGACTTTGATGAGGAGCTTGGCATTGAGTTTGAGAACGGACTTATGGATAATTACAGGTCCTGTTCCAATAAATGCATTTTTTGCTTTATAGATCAGATGCCAAAGGGTATGAGACCAACCCTTTATTTTAAGGATGATGACTCAAGACTATCTTTTCTTCAGGGAAATTACGTCACACTTACAAATATGTCTGATGCTGACATAGACAGAATCCTTAAGTACCATCTTTCGCCTATCAACGTGTCTTTTCAGACCACGAATCCAGAGCTTCGGTGCAAGATGCTTGGTAACCGTTTTGCTGGAGAAGCCCTTAAAAAGGTGGACAGGCTCTGTGCAGATGGTTCCGGGATTGAACTTAATGGGCAGATAGTTCTTTGTAAAGGTGTTAATGACGGAAAAGAGCTTGAGAGATCTATAAGTGATCTGACCAAATATATTCCTAATCTTCAGAGTGTTTCTGTTGTTCCTGTAGGTCTTTCCAAGTACCGTGATGGGCTGTATCCTCTGGAACCCTTTGACGGTGAAGATGCAGGTAAGGTGATCGACCTTATCGAGAGCTGGCAGAAAAAGATATATAATGAACATGGAATTCATTTCATTCACGCCAGTGATGAGTGGTACTTCCTTGCTGGAAGGGATTTCCCGGAAGCTGACAGATACGATGGCTATATACAGCTTGAGAACGGCGTGGGAATGATGAGGCTTCTTATTGATGAAGTTGATGAAGAGTTTGAGATTATTCAGGAAGAGGCTTCAGATGCCTTGAAATCCTTGAATAGAGAGATTTCTCTTGCTACTGGACGCCTGGTTTATCCTTGCATAAAAGAAATTGCGGATAAGGCTATGGCACTTTGCCCTGGACTAAAGGTCCATGTTTATGAGATAATCAATGAGTTTTTTGGCGAGAGGATTACAGTTTCCGGGCTGCTTACCGGTCAGGATATAATAAAACAGCTAAAGGGAAAGCCCCTTGGAAGTATGCTGTATCTTCCTGAGAACCTTCTTAGGAGCGGCGATAACTATCTTCTCGATGATGTAACTACTTTAGATATAGAAAAGGAACTGGATATAAAGATAGGCATAGCAAGAAGTGATGGCCACGATCTTGTCAGAGACCTGTTCGGGCTTTGACAGTTCTTTTATCCGGTATGGGAAAGTTAAATGAGCAGAAAGAATATTGTAGCGGTAGTGGGCCGTCCCAATGTGGGAAAATCCACACTCTTTAATGCTCTGGCGGGATCCAGGATCGCTATTGTCCAGGATACTCCGGGAG
>JAEEGH010031671.1_pt1 | contig 10202 bp, 8 predicted proteins | sample 9134181 | NCBI WGS metagenome assembly JAEEGH01 (sample SAMN16246544, study PRJNA631951) | gut metagenome | biome: gut microbiome; feature: rumen; material: DP-attached | host: Bos | place: Iran: Karaj | collected 2018-10 | reverse complement strand
TCTGCTCATAGGAGCAGTGTACCATTTACACCTGACAGTCGAGCCCGAAGTATGCACATGCCCTTGACAGTGCCGTACCCCACTGGCCTGCGCCTGTTTCGGTGGTCACACCCTTCAGTCCCTGCTTCTTTGCATAGTAAGCCTGTGCTATTGAAGAGTTGAGTTTGTGTGAGCCAGAGGTGTTGTTGCCCTCGAACTTATAGTATATCTTGGCAGGAGTGCCCAGTGCTTTCTCAAGGAAATATGCGCGTACCAATGGTGAAGGGCGGTACATGCGGTAGAATTTCTGTATCTCCTCAGGGATGTCGAAGTAAGGAGTGTCGTTGTCGAGTTCCTGCTTGTTCAGCTCTTCGCAGAAGATAGGCGCGAGGTCTGCTTCTGTGAGCGGTTGCAGTGTTGCAGGATTGATTAACGGTGCCGGTTTGTTCTTCATGTCGGCACGCACGTTGTACCACTGTGTGGGAATCTCATCCTCGGCGAGGTAGATTTTGTAGGGGATTTTCTGTTCCATTTATGTTAGTATTATTGATTGGTTCAAATGTATCTGCAAAGTTAATTATTTTTCCCGAATTACGCAAGCGATGCCAGATATTTCTGTATTTTGATGTTTGCATTAAGCAATTCGGCAGCGGCATTCTCAAGGTTTTGATGAAAAGCCGCCATGTCTTCGTCTGGTGCGTCGCGCAGGTTGGTGACGGCCTTGACGAGTATTACGGGAATGTGGAACAGTGAACAGACGAAAGCCACGGCGGCGCCTTCCATCTCTTTCAGCCGTCCTCCGTTTGCCTCTATCAGTTGTTCCTCTTCCTCGCTCATGTCAAAGGATGACCCCGTGGTCACCTTGCCCATGGTGAGCGATAGTGCCTGTGCCATCTTCTCTGTTCCATCCCACGTTGGGTAGTTTCCCAGTCCCTGCGTGGCCCAGGCATTGTCGCCGGGTACGCGGCGGTCATGGAACATTGCACCGGAGGCGAGGCATACCTGTCCCACCTTCATACCGTGACGCGCCCATGCACCGCATGTGCCGCTGTTGATTACCATGTCGGGGTGTAGCCGTTCGATGGCGAGTGTGGTGGTCATGGCGGCAGGCTCGCAGCCTATGAGGTCGCGGTTGTATTGGCGGCCTGGCGTGACCACATACACCTTGTTCTCTCCGGCTTCGCCTTGTACGGTCATCTCCCATAAACGACAAGGCAGGGGCGCAAAGAAATCCTTGCGCTCCTGCATCTTGTAATAATCGACGATGGGCCGTGCTTCAGCCTCCATCGCTATGATGTAGCATATAGTCATGACTACCGTTGTCTATAGTTTGAATTTCATTCCGTCCCAGTGCAGGGTGCGGTAGCGGCAGTTGCCCTTTGACGGGTTGCCCTCGCGTGCCTTGATGTCCTTGCCATGCTGTGGCAGTTCGAGGTAGCGATGGTCCTCAATCTCTGGCAGGTCACCAAGGATGCTGATGTCATATACAGGTTTCAGCGTCTTGCTCTTGGCATCGTAGAGAAAGGCCACATAGCCGGTTTCGCGTGACAAACCGTAGTTGTCGCTGTCTTCATCGGGTGTTACGTCAAAGTACATCCACGGACTGCTGGCATGTGTCAGTCCACGCTTCACCTCGCCCGTTCGTGGGTCTAGCGTTACGGCCTGGGTGTGCTCATAACTTATGATGAAGAGCTTGGAACCATTGGTGCGGTTCCAGTATGCTGCGTTGTATGACAAACGGCCGTCTCCCTCCGAACTTTGTTTCCAATAGCCATTGCGCATATCAAAAAAACCTTCTTCTTCCCCCATCTCTCCGAGCACCGCTTCGACAAACGACTTTATGTTGGGTTCTCCCTTGACAGGATATTCCAGTGGGTCTGTCAGTTGGTTGTAGATGGTGAAGAAATCATCTTCGCCAAGTTCGTCGTTTTCATAAGTGTATGAGCTGCACATGTTGACAATCTGCGGTTCAAGGTATTCTGCCAGTTCAGTGTATGGCACTTCAGCCTCTGGCATACCTGCTGCAAATGGCAGTATCTCATATACACTGTATTTGAACACTACCTTGTCGCCGCGCAGCCACGGACACCAGTCGGGCAGCGGACGTATCTTTGAGTCCTCAAAGAACTCCGAATCAATGTGCTTGCTGATGGTGGGGCGCAGATATTCTGGTTTGCGCGTATAGTCGTTCCATTTCAGAATGTGGCCGTTGCTGGTGAGGAATGTCACTCCGTACTCAAACGGTATGCCGTGTGCTCCGCCCAGATAGTCGTAGCCTATCAAGTACATGGTGATATAATCGGGACTGCAAGCCTCGGGGAAGAACTCAAGATTATAGAAGAATGCCAGTCCGCTCCCTTCTGTGTCTGCCACGGCATTACGATGTCCTTCAATGAACTCCATGGCTTTGGGCTTGAAAACCTTGTCAAGTCCCTGGAACAAATCCGAAGTTGTTTTGCCGGCAGAGACTTTATTCGTTGTATTGGTGATAAAGGCGAAGATGCTGTCGCGTACTACCTGTGTGACGTTGCCGCCAAGTTCGGGCATGTCTATCTGAACGTCATAGATGGTATAGCCATCTTCTACGATTTTCGCACTGTCGCGAAAGTGATATTTCGTTACGGGAATGCTGCACCGCATGGGCTCAGCCTGTGTCTGCAGGAAGAATAGTGTCGTGCCAATGGTGATGGCTGCAGTCAGTAGTATTCTTTTCATGTTCATTAGTTTATTTTGTTTGTTATAGTTATTATATCCTCAGGTTTTTCGGCGAAACATGTTGCACCATGCTGTTCCAGAAAGCGCCGGTCGCGGAATCCCCAAAGCACGCTGATGCAGGGCAGTCCGCTGTTGAGTGCCGTTGCGAGGTCAACATCGGAGTCACCAACATATACTGCGTTATCCTTTTCTACACCGAGTTCGCGCAATGCTGCTTCTACCATATCAGGCGCTGGTTTGCGCTTTATGCCCTCACGCTCGCCTATGGCTACCTCGATGGTGTCGGCGAACCATTCGTGGTGCAACTCCGTGACGCCGGCCTGCAGTTTGTTGCTGACGATTGCCATGCGTATGCCTTGCGCCTTCAATGTTTTCAAGGTCTCTGATATGCCAGGATAAAGGCCGGTGTTGTCTTTGCAGTGTTGCATGTAATGACGTTTGAACTCATCGAATACATCACCAAACTGAGGGTTAGCCTCTCCGTCAGGTACTGCGCGCTCCATGAGTTTGCGCACGCCGTTACCTACAAACATTCTGACCTCTTCGTATGTGCGTTCAGGCATCCTGTATGTACGCAACGCATGGTTGACCGACAGCCACAAGTCCTGCAGCGTATCCATCAGCGTTCCGTCAAGATCCCATATTATTGTTGTATATTTCATTTTAATACTTTTTCTCCTCCACGCGGTTCCAGTCTATCCACTGTGTTGACTGTGCCACCGGCACGGTCTTGATGGTTTGGCCTTTCTTCACCAGTATGACTACCGGCAGTCGGCCACACTCTATGTTGTGCCATCCGGCGGTGTATTCGCGTCCTGTCTGATAATCCACCCAACTGTCTTTGCCCGGCAGATATACCTCGCGCGACTTGCCGTCCTCAAGCATCGGTGCCACGAGCATCTTCTCTCCGAAGAGGTATTCGTCTTCCACGAGCCATGCACCTGGGTCGTCAGGATAGTCGAGTAACAAGGCACGCTGCATGGGCAGTCCCTCGGCGGCACATTTCTTCGCTTCCTCATATACGTATGGCATGAGGCGGTATTTCAGTTCGGAGCACTCGCGGAAGTAGTCCACAAACTTCTCGTCATACAGCCACGGCTCTGTCTCCACGCCATGCACTCGGCTGTGGCTTGTCAGCATACCGTATGGCAGCCAGCGGCGGTATAGGTTCTCTGGACTCTTGGTCACGAAGCCGCCTATGTCGTTTGACCAGAAGGAGAAGCCTGACAGGCCTATCGACAGTCCGCAGCGCAGCGAACCGAGCATTCCGGTGTTTGTCGTTGCGGCATCGCCACCCCAGTGCAGCGGGTAACGCTGACTGCCGGCCCATGCCGAGCGTGCCCAGATAATGCCCTCGCCGTTGGTGCGCTTTATAACGTCGTATGCGGCCTTGTTGTAGCGCAGCGGATAGAGGTTGTGCTCATACAGTCCGGTGCGCCCGTTGCTGTAAACACCGTTAAGGTATGGGCCTGCCTCGCCGAAATCCACCTTTATCACAGCCACGCCCTGGCGCAGCAGTCCTTCCAGCTGTCCCTGGTACCAGCTCACGGTCTGCGGGTTGGTGAAGTCGAGCACGGCATCCTCGAAGGGCAGACCGCCGCCGGCATTCTTCACAGCCAAGCCATTGTCCACGAGATAGTCGAAGAAACGGTTCTTCGGTGTGAAGTATGGCAGTTGCCACAGGCAGGTGTGGAATCCGTCTTTCTTCAGGTCACTCAGCATGCGCCGTGCATCCTTGAAGTTATGGCTGAACTGGTAGTCGCACTGCCAGTCGGTCTCAAACCATCCCGTGTCGAAGTGTATCACGTCGCACGGTATCTTCTTGTCGCGCAGTTGCTTTGCCACGCTGCGTCCCTCATCCTCTGTGAAGTATGATATGCGGCTCTGCCATAGTCCGAAGCTCCACAGCGGCGGTGTCTCCGGCCTGCCCACCAGTGCGGTGTATTCGCCGAGTATCTCTTTCGGTGTGCCGAGCATGAGGAAGAGGTCTGCCGTCTCGTCGGCCATGAACAGTCGCGTGCTGCCTATGTATGAGTTGCCGAAATCAACGGTGACGGGCGCTGCCGTATGCATGAACACGCCATAGCCGCGGTTTGAGAAATAGAACGGTATGGGCTTATACATATCGGGGGTCTCAGGTCCCTGCGGGTCTGTGACGAAGAGGTTGAGCTTCTGCCCTGCCTTGTTCAGCGACGTCGCCGACTCGCCGCAACCGTATATGCGCTCTGATGGTTTCAGACTAAACACCGGCTCTATCATCCTGCCGTTGTCATCGCCGCGCTTGATGAAGAGGAACGGCTGTGTCTTCACCTGTGTGGAGTCGTTGTCTGACAGATGTCGCGTGCGTGTCAGTTCCTTGCCCTGCGAATCCTTTACGATGATGCGCCACGGGTATTGCTGTATTTCTATGCTGCCGTTGGCAGATGTCAGTGTATATCCTTTCTCGCTCTTGGAGCATCGCCATGCGCTCATGTCCACCGCCGGCTGCTGCACCAGTATCACTTCGTCGGGATTGTCCTTGGGCTTTGCCGGACTGGTATAGAAGCGCAGTCTCACCGTGCGGCTGTTCACCGGCTCTATGCGGAACTGCAGCTGCGGACTCTGGTCGTATGCCGGACCGGGGAAGTCGAGGTTCTCAAGCGGTGTAATCCAGTATCCGTTGGTGTTGAAGGCCTGTCGCGCATGCATCTCATGGCGGCTCCACTGCAATGTGCCGGTGCCAGTAGTGGCATCGAAACTTACCAGCGAGTCGGCGCAGAACACCGTGTTGGTGGGTTGCATGAAACGCTGGCTGATGTCGTCAGACTGTGACAACAAGTATGGCGCACCTGAGGCAGAATTCTGTGCTGCCGTCTCTACGCATGGCATCACTCCGCAGAGTATTGCCAGGAAAATGTTTTTAGTTTTTGTCATGTATTGTTGTAGGTTGATGTTGTGTCTTCACTTTCCGAGTGCAAATATACTACTTTTTTTCTGCATGGCAAAATAAAAAAGAAATTATCACGACAAAAGGTGAAAAAACAGTCACGATTAGAAAAAGGGTTCTCCATATGATTATTTATAGAAGAAAAGGATATGGAGATACAGATTATCAAGAACGTTAATCAAGCCCCGCGCTTTATCCATTCCTTAAAGAAAGGGTCTTCTATTTCGTAGCGGTCGGAATATATCACGTATCCTTCTATCTGCAGGCGTTTCAGGGCACTATATATAGTACTCGTTCTGTGTTCACCTGTCTGTAAATTTCGGTTTGTTGACAACTGCTGCAGAATCCATTTGTTGGTTTTATTGAATCTAACCCATAACCGCTCATAATCAAGTCCATGGGATGTAACAATATATTCTATGGCAGCATTAAACACATCTTTGTTTTCCGGCTCCAGTATTCCTAACTGCCAAATGTTTGATGCCAGCTGCTGTGAGTAATAAGGATGACACGAGGTATAGTCAAGTATGCTGTCAGCCAAAGCATCAGCTTCATCGGGGAAAATGCCGGCAAGACGTTTTGACAGGTAATCAAAGAAATCCTCGCGTGGCAACTTGCCAAGCCGCATCAGTTGCCCGAAATGGTAGAACGGTGACTTCTTTTTCTCGAAAATGTCAGTCATCATACTCTCCTGACTGCCCAGCAGTATATAGTTTATGTGTTTCTGCTGCTGCATGATAGCCCTTAACTTTTTGTCTAAATACGGAGAAAGTTCAAGAATCTCTTGAAACTCATCCAGCACGACAATCATCCTGTCTTCTTCCGTATGAGCATTTTCTATGAGTGCCATCACGTCTTCAAGCAATACGGCGGCATCAACATCAGGCTGAAACGACACGTCCATCGCCCCTGTCAGTGCGTTAGTCGAAATGGTTGGAGTAATGCGGAAGTGCGTAATCAAGTGGCGTATGCGTTCAAAGGCATGAATCTTGAAAAATTCACGCAGCAGTTTTGCTGACAGGTCTGTTACGGACGTAACTTGTTGTAGATTGAGAGTGATGCTTTTTCTGCCGCTCAGCTTCACTGCCTTTGACACAACACTGCTTTTCCCAAATCTGCGAGGGCTAATCAAGATAAGATGGTTAGCACTGTTTAAGAACTGGGTGATATAGGCCACTTCCTTAGTCCTGTCGGTAAAGTAGTCGGCCTCTACAATGGTTCCGAATTTAAAAGGATTCTCCATATTACGACTTTTTTCGTTACGAACTTTTTCGTAATTGATGCAAAGTTAAGAAAAATCTATGATAAGAGCAAATATTTCACAGAAAAAATATCTTTATTAAACATAGTTTATTTTTGGAATATACATAATCATACACCCAAAATACCACAAAATCGCCAAACTGTCATTGATAAATTTGTGGGTATCAGTTTTTTTAAGTAACTTTGTCCGGCCTATGAATGATATTCAGAAAATATATAAAAAAAACATACTACGCAGGTTGTGCGTCCTCTGTGCCATGATGCTCATTGTGCTGCACGGTGCGGCGCAGAATGACTCTGCAGTATATGACATGCCGTACCACATAAACAGCATGGCGCTAAGCAGTGATTCATCGTACGTCTGCATGACGTTCATGCAGACAGGCAGGACGGCACGCTATGGCATCTTCGACCTGGAGAGCCGACAGCTGACGTGGATGTCGGAGACGATGGACACGGAGCGTGGCAGGGTGGTGCCCACAAGGCACGGACTGCTGGTGATGTGCGACTGGGGATTGCTGTGGAACATCTCGTTGATTGATGCGCAGCGGGGCACGGCGACGTGGACAGAGCCGGGCGTTGGCGGCTTCCGTTATGCCGAGCGCTGCGACATGGCGCTGGCGGTGAAGAAAAACGTGAGGGAACCGGGACTTATCTTGAAGGCGTTTAACGTGAGCAATGGCGACACGCTGTGGCGCTACCGCATAAACCATGAGTTTGTGCAGGGCATGAACGGTGGCATGTATTCCGTCAGCGATTCCATCGCTCTGGTAATTGCCGACCAGCTGTGCCTCGTGAGCCGAGGGCAGGGAAACATAAACTATTGCAGTTACGATGCACCACAACCGGGTGCAGACCTGCCCACTATGGTTACGGGAAACAGAATTTACGTGTCGGACAAAGGTCACTTAACGTGTTACGACAAATGGTTGGAAAAGAAGTGGAGCGCGGCGCACCCCTCCACTGCACATGCCCGACTGCTGCGCATGGGCAAGCGTCTGTGCCTGATAAACGAGGGTTACATTAGGAAGGTGCTGCCGCCTGACCATACGGGTGTGTCGCCCATAGTGAACCAGCAGGTGTGCAAGCCGTTCATCGCTTTCTATGACAGCGAGACGGGCAGTAGGCAGTCGCTGACGAACCTTGACTGGAAACAGTCTAACGGTACGTTGGAGCGCATACTTGTCAATGCCGTCTTTTATGTCAGGGATGACGGTGGCGACGGTTTCCGCAAGATTGCGACACCGGCAGGCGGCTGTTTCGTGAAGGTCAGCGACGGACGCATCTACGTGCTTGACGAGAAGATGAAGATAAGGCAGCGGTATGAGTCAGACCAGATATTCCACCGGCAGTTCGCCGCGCAGAACCGTGCCGCCATAGTCTGCAATGGCGATGCATACGTTATAACGCCCGACGGCCGTCCAATAACCCACCTTCCGCAGGGCACCACCTTGGTATTCCGCATAGGCAAAGAGATATTCTACAGCATCGGCGACACGCTGTGCTGCGCACCGCTGGAGTGAATGTCACATTTTCTGTTGTTTTGCTTACACTTTGATTTTTCCTACCTCTGTTTCCTTGCGATGTAGGTCAGCAACCTGCCAACTGCTTGCGTACAGCGAAAATTTGGGCTGGTTGTAAGTGGCTGATAATCAATGAAGGTATTTATGGGGAGCGAGTTTTTTTTCCTAAAAGCTATCAAATTGTGCCGTAAAAGGTATGCTTTCGTGTTGTAATAGCTATCGTTTTACCGTGTAAAAGCTATCATATTACAATGTAAAAGCTATCGAATTACGATAAGGAAGTGCAGAAATGCCGTTTCTTAGGGTGTAATGTCATGTCGTGACGCTCTATTTTCATTCTTGAGACGACACTTCTTTAAAACGCAAAGTGTAAGCAAACCATGTCGTTTACTTACACTTTGAAAATTCCCTTCGCTAAAATTTGCAAATGTCATTTTTTTTGTATATTTTTGCAGATGTTTGGGAAATCATCATGTGTTTTCAGCACAATAATCCACTAAGAGCAAACAAACCATCTTGAACGAAATAATACAAAAGAAATAAGAATGAAAATTTTGACTTTATCTTTTCTGACAGAGAGCAAGGCCTCACACGTCAGTCTTTCATCCATCCGAAGAGTCGCGATCGCGCTGCTCGTCATGCTGCTGACAACGGCAAGCGCTTGGGCACAAAACTACATGCTCATTCTTGATCCGAACTGTGATGATCTAATGGGTACAACGATTCCCGTCTCAAGTTATAGTCCCACCTACAAACTATCGGAAAAAGTTGAGCCTACTCGTGAAGGGCATATATTCTGTGGATGGTCAGAAACGCCAACGGGACAAATTACATATTTTACTGGTGATGTGGTAACCTTATCAGGTAATCTGACGCTTTATGCTGTTTGGGATGATAATCCTTATATAATCACTCTGAATACGAACTATGATGGTGGAGTGGTTAAAAGCATTCTTGTCCCTCGCAATTATCCTACCTATACGTTAACATCAAATGATGAACCTAATCGTACAGGCTATACATTTTTGGGTTGGTCAACATCATCGACGGGAGATGTCCAATATCGTACTAATGACCCAATCACCTTAACTGGCAATCTGACGCTTTATGCTGTTTGGTGTAAATTGACATACACTATCACCAATGAAGAAAAAAAACAAGTGGAGTTGTCAGGGTATGAAGGAGATCTGTCCCCAAGCATTTTGAACATCTCTACCAATGTCACAATAGATGGTATCAGCTATTCTGTGACGAGCATTGGTTTTAGTGCCTTTGAGAATTGTGACAACCTTCAATCTGTCACTATCCCTAATAGCGTTACGAACATTGGTTTAAGTGCCTTTCGTAATTGTTCCAGCCTTCAATCTGTCACTATCCCTAACAGCGTGACGAGCATTGGGAATTATGCCTTTCGTAATTGTTCCAACCTTCAATCTGTCACTATCCCAAACAGCGTGACGAGCATTGGGATGTATGCCTTTTCTGGTTGTTCCAACCTTCAATCTGTCACAATCCCTAACAGCGTGACGAGCATTGGCAGTTCCGCATTTCAGAATAGTGGCCTTACTTCTGTCACAATCCCTAACAGTGTGACGAGCATTGCTAATTCTGCATTTAATGGGTGTGTAAGACTTCAAGCTGTCACCATCCCTAATAGTGTGACAAGTATTGAGGATGGAGCCTTCGATGGCTGCTATGATCTCACCTCAATCACCATCCCAAACAGCGTAACGAGCATTGGGGGTAGTGCCTTTTGGGGTTGTTACAGACTTCAATCTGTCACTATCTATGGCAAT
>JAEEGH010031667.1_pt1 | contig 10203 bp, 8 predicted proteins | sample 9134181 | NCBI WGS metagenome assembly JAEEGH01 (sample SAMN16246544, study PRJNA631951) | gut metagenome | biome: gut microbiome; feature: rumen; material: DP-attached | host: Bos | place: Iran: Karaj | collected 2018-10 | reverse complement strand
CTGGTGTCTCTGCAATGCGGCAGTGCTCCTTCTTTTTGCGGCAGGGGTGATAATCAATTCCTGGTGGGCTCTCCTGCTTCTTCCGGTGATGATCCCCTTCTTCAAAATCACCGCCTTTGTGACTTCCGAACAGAACAGCGGCGTTACCCTGGATCCCTGTCTTAAGAAGACCTCCATAGCCGCCAGCGTAATTAACCTGACCCTGGCGGTTACCCTGACTCTGGCGCAGCTTTTCTGAGGGTATGACGGCTCCGGGGATGCGGCTTCAGCAGGCGAAAACAGGCTCCGAAAAAAGCCGGCAAGCCTTTTCATTCCCGCCGGGATCGCCCCCGGAAAAAATCCCGGATTTTTTTTGCGCCGGGACTGTTGTTTTATTAAAAAACTGATATAATGCTCAAACTTTGAACAGCGATCCCCCGGGATTGCGTCGGAGAATGTTGCGGCCACGGAAGGCTGCAGTTTGTCTTTAACTCCTCCTGGCATGATGCCTGGCGGCTTTTTTTCATTATTTTTTAAGTAATTATTATGTCAGAATCTTTTGCTGAGCTTTTTGAAAAAAGTGAGAGCACCAAACTTAACACAGTAGTTAAGGGTGTTGTTGTATCTGTTGATGACAAGTCTGTAATCATTGATACCCATTCCAAGTCCGAGTCCATCGTTCCTGTTGCTTCCTTCACTGACGCTGAAGGCAATGTTACCGTTCAGCCGGGCGATGAAGTTGATGTAGTTCTCAAGAGCATCGCTGATGACGACGGTTCTACTGTTGTTTCACGTGACGAAGCTAAGCGTGTTGAATCCTGGAGCAAGCTTGAAGAAGCCCTCAAGAACAACGAAGTCGTTGTGGGCGTTATTGATGGCAAGGTCAAGGGCGGCTTTACTGTATCCGTTGACGGAATCCGCGCATTCCTGCCGGGCTCTCTGGTTGACGTTCGCCCGGTTCGCGATACCAGCGATATCGAGAACAAGCCTCTGGAATTCAAGGTTATCAAGCTTGATCAGAAGCGTAACAACGTAGTTGTTTCACGCAAAGCTGTTCTTGAAAACGAAAACTCTACCGAAAGAAAAGAATTCCTTGCTTCTCTTGAAGAAGGCAAAGTTATTGAAGGTACCGTTAAGAATCTTGCTGAATACGGTGCATTCGTTGATCTCGGATTCAATGTTGACGGTCTGCTGCACATCACCGATATGGCTTGGAAGCGTGTTAAACATCCTAGCGAAATTGTTAGTGTCGGCGACAAGATCAAAGTTAAGGTTCTCAAGTATGAACCAGAAAATACCCGCGTATCTTTAGGCTTGAAACAGCTTGGCGAAGATCCATGGCAGAACATTGCTGAACGCTTCCCAGTTGGTGAAAAGATCAAAGGTAAGGTTACAAATCTCGCTGAATACGGCTGCTTTGTTGAAATTGCCGACGGTGTTGAAGGTCTTGTTCACGTATCTGAAATGGATTGGACCAACAAGAACGTTCATCCTTCCAAGGTTGTTAGCGTAGGCGATGAAGTAGAAGTTAAAGTTCTCGAAATCATCCCTGAAAAACGTCGTATCTCTCTCGGCCTCAAACAGTGCAAGCCAAATCCATGGCAGGAATTCGCTGAGAAGCACAACAAGGGTGACAAGGTTACCGGTTCTATCAAGTCTATTACTGATTTCGGTATCTTTATCGGTCTTGAAGGCGGTATCGACGGTCTGGTTCACCTGTCTGACATCTCCTGGAGCGTTCCTGGTGATGAAGCAGTTCGTGAATACAAGAAGAATGATGAAGTTACTGCAGTTGTTCTTCAGGTTCATCCGGAACTTGAAAGAATTTCTCTGGGTATCAAACAGCTGTCCAACGATCCGTTCGGTCAGTTCGTAACCGACACCAAGAAGAACTCTCTGGTTAAAGGTAAGGTTATCTCTGTAGATGCAAAGGGTGCAGTTGTAGATCTGGGTAACAACGTTGAAGGTTACATCAGAGCTTCTGAAATCGCTAATGAACGCGTTGATGATGCTTCAAAGGTTCTTTCTGAAGGTCAGGAAATCGAAGCCAAGTATGTTGGTTCAGATCGCAAGAACCGTCAGGTTTCTCTGTCTATCAAGGCTGTTTACGAAGCTGAAGAAAAGGCTGTTGCTGAGAACATCAGAAACGAAAATGAAAAAGCCAAGGCTGAAAGCAGCAATGCTATGGCTGAAGCTTTCAAAGCTGCTCAGGGTGAATAATTCACAGTCTGAATGCTTTAATTAGCTTTCTTTGATCCCCTCCACTGTTGAGGGGATTTTTTTATCTGTCCAATTTTCCTTGATCCTGTTTATCCAGTGTGTTTCAGGTGCGACTCTATGCGACTCATAAGACGTAAATTTGTCTGATTGTGAGATATCGAGGCTTTTTTATAAGTTATTGATATTTCATTAATCTATTTTTGTTAAGTTTGTTTATTTTGAAATATAACACTATTTTGAGATTTATTACTTGTAATTACCTGCTTCTTACGTTACAATTTGGCATATTTGAGAGGTTTTAGTTTTATAAATTCTATCCGCATAGGCACATTTATCTGAAAATACCTGGTCAAAAAGATGTCATATTCGGTTTGGTAAAGTATAGACAGATACTGCGCTCGTGACGGCAGGTGCCTGTTTGTACCGGTCCTGGTTCAGCGCTGTGTGGCTGTCACGGCATTATTTCTTGCAGGGAGGCAGGGAATTACTGCACAGGACGCGCATGCAGTCAGGATAACTGGTTATCCTCTGTTTGCACTGGTATCGGTGGTTGTTGAAATTACGGATCACCAGTATTGCTTATTGTTGTGCAACTCTTCTTTTCTGTCCGGTTATGTGTCTGATTAAGCGGTATATTGTTTTTGAGTGTAGTATGACTAAATCTGAATTAATAAACTGTATTTTACAGAAAATGGATAAGGCCATGGATCCTGTTCGTGCTCAGGGCGCTGTCAACCAAATTCTTGAATATCTGGCTTATAGGATAGCCTCGGGTGAAAAAATTGAGATAAGAAGGTTCGGCTCGTTTTCCATTCGTCTCAGAGCAGCCCGTGTCGCCCGAAATCCGCGTACAGGAGAGATCCTCAATCTTTCTGCGGTAAAGGTCTGCTATTTCAAACCAGGCAAGGTACTCAATGCCAGAGTCAACGGATCCGAAAGTTCCGATGATTAATAGAAATATGTCTGCAGTTTAGTCTGTGTTTTAATTTACATGGTTGGGACCGGATTCAGTCCTGCCTTTTTGTTTCAGATATCCAAAATATCATTTCCATCAAAAGATCTTTGCCTTTATTCGTGATAAAATTATCTGTGATTAGAGATTACTAGAACAATATTATTGTCATTTGGAATGTTTTATGTTTAAAAGGATCGTTTTTCTGTTTATACTGGTTACCCTGGCTGTTGCCGGTCTTTATCTCGGATTTGCCAATGCCCAGATAGCCGAGGTTAATCTGCTGTTCATGAAGGTGAATACTCCGGTGGCCACTATTGTGGCGGTTTCTTTTGCTGCCGGTTTTATTGTTGCCCTGATCCTCAGTTCAATCTTCAAATGCTTCCGTTCCTGCTGCCGTTTTGTTTTCCGTAAGGAACAGCCAGCCAGCAGAAAGCCTGCGATTGCCACTGCTGTTTCTGATAAAAAAGAAACTTCTCTTCCGGAACCGGTTTCTGATCAAAATAAATAGGACAGTCTGCTGCACTGTACGGGAATTGTATGCTTGAACTTTTATTTCTGCTGTTACCTATTGCTGTAATGTACGGATGGTACATGGGCGTCCGACAGGCCAAGCTCAGCAGTGATGAAAGCAAGACATCTCAGACTCAGCAGTTTGTATCCGGTGTTAAATTTCTGCTGGAGGAGAAGAAGGATCGTGCATCAGATATCTTCGTTGATCTTCTGCATATCAATTCCGACAATTTTGATGCCAACCTGGCTCTTGCTGAAGTTTACCGCGTAAGAGGTGATGCAGACAAGGCTATAAGGATCCACAAGAAACTTCTTGAAAGTGATATTGCAGCCGCACAGCGCAGGCTGGTTTTCAAGGAGCTGGCCAAGGATTATGTCCAGATCAGCCTTTACGATCAGGCAATCCCGATCCTGGATGATCTGATTGAAGATCCGAACTACCAGGTCTCGGCGGTAAAACTTCTGCTTAATATTCACCAGTCGCTGTGTGACTGGGAACCGGGGATTAAGCTCATTGACAAGTACCACAGCGTTTTAAGTGAAAAATACACCGTGGAACTCAAATCCCAGTTTCTCTGTGAAAGAGCACAGGAATGCATCATCTCGCAGAAAGTTGCTGCCGCCTATGATTTTTTCATCCGGGCGCTTACAATCAATCCTAAATGTGTAAGAGCTCATATATGTCTGTCTAAACTGCTGCAGAGTCAGCATCGTCCCCTGGAGGCTATCCCCCACCTTTTGGAAGTTGCCAGAACAGATCCTTCTATGATTATGGAGGTTATTCCGATCCTCAGGATCTGTTTCGAACTGCCCCGCGAACAGGATCTGTATCTGGAGAAGCTGAGAGAAATCCAGGAGAACTGCTCTTCGTCATCTTCAGCCTCACTGATTGCCGAAATGGCGGGTTTTATGGAAATGACCAATGCGGAAACTCAGAACTTCATACTGATGCATCTGAAGAAAAATCCGTCACTCAGACTCTTTTCAGAGTTGTTGCGCTATCAGCAGAACACTGCCCAGGATCAGCACTCAAGGGAAAGCATCGGGCTCATTCAGAGCCTTGTTAATGCCCAGATTGTCAAGAATCCGGTTTACCAGTGTAAAAACTGCGGATTCCAGTCAAAAATTCTGTTCTGGCACTGTCCGAACTGCAGCAACTGGTCCACCATCTCCCCGATCCGCGGTTTTGACGGTGACTGATTGCCGGTATTTTTTACTTTTTACATTCAAGGTTGATTATGTCTGATATAAAAGAATCAAAGGTTATTGTTGCTCTTGACTATAATCAGGAGAGTGATGCTCTTAAATTTGTGGATTCAGTAGATCCGTCTCTCTGCCGGCTCAAGGTCGGTAAGGAAATGTTCACCTACTTCGGTCCGGCCTTCGTAAAAAAGCTGATTGAACGCCGTTTTGAGGTGTTCCTTGATCTTAAATTCCACGATATTCCCAATACTGTGGCCAGTGCGGTAAGAGCTGCGGCTGAGCTCGGAGTCTGGATGGTGAATGTTCATGCATCAGGCGGTGCAAAAATGATGACTGCGGCAAGGGAAATACTTGAACCGTACGGCAGCGATGCTCCTCTGCTTACCGCTGTAACCGTTCTTACCTCCATGGATCAGGAGCAACTTGCTGGGGTTGGTATTGAACGTCAGGTAAGAGATCAGGTTTGTCTGCTGGCTCAGCTTGCCGGCAAATGCGGCCTTGACGGGGTGGTGTGCTCGGCCCAGGAGGCTCCGATGCTGAGGCAGATTATGGGGAAGGATTTCCTGCTGGTTACTCCGGGGATCCGTCCTTTGAATGCAGCGGTGGGGGATCAGTCCAGAGTTGTAACTCCGAAACAGGCTGTACTCAACGGTTCAAGTTATCTGGTAATCGGCAGACCGATCACCAGGGCAGAAAATCCGAATGAAGTGCTCAGACAGATCCTTGCTGAAACCTCCGAGGCTCAGGAGTAGCTCTGTCTCATAACTTTTGTCAGGAAAAGGTATCCGTATACGGATATCAGCATGCCGAAGGCATGCGCCTCTCTGGCCACTCTGGTAGTTGACAGATTAAGATCCAGGTACTGGTTGACGTACGGAGTGGCTATCACAAAGCAGATCCCGCCGATCCCCATTAGTATTCCTACAATCTTCTGGTGATGATACCAGAATGCGCTGCAGATGAAAAACAGAGCATAGCTGGTTCCGGAAATACCGTAGAATACAGTCGGTCTGTGAGCATTGTAGCTGCTCATTTCAAATATATTGATCAACGTATTGAGAATGAAAAACAGCACCAGCATTTTCCATCCGAAGTTGATGCTGAACCACGGTTTTGAAACAGGAAACAGCACATAGATCAGGTTGAATGCCAGCAGATTTTCAATAAGATGGAAGGTGGAACTGTGTACGAAATTTCCGTAAAGATAGGTCCCCCAGAATTCAGCAATGTTGTGGTGGGTTAACGCCAGCGGCATGTTGAATTTCACTGCAAGTACATGGATGGTTACCACCATCAGGTTGATAAAAAAAAGAATCATAGTAGTTTAAAAATTAACGAATTAGGAAATCATCCATTGAACCGCCTTTTGCCATGTGTTCCTGGATTGGCAGCGGTGTTCTTCCCTGACCGGTCCATGTTTTTACCTCACCGGAAGGAAGAGTATACTGATATTTGGCCGGACGTTTTGGCCTTCTAGATTTTACGGCACCCTGACTGCTTGAACCAAGTCCGGGGATCAGTTCAGACGGATCAATGCCGTCAGCCTGCAGCTGTTTGAGGTATTCGGATATTTTCTGATTGCGTACGTACTCACTGACCCTTCTGGATTCAACGATCTCCTGCAGATTTTTCAGTGCAGTTTCCAGTGTATTCAGTGAAACAGCGTCACACTCACTTTTCAGAACATCCTGATCTAAAAATATTCTATTAAATACAGAGAACATTGTTATTTTTCACTCAATATTGAATTTGCCCATTGGGTTGCCTCAAGGAATATATCAATTATATTCTGTTCGGTAAGATTGAGTTTGCTGGCCCGCAGTTTTATTCTGGTCCAGTTCATATTCTCGTAATCTATGACAAGTCCAATGTAAAATGACAGTTCACCTTTCTTTTCAATAAGTGCTGTTTTTATTTTTTCAGAAATCGGCAGAGAGCCGAGTATTTCCTCAAATGATTTGTCCATCATTACATCCAGCAGTGACAGCAGACCGCTCATGAAAACTTCATGGGAATCTATCTGACTGTTTCTAGCCTTGGCCAGCAGTTCGCAGAACCTTGCTCTGACAAGACTCGTTTTGGACAGCTCAGAAGGTTTACCGTCTTTCATACTGGTTGACCACATAAGAATAACAAAACGCTTGAGGTTGTCACGACCGAGGAACACCACCGCATGACGGATGGAACTGATCAGATCGTTGGTGCCGTAGCGGATGTTGTTTACATAACGCAGCAGACGGTAGGTCAGGGCCTGATCCTGACTGAATATCAGCTCGATTTTTTCATAATCGAGATTATCTTTTACAATTTCTGTAAACAGCTGTGTTACTGACAGCTGATTGGAGGTAATTGACTTGTTCCTTACAATTTCAGGTTTGCTGAAAAAGTATCCCTGGAACAGTTTGAATCCTAGTTTCTTTGCAGTGTTGAACTCCTCAAGGGTTTCAATTTTTTCCGCCAGACACATTATATGAACCAGTTTGGATCTGTGTCCCTGCACGTAGTTCTTGATTACTTCTGTTGAGGTGAGTTTCCAGTCGAATTTTATAATATCAATAAAAGGAAGAAATTTATCCCAGGCAGGTTCAAGAGTAAAGTCATCAAGTGCGATTCTGTAGTTGCAGCGTTTCAGTTCTTTTACGCTTTCAAGCAGTGTTTCATTCGGTGTTGCATCCTCAAGAATTTCGATTACCACTTTGTTTCTTGGAAGACTGCCGGCAAGTCCGTCTATAATCAGTGAATACGGAAAATTAATAAACGCAATCTTGTCGCCTACCAACGATTCGATCGGTTGATTTAAAAACTGTTCAGTAAGCAAAGACGTAGTTGCTTCTTCGGATGAAACATTGGGAAACACATTGCTAAGACCTTTTCTGAATAGAAGTTCATAAGCGTAGGTTCTCAGTTTATCATCAAGAATAGGCTGTCTGGCTACAAATGAATACATTTGGTTATCCTTAATAATAATTCCAGTCGCACTGCCGTGTGACATGATCATATTAGCAAAAAGGCATACAGAATAAATCGATCATGTTCAAATTTACAGTACAAATCCTGCGGTTGGATTTATTATGTTCATGAAATATATTTCAATTATATATTTTAATTATTTAAAATATTAATTAAAAAACCGTGCTCTCAATTCTTATCAGTCTTTTATTGTATTATAGGATTTTTGTTAATTTACACTTAAATGTCGGCGGTTATGCATATTTGGGACATTGATCAAAATTGTCTGCGGTGAAGTGCGGATAAAATTCCCTTCATCTGACACTGATATCGGGTCAGTAAATATCCGGTTTCTGTACAGTACTGTACAGTTGAGACAGACGGTATTATATTTTTTGATTATTAAGAATAATTAAAAAATTACTGTAAATATATATATGGTTTTATGTTTAATATATATTGTTAATATATTTTAATTAAATATATTTCTAATATTTAAATATATTTGATGGAATAAAATATATTGTGTTATATAAATATTAGGATATTATTTTATTTAAAATAATTATATTGTTTATATTTTAATAAAATTATTGTCTGATATTATTTAATAAAAAGAGAGTTAATATATTATTATTAGCTCTCTTTTTATTTATTTTATTGCAAGAAGCGGAGTTTAATCTGCAGGATCCTCCGTACCTGCCTGTTTTTTCAGGAAGTATCCTTTATTTCCGGCTACACATGTAGAGACATGGATGTTACCTGCCTTTATGAAACTGCGCAGTTCTTTCCGGAATTTACTGCCGTCGTATTTCTCATCCTCGGAGATTTTTTTCTTCCACAGATAATAGGAAATTTCATCAAGATAGCTGCGGTATTCGCTGTATTGCGGCAGCATCTCGAAGCAGGTGATTCCGCGGTCAATGCAGCCGGTTGCATATCCCATGATCAGCCGGTAGTTGTTACGCGGATCTGTATCACTGAAATTTTTGAGCAGATTTCGTTTTACCCTGCATTTGTAAAGTTTATCTGTCAGATAGTTGAATTTTATAATGTTATCCAGGTACAGCAGATACAGAATGCACATTATCAGAAGTATTACCAGAATCACCAGCAGCAGGTAGAGCAGTCTGTTGCCGTAGCTGCTTGAGAGATCAAAGCTCTCCTTTTCCTCAGGAAGAACATCGTAGTCAATGGTCTTGAGATTGAATACATTAAGATCGGTTTTCTGAGTATTAGCATTGATCCAGTTTATTTTGATCGGATCAAAATGCAGTTTCATCTTCTTGAGAGGAATGTATATATATCTGACGATCTGTTTTGACTTGAGAACTCCTGTTTTCGGATCGTATGTTTCACTGGTGTAGCCCTTGTCCTCGTATACCTTGAACTGAGGGGTTTCTTTCATGGATATTTTTGGAAAATTATCGATGGATGCACCTACAGCCTCGAATTCCAGCTCATGGGTGATCGGAGAGTTTGCTGTCACTTTGATGGTTTTTGGTGCCCATGATTCCTTGATTTTGAATTCATCAGCAACGATCAGGTTTTTCAGATCTTCGAATCCCTCAATGGACAGTTTTATATCCGGAAGCTGCTGGACAAAACGCAGTTTGGTCCTCTGCTGGGTTTCGCCGTGGCGCTTCTTGTTAGGATCTGTCAGTACCACTGTGGCACTGTTGATTACCGGATTGTTAAGTGAATGCGGAATATTGTTTACCGCAGTGTTGTATTTACCGGTGATGGTCGGCTGTTCAATTTCATATGTTCCCGGATTGTGGAAGCTTACAGCATAAATTTTTCTTGAGATGGCAAGATTGTGATTCCGGTTGTTCGGCGCCTGATTCTCCTCGTGAATAAGATGGATGGTACCGCCTTTAACTGTCGGGGAGGTGATGTTGGTGATTTCCACATTCCTCGGCTGGGTTATGGTAACGGTGTAGAGCAGTGTCTGGTTGGTGTAGTGTTTCTGATCGGTGCTGCTGGTTATTTCAGATTTGATCAGATTGCTCAGTTCCGGATAGTTTGAAACACGGCCCCTGTTTCTTACCACGATCGGCAGTGGAGTGGTGACGTTGTTGGAAATCAGCATGCTCGGGATCTGGCGGGAACCTGCAGTATGCGAAAGCAGCGGGATTCTCCAGTAGGTTTCATTGCGGTCAATATTGTAGTTGGAATCGATATTTCCAACCACATAGTTATTCTCGATCAGCGGGCGGGTGTCAAGATCGTCAATGGCAAAGCGGCCCTGGGCGGTAACAACCAGTAGGAAGCTTTCATCCTGGAAGATCTTGTCCTCATGGATCCTAAGCTGCAGCATGTTTTCAGCCCAGGTTACGGACGGAAGTGCTGCCGCAATCAGAAATACTGTTGCACGTACAAGATTT
>JAEEGH010031662.1_pt1 | contig 10205 bp, 8 predicted proteins | sample 9134181 | NCBI WGS metagenome assembly JAEEGH01 (sample SAMN16246544, study PRJNA631951) | gut metagenome | biome: gut microbiome; feature: rumen; material: DP-attached | host: Bos | place: Iran: Karaj | collected 2018-10 | reverse complement strand
ACTCCCGATGGATGTAGGTGCGCGACTGGTAATAGAGGATGCCCAGCGAGATGATGAAGATGGGGGAAACCATAAGGACAAGGGTAAGGGCGAGCTTACGGGGTGAACCCGTATGACGGCGGATGGCAAAGCGACACAAGACGCAGAAGAGGCACATGCCGATGACAGCGATGGCCAAGACGAGGAAGAGCATGCGGTTGTGCTCGCTGTGGATATCGTCCTCAGGATAGACGACGCCCACACTCCAGTCAAGCGCACCCTCGGAGCGACCTTCCACCTTCGTGCGCTGGAAGGGCTTGTAGAACAGACGCCATTCGCGACCATCCATACGGAAGGAGCGGTTGCCTGCCTTGCCTGCCTGCATCTCCTCGATGGCTTCGAGCAGGCGGATGTCCGTATCAGGCTCGTCCTGGGCAAAGGCCGTCAGACTGTACAGCTTATTAGGATCGGGATGGACGATATAGGAACCGTTGCGCGCCAGCAGCACACTGTAGCCGTTGGCTGAGGGCTTGGCAGCCAGCACAATCTTCGAGAGCTGCTGTATGGACACCTCGACAGCCATCACACCCACAGGCTCACTATGACCATCGAAGATCGGCAGACAGAAGCAGACGAGGGGCTCGCGCTCAGTGGCTTCGCCCTTCAGCGGCATCCAGCCTATCCACCCTGATTCCATCGGCCTGGTAAACCATTTCTGCTCGGTATAGGGACGATCGGTAAAGCCCTCGGACGTGATGAGATCCTGCTTCTTGTCAGCGTGCAAGGCTCTGTGATGGACGTAGGCCATGAAGAGTTCGCGACCAGGATAGTAACCTGGCTTGAAGGCGATGGCACAGCCGATGATATGGGGATTACACTTGACGAGCTCGCGACAATAGGTGTACATGAGCTCGGGCTTGTCAAGATGGCTGAGCACAACGTTGTAGACATTGCCTGCGGACTGCTCGACGCTGAGCAGGATATTGTCGACATTCTGCGTGGTGCCCTCGAGCGTCTGCTCGGCATCGCGCATGGCCTCCTCGCTCAGGGCCGTGTGGGAGTAATAGAACATCACGCCCAGCGACAGGGCCAGCAGCACGAAGATGGCGCCGGCAATCAGCAGACTCAGTTTATGACTTTTTCGCATAACGACCTAAAACGAACCAAACGACCAATGAACCTACCAGCACTAACACGAGAAGGGCAATACACATATAACGAAAGGGCTGCTTGGCATCATTAGCAGGTACCACGACAGCCACAGACCAGTCGATTTCGGCTATTGGGGCGTAATAGATGAAGGAGCGCTCGCCAGCGACATCCATGTGGAAGACACCACTCTTGCGCTGCTCCATCGCCTTGAGCACAGCCTTATCCTTGATGGGCACATTCTTACCATCGGGGTGGACGATACAGGAGCCGTCGTCGTCGATGACCACAGTGTAGAACTCGAGGTCGCGCTGCAGACGGTACTGATTGAACAACTCATCGGCCTTGATGTCCTCGTCGATTTTGGCCAGCTCGCTGCTGAGCCACTCGAGGGTGATATCGGCACCACAGACGCAGACAATCTCGCCCTCCTTGTCGACGATGGGCTGCACGAAGGTGCAGTAGTGGCCGCTGATGCTGGTACCGTCATAATAGTAATAAGGTTCGGACCAGAAGCTCGTCATCTCCTTCTCGGCCTGGATATACCAGCTGGACTTCGTGTAGTCGTGACGGGCTGAGCCCACCTGCGACATCTCGTAGCCTTGGGCATCAGAACGGTGGATGTAAGGCTCGAACCAACGGTCCTTCTCCTTGAAGTAATCCAGACGGAAGGCGGCGAAATAGCCCTTCACATCAGGGTTCAGGGTACTCTTGCTCTCGAGGGCGGCCATCACTGACTCAGGGGTATCGAGATGCTTCCCTACCTCGTCGAACACGTTACGGGCGTTCATCTCCATACCCCGTATGGTCTTCGACAGTTTTTCAGACACCAGAGTGGCCGTTCCGACATAACGCACATTGGTCTCAGCACGCATGGTATAGCTGAATGCCCAGAACGACGCACAAGCAATGATAATCAAGACTGACAGTACAGTCAACAGCATTAATAATCTTTGTCTCATGGCTCAAAATATTAAATAAATCAGTTAAATACGAATATAAATGATTGATAGAGTTGTATCAACATGATATAGAGGATGAACAGCGAGGCGCCTTGCTGGATGCCAAAGGTAAGGGCATCGAGGATATCGGTGAGGGTGCGCAGGCGGCCTGAGACCATGCCGAAGCTGATGGAGAGCAGGCAGAGGCCAAAGGCGAGGATGGGCACCAGGGCGCGACTGAAGGCTGAGGGGAAGAGCGAGCCTGTGGCGGAGAGCAGGATGGCATGGGGCATCAGCGTCAGCAGGCAGATGATGACTACATAGATGACGATGAAGGCGACGGCCACGCGCAGGGCCACACGATCGCGATAAGTAAGCGACGAGGTACGCGGCTTGAGGATCGCCAGCAGACCTGAGCGCTGCAGACAGCCCACAGCGACCATGAGCAGGAGCAGCCACACGAGCAGCGGCGAGGCGAGCATATAGGTGAAACTGCCCACAAACCAGCGGATGCCCTCGGAGGAGATGAGTGAGCGCACGCCCTCGAGCCTCGTGGCAGAGAGGAGCCACGAGAGGATGACGAGCAGCAGCTCGGCAATACCCAGGGCGAGGCACAAACGGCCTATGAACCGTTTATTCATCATCGGCTTCGAGATTGTCTATATCGAGGATGCGGAGTTCGAGGGCACGCACGACGAGGCGCGTGGCGTTGATGCCTGAAGAGCCCTCGGGGAAGAGCTTCTGGATGAGTTCGTTCTGACGCTTCTCGAGACTCTTCACGCCGAATGGCATACCACGCAGGTTGGTAATCTGCTCCTTGGTATAGCCCAGGGCGAGGTGGCGGAGGAAACGCTCGTCGTACTCGTCGATCTCGAAGTTGACAAGAGCCTCCTGCTTGACAAGCTGGCCACTGACGGCAGCCTTGAAGCGCTCGACAATCTTCTCGAGGATGGGCTCGTTGAACACCAACTGCTTGCCATCCATCACGGCAGAGACATCGCGACGCGTCAGCAGCTCACCAGTCTTGAGGATGATACCGTCGGCCCCTGCATCGAGTACATCGACCCAGAGCTTCTCATTGAGGATCTCACCCGTGAAGATGAGCACCTTCACATCGTTGTGGAGCTCCTTGGTGTGGCGACAGATCTCGACGCCCACGGTGGTGGAGCCTCCAAGGCCGAGGTCGAGCAGCACGAGGTCTGGCTGCTGTTGCTTGAAAAGACGCCAGTAGGCAGACTCGTTTTCAGCCGTACCGATGACTTCCGCCTCGGGAATCTCGTTGCGGATAATACCTTCTGTGCCTTTGAGCTCGAGGGGCACGTCCTCGACGATAATAAGCTTAAAGTTTTCCATTGTATCTGGGTAGTATTATGTTGACTTGTTGATGTTCTTTGGTAATGCCACAGCCGCGGCGGTTGGCGGCTTCACCGTGGTCACGGACTATCTGACGGACAATCAATGTGGTAAGCGGTGAGAGGGTAGAGGACAGCGTAATGCTGTAGATAACATATTTGTCGTCTTTTATCTCACTTTTCACCTCAGACTTCTGATTTTTGACCCCTAATAATTCAAACAGGTAGCGCAGCAGGTTTTCGTCACCCAATACCGTTTGTCCATAAAGCTGTACGGGATGCAGTCGTATGGGCATGTGCTCCAGTTGCTCTGCGGCCTGCTGGATGAGGATGGTATAGAGGTCGCGATAGTATGTGGCGATTTCTTCCAGCGACTGCGTGTCACCGCTGTCGAGTAGCTGTCGGATGCGTGAGGGATAGTACATCGTTTCGTGTTTCAACGTCGACAGACAGTTGTCGAGTACATTATTGACCACATGCAGGTTGGCGTTTTCCAATTCTGCACGTCGCAATTCATCCTCGGTCATTTCAATATCAGTCTGTTGCTGTCGTTCACGACGTGAACGCTCGTAGAGCCTGTGACGATAGTACAGCACATAGTAGGCAGGTGCAATCATTACAAACAATACCAACAAAAGTATAACGGCAATGCGCTTGTTGGAGTGCGACTTCTGCATGGCGCGGCAATAGTCGCCCAAAGTATCGTCGGCAGACATCTCCTTGAAGAGTTGCGTATATACCTTATTATTATAGGCATACAGCGACCAGTCGTGAAGGGCCAGGGCGGCCACGGCACTTTCATTTCGGATATCAAGGATGATCTGGTAGTTCGTGTCAATGGAGTCGTGATACCACAATATCTCTGAGGGTGTGCCGTCATTGATTCCCGTGCGCATCATCAACAGTCTGCCGTCGGGATGCTGTGTCAGATAGTGACGATTGAGATATTGGCGACAGGAGTCTGCAAACTGCAGCGTGCGGGCATAGTTGCCATTGATGTTGCAAAAATAGGCGGAGTCGGCAAAAATATGTGCTTTGTCGAGTGGACTGTTGGGCATTTGCAACTGACTGTGGGCCGACAGTCCGAAGGCCATCAGGAAGAAGATGGCCAGCAGCTTGCCTTTCGGCAGTCGGAAGAAAAAGCGTGAGCCTTCGCCCTGACGACTTTCTGCCTGCAGGCTGCAGACGCTGAAGATGCGACTCAGTTTGCGATATTTTTCAATGATACCCTTGCAGTTCATTAGCCCAAAACCATGGCCTTGCTCATTGATGAGTGGTTTGTGGTCGAAAAGGTGAGCCAGTTGTTGTTCGTTCATGCCGCAACCTGTATCGCTGACGGAGATTTCCACGTAGTCGGCGGCTTCTTGGGCGCTAATGGTGACTCGTCCATCTTTGGGCGTGAATTTACGGGCATTGTCCGCCAACGTGTTCAGCATAAAGAGCGTCAATACGCGGTCGGCCTTAACGGTGGCTCTGACGGGTTCGACCTCTAACTTTACCCCCTTCATGCTAAAAGTACGGCTGCTGCGACTGATGAGTTCAAAGAGCGGCTGGAGTGCGAAACTCTCAATATGAAGGCTTAGGTCACCCTGCCGCAGCTGAATCCATTGCGTCAGCAAGTCATTCTGCTCGTTGATGTTGTCAGTAAGTTCGCGGATATATGCCAGATTCTCTTGATGCTCCGGTTTTTCCAGATGTTTTACCTCATGTCTGATACGATCAATCAGCGGCAGAATGCTCATGGCCAGCGACACTTTAGCACGCTGTTCCAGATAATGACGCTCGTTATTTTCCACACGAAGGCGGGCTTCGCGGAGTTCTTCCTGTTTTTCTTCCAACTGGTCATCCAGCTCATGACTGTCTTTCTGTCGTTTGTTCTGACGATTGAACAACCATAGTAGGAAACAGAGCAGTATGATGCCGCCAATGACAGCCAGTATCATCCAGTTCAGTTGACTGACGGCTTGGTCAAGCAAACCGGCGCGGGCTTCGAGTTCCCTGTCCTGACGAGTTTGTTCCTGAAGGTCAAGATACAGATTGCGGTTGAAGTCGCTCATCGGCTTGTCATCGATGGCGGAATAAGCCACGGAGAGTTGTTCACGGATACTTGCCACCAAGTCAGGGGCTTGGAAGATAACGGAGTCTGCGAGGGCAAGGTGTAGTTGTTGCAAAGCCTCGCGGTCATTACCCTTGGCATGATAGCAGGTGGCTAGTGTACGATAGGCACCGGCAATCTGATACACATCGCCATATTGTTGGAAAAGGCGTAGTGCCTCTTCTGCCAGTTTTAAACTGTCGGTGTGCTCAGCTAGCGCCTCCTTGGCTTGTGCTACGAAATAAATGTAACCTTGGCGCTCGGCAATACGCAGACAGCGATACAGGAAATCCATCTCGTCGTGATGAATCTGAGTAGCAGTCCCTTCAGTCAGAATACCGCCGGCACCGATGTTATAGAGGTAGTTCAGGTATTGCGCCGTATCGTGGCGCACCAAGTCTTGGTTGATGTGCTTGATAGCCTCGGAAGATTGTCTCTCCAGTCCTACATAATAATAATAGGTGGAGGTGACAATGGCCATTTCCGACTCTGCATAGATTAGTCGCCGCTGTTGTCGAGGCGACAAGCCTTCGCGCTCTTCGTTGATACGCTTCAGAGCCTCAGAGGCTTTCTCGCGGAATTCATAGAAAGCACGATTGTTGCTGCGTCTTTGGCATAGGCGCATCTGCTGCACGTAGCACACCAGCAACTCTATCTGGTTGTCAGTAATGGTGGGCATTTGCGCCATAAGACTGTCTGCTCGTGAGTAGTCCATGCGCACAATGGCGGCAAAGGCCAGATTGTTTAGCGCCTCTGCCTGGGCATCATGATTGTTTGAGGCGATGGCGTCTTCAAAAGCTTTGCGGGCATAGACTTCCGTAGAGTCAATATTCCGATAGTGAGAGGCATAGGAAAGGAAATTCAGCTGATTCACCGCTGCCTCGTCGGACGGCGAACAGGCTGATAATAAAAAGAAAAGACCCAATATGGCCAAAAGCCATACTGAGTCTTTGTTCATGAGTTTTTTATGCGCGAGCCTTAGCACAGTAGCCGAGTGCCTCCTTGCACTTGTCGGTTACATACTGCCAATCGCCGGCCTTCACCTTGTCGCTTGGGAAGAGCTTCGAACCCATACCCACGCAGAAGACGCCGGCCTTGAACCACTTCGTCAGGTTCTCTTCCTCAGGAGCGACACCACCGGTTACCATGATCTTCGACCAAGGCATCGGAGCCATCAGACCCTTGATGAGGTTCGGACCAACAACATCGCCGGGGAATACCTTCGTGAAGTCGCAACCAACCTCCTGAGCCTTGCCAATCTCTGACGGTGTCAGACAACCCGGGCAGTAAGTCACGCAACGCCGGTTGCAGACAATAGCGATATCGGGGTTGAACAGCGGACCAACGACGAAGTTAGCACCCAGCTGGATGTACAGAGAAGCTGTGGGAGCGTCGACTACAGAGCCGATACCGAGAGCCAGCTCAGGGCACTCCTTAGCAGCCCACTTTGACAGCTCGCCGAATACCTCGTGAGCGAAGTCGCCGCGGTTGGTAAATTCGAAGGCACGAACACCACCCTCGTAACAAGCCTTGATAACGTTCTTGCATACTTCAACGTCCTTGTGATAGAATACAGGGACCATAGGTGCCTCGGCAATCTTTGCCATCACCTGAAACTTATCAAATTTTGCCATTTCAATTTACAATTTGACAATTAACAATTTACTATTTAGCGCTGTACGCGGCCATTGGCGTTACCACCTGCTAGGCTCTCTACCTCGTCAACACCAACCAGGTTGAAGTCACCGTTGATGGTGTGCTTCAGGGCAGAAGCAGCAACAGCAAACTCGAGGGCCTCGCCCTGGTTAGGCTTGGTCAGCAGACCATGGATCAGACCACCAGAGAACGAGTCACCACCACCTACGCGGTCGATGATAGGATTGATCTCGTAACGCTTAGACTGATAGAACTCTTTACCATTGTAAATCAAAGCCTTCCAACCATTGAAGGTAGCGCTATAGCTCTCGCGCAGGGTAGAAACCACATACTTGAAGCCAAACTCAGCCATCATCTGCTTGAAGATTCCCTCGTAACCAGCAGCATCGGTCTGACCACCCTCTACGTCAGCATCGGGCTTGAAACCAAGACAGAGCTCAGCGTCTTCCTCATTACCGATACATACGTCAACATACTTCATCAGAGGACGCATGATAGAGATAGCCTTCTCTGAAGTCCACAGCTTCTTGCGGAAGTTCAGGTCAACAGAAACAGTCACGCCATGACGCTTAGCAGCCTCACAAGCGAGCTTTGTTAGTTCGGCAGCCTTGTCGCTGATTGCTGGTGTAATACCAGACCAGTGGAACCAGGCAGCACCCTCCATAATAGCGTCGAAATCGAAATCCTTAGGATCAGCCTCAGCGATAGAGCTGTGAGCACGGTCATAGATAACCTTTGAAGGACGCATAGAAGCACCAGTCTCAGCATAGTACAAGCCTACGCGGTCACCACCACGGGCGATGAACTGGGTGTTAACACCATAGCGGCGCAAGGCGTTAACGGCAATCTGGCCAATCTCGTGCTTGGGCAGCTTAGACACAAAGTAAGCTTCGTGACCATAGTTAGCCACGCTGACAGCAACGTTAGCCTCACCACCACCAGGGATGATGCGGAATGACTCACTCTGAATGAAACGGTCGTTGCCCATGGGCGACAGGCGGAGCATGATCTCACCTAATGTTACAATTTTTGCCATTTGTTTTAGTATTACATTTAATAGAAATTGTATTTAAAGTGTCTGCAAAGTTACGATATATTTTTCGATTGACAAAGAATTCTAGCAAAAATATTATAAAAACAACCGTAAACGTTTTCCGCAAAGAAAAAACTACGAGAATTCTTCGGTGGTTCATTTTTTTTCATTACCTTTGCAAAAATTATGGATACCACTAAGATAAGAATCAAGGACATCGCAGAGCGCGCAGGCGTCAGCGTAGGTACCGTGGACCGTGTGCTCCACGAGCGTCCCAATGTGTCTCCTAAGGCGCTGGAAAAGGTCAAGAAGGCTCTGGAGGAGATGGACTACAAGCCCAACATGTATGCCTCCGCACTGGCCTATAACAAGTCGTATAACTTCTTCATGGTACTTCCCAAGCACGAGTCAGAGGCCTACTGGGAGGAAATCGAGGAAGGAGCCAGCACGGCCTGCGATCGTCTCCGTGACTTCCGCATAACTAATAAGGTGATGTACTACAACCGTTTCGACACCGACACCTTTGCTCAGACCATGATAGAGGTATTGAAAGAGCAGCCCGATGGCGTTATTGTCGTACCCTCACAACTAGACATTACACGGAAGTACACCAACATCATGCATGCCCAGGGGACACCCTTCATTCTGCTCGACTCCTATATGCCCGACCTTCGTCCGCTATCATTCTTTGGTCAGGACTCTTTCTCCAGTGGATATTTCGCAGCACGCATGTTGATGATTATCGCCTACAAAGAAAAGGAAATCATGCTGATGAAACAGATGAGAAACGGCAATGTAGCCTCTAAGCAGCAGGAGAACCGCGAAACGGGTTTCCGCCATTATATGCGCGACCATTTCCCTCATGTCAAAATCCATGAGGTCAACTTGTCGCTCGACGAGAAACGAGAGAGCTACGATGCTATTCTGGAGAAGTTCTTCAATCAGCATCCACAGGTACATCACTGTCTGACGTTCAACTCCAAGGCACACCTCGTGGGCGAATATCTGCTGAGGAGCAATCGTCGCAACATCCAGATTATGGGTTACGACATGGTGCCCAAGAATGCAGAATGTGTTCGCCAGGGCAGTATCTCGTTCCTGATAGCGCAGCACGCCTTCATGCAGGGCTATGCTTGCATTGACACACTCTTCAATGCTATCATCCTGAAGAAGGAGGTTGACCCTGTGAACTACATGCCTATTGAACTACTGACAAAAGAGAACATCGACTTCTACAGAAGGAAAAATATTGGATAAATAAACAGATAAATAAACAAATACTAAAAAACAAATCTTTATGGAACAAGCTACATTTTTGAAAATCAATCCCGCCGATTCAGTCGTTGTCTGCCTAGCCCCCAAAAAGAAGGGTGACATCATCGACATTGATGGCAAACAAATCATCGTCAATCAAGACACACCCGCAGGCCACAAGGTGCTTATCAAGGATGCAAAACAAGGTGAAGACATCATCAAGTATGGCTATCCCATCGGCCATGCCCGCCAAGATTTAAAGGCAGGAGACTGGGTTAATGAGAACAACCTCAAGACCAACCTTAGCGGAACACTGGAGTATACATACAATCCTGTAAACCAGTCGCTTAATATTAAAGATGAGAAGCGAACCTTTAAGGGGTATGTTCGTAAGAACGGAGACGTCGCTGTACGCAACGAGATATGGATTGTTCCTACCGTTGGCTGTGTAAACGGCATTGCTGAACGACTGGCTGAGCAGCTGCGTAAGGAGACTGGCATGAAGGATATTGATGCCATCTGGACGTGGCATCATAACTACGGATGATCACAACTTTCCGAAGACCACGAGAACACCCGCAAGGTGTTGCGCGACATCTGTCTGCATCCCAATGCCGGTGCCGTGCTCGTGCTGAGTCTCGGCTGCGAGAACAACCAACCCGACGACTTTATGAAGATGTTGGGCGACTACGATAAGGACCGCATCAAACTGCTCGTCACCCAGAAGGTGGAAGACGAGATGGAGG
>JAEEGH010031661.1_pt1 | contig 10205 bp, 5 predicted proteins | sample 9134181 | NCBI WGS metagenome assembly JAEEGH01 (sample SAMN16246544, study PRJNA631951) | gut metagenome | biome: gut microbiome; feature: rumen; material: DP-attached | host: Bos | place: Iran: Karaj | collected 2018-10 | reverse complement strand
TATTATTTTGAAGAACTACAAATTACGCGAATCAAACGATTAATCAGAGGCCTAATCAGCGTAATTTGCAGTTCTGGATATTATTTCTTCAAGTGCTCCTTGGCCATCTTCTTGCGGTTGCGGCGGATGCCGGTCAAGGCAAAGATGGTGTACATCGTCGGCACGAACAGCAAAGTCATCAGCGTGGACATGGCCAGACCGCCAATCACGGCGATACCCATCGGGCGCCACATCTCGCTACCTACACCCGTACCCACTGCCATGGGCACCATACCCAGGATGGTTGTCAACGACGTCATGAGCACAGGACGCAGACGTGAGTGACCACCGTTGATTACGGCTCGGCGGATGCTCATGCCGCGCTCACGGTTCAGGTTGATGTAGTCAATAAGCACAATACCGTTTTTCACTACGATACCAATCAGCATGATACCACCGATCATCGACATCACGTTCAGGTTGGTGCGCGTGATCAACAGGATGAGCACGATACCCGAGAATGCGAACAGAATCGAGGTCATGATGATACCTGGATAGGTAAACGACTCGAACTGACCGGCCATCACGATGTAAACGAGCAGGATGATGAGCAAGCCTAACACGGCCAGGTCGCCGAACGAGTCTTGCTGGTCCTCGTAGCTACCACTCAGCTGAATCATCACGTCGCCGGGCTTGTCCATCTTGTCGATGAGCGGCTGGGCCTCGGCAATCACCTCACTCATGGGACGGTCTTGGATAACGGTCGATACGGTGATGATGCGCTCACGGTCCTTACGCTCGATGGTGGGCGGATAGAACTGCTCGGTCACGGTACCCACCTCTTTCAGACGGACTCCGGTTCCCATGGTGTTGTAAAGCATGATGTTCTCGATGTCGCTGATGCTGCGGCGGTGTTCGGGGTCATACATCACCTTGATGTCATACTCCATACCGTCCTCACGGAAGTAGCTGGCCGTCGTACCGTTGATGCGGTTACGCAGGGCAGTAGCAGCGGTGCTCAGATTCAGGCCGTACATAGCCAGTTTCTCGCGATCGAAGTCCACGTGGTACTCGGGCTGGTAGTCGCTGCGGCTGATGTTGATGTCGGCTGCGCCGGGCACCTTCTCGAGGATGCGTTTCAGTCGCTGTGCCACACTATCGGTCTTGGTGAAGTCATAGCCGTAGATCTCATAGTCGAGCGTGTTCTGGCCGCTCATGCCGCCTCCACGGCCACCACCCACATTGACGAGGGCCTTTTTCAGTTCGGGATATTGCTTGAGGTCTTCACGCATCATGCCGGCAATCTCAGTGATGCCGCGCTTGCGCTCGTTGGCCTTGTTGAGCATGATGTTCATCGAGATGATGTGCGAACCGTTGCTCTGCATCGAGGCAAAGGTGTTGTCACTGCTGGCCTGACCCACGGTGTAGTTGAAGGACTGGATTTCGGGATATTTCTCGGTCCATTCCTTGTAGATGCGCTGGCTGACGTCCTTGGCCAAGTCAACGCGCGAACCAATGGGCAACTCCAGCGAGACGCCCAGACGGCCGTTGTCATTGGTGGGGAAGAACTCGGTGCCGACAAACTTCATCAGGAAGATGGAGAACACAAACACACCTAGCGCGGTTGCTGCGGTAATCCAGCGGTGAGCAACGCACTTGTCCAGCACCTTGGCGTAGAAGTCATCGATTTTGTTGAGCACTTTCAGGATGGGGCCATACACCTTTTGGAAAATCTTGGTGTCACCCACGTTGAGGCGCAGCAGGCGGCTACACAGCATGGGGGTGAGCATCAAGGCGCAGATGAGCGACAGCACCATCATGATGGTTACCATCCAACCCAGCTGCTTGAAGAGCACACCGGTCATACCCTTGACCATGGTCAACGGGAAGAACACGGCAATCAGTGTCAGGGTCGATGCCATTACCGACAGGGCGACCTCATTGGTACCGTTCACGGCGGCCTGCATGGGTGCCGAACCGCGCTCGATGTGGGTCGTCACGTTCTCGAGCACCACAATGGCGTCATCGACCACCATACCGATGGCGATGGACAATGCCGAGAGCGATACGATGTTCAACGAGTTGCCGGTGGCATACAGGTAGATGAACGAGGCAATCAGCGAGATGGGGATGGTTACCAGCACGATGACGGTAGCACGCCAGCGTCCCAGGAACACAAACACGACAATGCCGACGAACAACAACGCGAACAGCACGGTCTCGACCAGCGAGGAGATGGTGCTGCGGATGTTGTCGCTCGTATCGACGATATAACCCAACTTGATGTCGCTGGGCAGGTTCTTCTGGATTTTGGGCAACTCCTTGGCAATCTTCTCCGAGATTTGTACCGAGTTGGCACCCGACTGCTTCTGCACGATGATCATCGCACCCTTCTGGCCGTTGTTGAAGCTCTCCTGGGCGCGTTCCTCGAGCGAATCGTCGATGCGGGCCACGTCACTCAGGTGGACAACGCCACCGGTGGGCGACATACCCACTACCATGGCGCCCATCTGCTGCGGGTCGCTGAACTCACCCTGCACACGCAGGGGGTAGGTCTCGTTACCGATATCGAAGGTACCGCCGGGGATGTTGCGGTTCTCGGCACCGACCAGGGCGGCAACGGTCTCGACACTCAGGTTGTAGGCTTCCATGCGCAGGGGGTCCAGATAGATGTGGATCTCGCGCTTGGGAGCACCGGCGATGGATACCGAACCCACACCATCGACACGTGCCAACGGGTTGGCAACGTTCTCGTCCAGGATTTTGTACAGTCCCGGCATACTCTGGCCGGCCTGTACCGACAGCAGCACGATAGGAATCATGTCGCTGCTGAACTTGAAGATGATGGGCGTGTTGGCATCGTCGGGCAACATGCTCGACACCATGTCGAGTTTGTCGCGCACGTCGTTGGTCAACGCTTCGATATCATAACCGTATTCAAACTCCAGGGTTACAATCGAGATGTTCTCACGGCTGTTCGACGTGATGTGCTTGAGGTGCTCTACCGAGTTGAGGGCATTCTCAAGCGGGCGGGTCACGTTCTGCTCGATATCCGATGCGCTGGTTCCCGCATAGCTGGTCATCACCATGATGGTGTTGGTCTCCACGTCGGGGAACAGGTCGATGGGCAGGCTGCGCAGCGAGAACAGACCCAGCACAATCAGTGCCACGAAGATGAGGATCGTGGTCACTGGTCGTTTTACTGAACTGGAATATAGACTCATAATTCTATGCTATATTGTTTAAGTTTCTCCAGTCGCACAAACTTGATGATTGGGTTACGGTAAAAATCTCTAAACGCTAAACCCTAAACTCTAAACTTCAAGTTTTGCGACACGCAAAACTTGATTTACTTCTTGAGTTGAACTTTAGCACCATCCTGCAGGCGTGACGCACCGGCGACAACCACTTGGGTACCGGCTGCCAGTCCGCCCTTGACTTCATAGCGGTCCTCCAGGCGCTGACCCAGTTCGATCTCGCGCAACTCGACTTCACCGCCCTGGTAAACCCAGACGTAACGCACGCCCGAGCCCACCTGTTTCTGCACAGCGCGGTCAGGAACGACAACACTGTGGGTGGTGCCGTAGTTGAAGCCCACGCGGGCAAACATGCCGGTACGCACCTTGTCACCGCGGTTGGTGATGGCCACCTCGACCTGGAAGGTGCGGCTGGTAGCGTCAACAGTGGGGTGGATGAGGTAAACCTGGCCGTTGAAGGTCTCGTCGCCATAGGTGTCGAACTTCACGGTCACGGGCATACCCCTTTTAACCTTGGGGTACTCGGTCTCGTTGACGTTGACGATGACCTTGAGGGGCTGTTGCTGCTCGATGGTGAGGATGGGCAGTCCTGCGGGCAGGTCGCCGGCATCATAGTTCTTGGCAGTAACCACACCGCTCACGGGCGAGGTGAGCACGGTGTTCTCCTGCATGGTGCGGATGGCACGTGCATTGGCATCGTACTGTGCCTGCAGCTGGTCAACAGCCTGCTGTGTGCCGCCGCCGATTTTCACCAGTTCGCGGGCACGGTCGAGTTCACGTTTCAGGTTGGCCAGGGCAATCTGCTGCTGGGCGATGTTCACGTCATCGAGGATGACCAGGCGCTGGCCACGGGCCACGCGCGTACCCACGTCAACCAGGATGCGCTTGATGCGAGCACCGCTGTTCGACGAGATGTTGTTGGTCTTGAAGGCCTCGACGGTACCTGTGTACTCGCTCAACTGCTTGACGGCTTCTGCACCGATGGTTGTTCCCTCGACGATAGGCAATTCTTCCTTGACCACGGTAGCTTGCTTGTCGTCTTTGCTGGAACAGGATGCCAGTGCCAGCACGAGCATCGCAATCGATAAGATTTTCTTTGTCTTCATCTCTTTATGATAGTTTATTGTTAATTTCCTAATTCACTAATCACTAATCTCTAATCTCTAATCACTAATCTCTAATCACTAATCTCTAATCAATTCTTGACATAGTGTGTGTTGCCCAACACATATTCCAGGTCGCTCTCGGCAACCAGGTAGTTGTAGATGGCCTGGTAATAGGCCAGGCGGGCAGCCATCAATGCATCCTCGGTGTCACGCAACTGGATGAACGTTGCCGCACCGATCTTAAAGCTCTGCTGCATGATGTCGTTGGCTTTCTCGGCCATGTGGACGCCGTCCTCGTTGCTCTCGATCTGCTTGAGGTTTTTGGCGATAGTATTGCTTTGGGTGGCAACTTGCATGTGCAGGTTGCGCTCCAGGTTCTCACGTTGCCACTTCATCTCCTCGACGGCAATCTGGGCCTGTTTCTGCTTGTAATAGCGCTGGCCGCCCTGGAAGAGGGGGAATGCGATCGACAGGCCAATGTTGGAGGCACGGCTCCATCTCAGCCCTCTGAAGGGGCTGCCGTTGTTCATCGAGTGCCACATCAGGCTGGCGCTACCGGTCAGGGTGGGGTACCAGGCCATCTTTTGCACGTCAACCACTTTTTTCAGGTAGTCGGTCTGCAGGTCCATCGCCTTGAGGCTGGTGTTGTTGGCCAGCGTGGTGTCGCTGCCCAGGGTATTGCTCAACACGCGCTCATACATCTCTCCCCTGAAATCGTTCAGTTGCTGGCTCGGTACAATATCGGTGCGCACGTCCATACCCATGAGCACCTTGAGTTGAAGCATCAGGGCAGTGATGGAATTCTCGGCCTCCATGATTGCCGGTTCCAGATTGCTCACGGCGACGTTGGCGCGCAGCACATCATACTCTGATGCGGCACCCAGTTCATATTTCTTCTGGAAAATGTCGGCATTCAGCTTTGCTGTGGCGTGATTCTCCTCGATGACGCGCTTGCTGTCTTGGGCCAGCAGCAGGGCATAATAGGTCTTCTCCACCTGGTTGACCAGCGACAGTTTGTTGGCGCGGGCGGCCTCTAGGTTCTGGAGAATCTGGTTTTCGTTCAGTTTGATGGTTTTCCACAGCTGGGGCACTACCAGTGGAATCGATGCCTGGAAACCTCCAGCGTGGGTGTTGTCGCTACCCATTTTGATGGCCATGGTACCGGCATCGGTGTCCATGTACATGGTCTGCAATGCCAGGTTGCGCTGGTACTGGCCCACCATGTTGATGGTAGGCAGCAATTGCGCCCTCACCTCCTTGCGGCTGTAGTCCACACGGGTAATCTCCATCTCCTTCACCTTGATGGTGGGATTCTCGTTCAGGGCGATGCGGATGCACTCGTCAAGCGACAGCGACAGTTGGGCTTGTCCGCTCAACGTGCCGCTCAAGAGCATTAATAAGATAATGTAGAAAAACTTCTTGTTGAACATTGTATTGGTAGTTTTATTGATTTTGCTGTTGTTGGTTCTCGAGATACTCGATCATCTCGATGCCCTTGATGGTGGCGACGCCTCTCAGGAAACTCACGAACACGTGGTCAAACATGTCCTCCTGCTTGAAGCCGTATTTGTCTCCGTTGAAATCTTCGTGCAGCACACGCATTGATTGCGAGAACAGGTAGGCGGCAATTTCAGGATTGATGCGCTTGATGACCAAGCCCTCGTCCTGAGCCTGGCGCAGCACCGATGCGATGCCGTTGATCACGTTTTTCTCGTTCTCGACATGTCTCTCAAAGATGTCGGGGTACAGGCGCTTGATGTCGTTGATAAACGCAACCGATGTCGATTGGTACATCTTGCGCGCACGCTGATAGACGCGGAACATTGCCTCAAAGCAATTAGACGACGTGCTGAAAATCTCTTTCATCGCGGCGTTCTTTAATTCGTGCTCATGGCGAATGCACTCCCCGATGAGCGTCCGCTTGTCGGGGAAGGTCTCATAGAGAGTGCGTTTCGAGATGCCGCAGGCGCGAGCCACATCATCCATAGTCATGGATGTGGGACCCACACTCATCAGCATCTGGCTGCATTCAGTCACAATACGTTCTCTTGTATCCATGTTGATGCGTAGTAATGATATGATCTGTTTGTGGCCGCAAAAGTACAGAAAACTTTTAAAACTCCAAAAGTTTTCTTGGTTTTTGTGTGCGATGTTATACATTTTTAGCGAATGCTGAAGTTACTGAAGCATGTCGCGCATCACCAGGCAATGATGACGCGCGACATGTTGTGATACCTTATAACGAAAAGTTGTGAGGCTAATTTTTGCTGAAAATGAGGTCAATAAGTGCATTGACGTCGGCAATATTCACTTCATCGTCGTTGTTTACGTCGGCCTTGGGGTTGCCGGTGCTGCCACTCAGGATGATATCGATGAGAGCATTGACGTCGGCAATGTTCACCTCGCCGTCATCATTCACGTCGCCAGTTCCCGCCATACTCATCTCGATGATGTGGGTGAACTCTCTCCAGACCGGGTGATTCTTGTAGTCAGTGAGCGATCCCTGCGGCACATAAACAACACAGGTGGACGCTGGCACGCCCATGAAACAATAGGTCTCAAAATAGCAATCATCAGGATCAATGACATGGCATTGGATGGTCTCTAGATTCACACAATCATAGAACGCATAAGACCGTATTTCATTGATTTTGGCTGGAATGGTCAGACTTTTTAGGGAATAGCATTCCGAGAACGCATTGTCCTTGACCTGTAGGTTGGAATTAGGCAAGACCAGATTGGTGAAGTTACGTTTCTGGAATGCATTGGCCCCGATAAAAACAAGTGAATTTGGGAACCTGATATCGGTCAGCGACGTGCAAGAACTGAATGCAGCTAATTCAATCCTTGTCAACGAATTGCCAAGTGTCACCCTGGCTAATGCTGAACAGGACTCAAAGGCTTCGCTGCCGATCGTGACCACCGAGTTAGGGATGGTCACCTGCTGCAAGGCCTTGCAGGAGTAGAACGCCATCGGGCCGATTGTGGTAACCATTTTGCCTATTGTCAGATGCTTGAGGGCATTGCACCTGTAGAATGCATGGTCCTTGATTTCGGTCACTCGGTCACCGATTGTAGCTGTAACCAGTTTTTCACAAAAGAAGAATACATAGCCTTCCAAATTTTCCACCGAATTAGGAATGGCCACACTGGTCAGGTTGTTGCAGTAGTAGAACGCTGCATAGCCTATGGACTTCACCGTGTTGGGGATGGTCACACTGGTCAGGGAGTAACAGTTCTCGAAGGCTCTGTCTGCAATGGCGGTGACGCGATAAATCGTGCCTTCATGGGCAACCGTTTCAGGGATGTTCACAACACCGGAATAGTCGTTTTTCTGTACCGCTACTTCACCGTTGCCGGTAACCCAATAATTGATGCCATCGACAACAAAAGACTGGGCCATGGCCAAGCACGACGTCCCTAGGAAGAAAACAAGTGTAAACAAGATATTTTTCATAATTGTGGCTGATTTATAGGGTTAATCATTTATAATAAGCAAATGTAATCAAAAATCTTGAGACGTCTGCAAGGCTGTGCTCTAATTCTTGCTTAAAAAATGAGGGCGGCACTTGGGCCGCCCTCACAATGAGTGATGATTAAATCCTAATCAACGTGGGTAGGTTTAATAGCGCACCTTGCTGCTCTTGACAGCACCGCTCTTGTAGCGGGTAACCACGATGTTGATACCGTCGAACGGTTCCTTGCTCTGAACACCGCTCATGTTCACATAGGTTACCGACTCAACCTCGTCGCCATCGGCGGCAATCGAGTTGATAGCGGTCTGGTTGCCCATGTTCACGCTCACGAGGGTTACCTCCTGGGTGTTACTGGTGGCGGTGGTGCCGTCAACATAGTTGGCAACGATGTAGTAGGAGTAGGTACCGTTCTCTACCAGGTTGCTCAGGGTGATACCCGTCGAACCGGCGCTGATGTCGGTGATTACAAAGTTGGTGTTGTCACCGGTTGCGGTAGCATTGAGGTTCATCGTACCTGCATAGATGCCGATCCATGCCATATCAGGCGAGTAGCTGCTGTCGGTCGAGTAGATGGTGATCTTGTCGCCGGCGCTGGCGGTTACGGTCCAGGTATAGGTGGTACCGCTCGAAACGCTGCGTTTCACGGCTGAAGTCTTGGCCGACTTCACGGTGATGCTACCGCTGCCATAGCTGGTGTTGGCGGTTGTGATCTGAACAGTGAAGGTGGCGTTGCTGTAGCCCGAGGGTACAGTGTAGGTGATGTTGCCGTAGGAAGTGCTCCACCATGAAGATGAGTTCTTGGTGTAGATAGCACCGTTACCGGCCTTGACATTGGAACCACCCCACGGTGAGGTCAGCGTGATGCTGGCATAGCTGCCAGTGTAGTTGCTGCCGTCCAGGCTGCCGAGCAGGGTTGAACCGCTGGGCTCTTCGCCGCTGGGCTGTGCGGTCAGGACACCATACATCGTGTAGCTCGATACTGAGGAGGCATCCACATCGTGAGTCCAGTTAGCGGTGAAGCTGGTGCTGGTGATGTTGGTGGCTGCAGTCAGTACGGGATTGGCCTTGTCGAGGGTAGCGTTACCGGTGATGGCAACGGTCTTGCTCGTTGCACCTGAGCTGGCCACGGTGACGGTTGCAGTCTGTGTACCATAAGCGGTGGGCTTGTAGGTTACAGTTACGTTGACGCCATTGGCGGCATTGGCAGCCGTGATGGTGGTCGGCGAGATGCTGAATACATTGTCACCGCTCAGGCTGAGGGTTACGTTGCCGGTGAGGTCAGCACCGGTTACCTTGAAGGTAGCTGTAGCAGTGCCGTTAACCTTGGCGCTCATGTTCAGGCTGGTGGGCGTTACGGTCAGGGTGGGAGTTGCTGCAGGCTGGTCCTCATTCAAGGTAACGCTCTGCTCATTGGACCAGGCGCTGGTAGTACCGTCGGTGTAGATGGCCTTCACCTTATAAATATAGGTGGTACCGGCCGTCAGGTTGCTCACGGTGTAATACTTGTTGGTGATGCCGGTGATCGTGCGGGCGTTGGCATCGCCGGTCTCGCTGGCGTTGAGGTTGACATTGCCGGCATAGACTTGGATCAGCGACATATCGGGTGAATAGCTGCTATCGGTCGAGTAGATGGTGATGACATCGCCAGTCTTGCCAGTAACAGTCCAAGTGTAGGTCTCACCCTTTGAGAAGGAGTGGCCCACAGCCGAGGTCTGGGTGGACTTCACGGTGATGTTACCTGAACCGTAGGTACCGCTCACAGTGGTAATCTGTACGCTGAAGGTGGTGTTGCTGCTGTAACCCGAAGGAATGGTAAAGGTAATCTTACCGGACGAGCCAGATGTGTAAACGGCATTGTTACCGCCCTTGACGTTGGTGCCACCCCACGGTGAACTCAGCGTGATGGTCTTGTAGCTGCCAGTGTAGTTGCTACCGTTGATGGTGCCCAGCAGGGTAGTGGTGGTCGGCGTTGAGCTGCCCTCGCTATTCACTTGCAGGGTGTAGCTTGAAACGTTGGTGCTCGAAGTCTGGTCGGTCCAGTCGGCACGGAAGCTCGAGTTGGTGATGTAACTGCTGTTGGCGGCGCTCATGACGGGAGTGTAGGTCGTGAGGGCTGCTGCAGTGGCGGTACCGCTCAGCGATACGGTCTTGCTGGTGGCTCCGCTGCTGGCGATAGCAATGCTGCCCGTGTGGGTGCCTGCGGCGGTGGGATTGTAAGTCACGGTTACGGTCACGCCATTGGCGGCATTGGCTGCGGTAATGGTCGTCGGCGAGATGGTGTAAGCGCCGTTGGCGTCGGTCTTGGTCAAGGTCACGTTACCGGTGAGGTTGGTACCGGTCACGGTGAAGGTCTTGCTTACGGCCTGGCCAGCGGTAGTGCTGAATGA
>JAEEGH010031659.1_pt1 | contig 10205 bp, 7 predicted proteins | sample 9134181 | NCBI WGS metagenome assembly JAEEGH01 (sample SAMN16246544, study PRJNA631951) | gut metagenome | biome: gut microbiome; feature: rumen; material: DP-attached | host: Bos | place: Iran: Karaj | collected 2018-10 | reverse complement strand
GTGACGGCCACGGCCAATAGCGGCTACACCTTCAACAACTGGACGGAAAACGGCAACGTGGTTTCAACCCAAGCCAACTACACCTTCACCGTCAACAGCAACCGCACCTTGGTAGCCCACTTCACCGCACAGACGCAGCAATACAACATCACCGTTTCGGCCAACCCGACCAACGGCGGCACCGTCACGGGCGGCGGCTCCTATAACCAAGGCGCAAGTTGCACCGTTTCGGCCACGGCCAACAGCGGCTACACCTTCAACAACTGGACGGAAAACGGCAACGTGGTTTCATCGCAAGCCAACTACACCTTCACGGTGAACGGCAACCGTACTTTGGTGGCCAACTTCACTGCACAGCCTCAGAACTACACCATCAGCGTTTCAGCTAATCCTGCCGAGAGCGGCACCGTCACGGGTGGCGGCAGTTACCAGCAGGGACAGACCTGCACCGTTCATGCCACGCCTGCCACGGGCTACAATTTCGTGAGATGGACGGAAAACGGCTCCTCGGTTTCCACCAACCCGAATTACTCTTTCACCGTTACGGGCAATCGCACTTTGGTGGCCCAATTCGAAGGCCAGAGTTATTACATCGCAATCAACTCCAACCCGAGCAATGGCGGTACCACTTCGGGCAACGGCCTCTATACCTACGGACAGCAATGCACCGTAACCGCCACGCCAGCAGAGGGTTATACCTTTGAGAAATGGACTGAAGGCGGTTCGCAAGTCTCAACGGATGCGAGTTACACCTTTACCGTCACGAGCGGCCACAACTTTGTCGCCAACTTCACCGTGCAGACCTTTGAAATCGTGACCAACATCAATCTTGCAGAAGGCGGCACCGTCACGGGCGGCGGCACTTATCAATACGGAGATCAAGTGACTGTGAACGTGGTGACTGTCGAGGACTACGCCTTCAGGAACTGGACGGAAAACGGCGAAGTGGTTTCGGAAGAAAAGACGTATACTTTCACCGCCACCGCCAACCGCAACCTCACGGCCAACCTCGAATACACCGTTGGCATTGGCGAACATCAAGCCATGACCTTGATTTATCCTAACCCCGTTAGCGACAAACTGACCATTGAAGCCCAAGAAGCCATCGGCAATTTGGAAATCTACAACCTCATGGGCACTTTGGTCTACAGCCAAACGAACTGCGCCGAGAAGGTGGAAATCAGCACCTCTGGCCTGCAAAGCGGCATCTATTTCATCCGCTTGACCACCGACAAGGTTTCGGAAACCAGAAGGTTTGTGAAAGAATAATGACAGATTACGATGTAGAGGCGGTGTGCGCACCGCCTCTACAAACGTAAAAGACATGCAAAAAATCAAAAGCTACGTCCTGCCCATCGCCATCGTTTTGGGTTTGTTGTTGCACGACTATTGTGCGGCCTTCAGCGTGGTGGTGCCTTACATCATCTTCACCATCATCCTGCTGACCTTCACTGCCGTCGACATCAAGAAACTGCGTTTCAAGCCGATGTTCACTTGGATTGTACTTTTTCAGGTGGGGATAAGTTTGGGCGGCTATGCTTTGCTGAAACTACTGAATGTCAACGAAATCATTGCGGAAGGCGTGCTCATCGGGGTCTTGTGTCCCGTGGCGGCCTCGGTGGCGGTGGTGAGCACCATGCTCGGTGCCGACCGCAACACCGTGACTTCTTACACCGTCATCGGCAATTTGATGGTTTCCATCGTGGCACCGGTGTATTTTTCTTTCATCGGGGTCAATCAAGACATGCCTTTCATGGCGTCTTTCCTGCAAATCCTGAGGCGCATCGGTTTGGTCATCGGCCTGCCGTTTTTCGTGGCTTTGGCCTTGCAACTCAGCCTGCCTCAGGTGAACCGTGCCATCAGTCGTTACAAAGGCTTGGCTTTCTATCTTTGGGCATTGGCCTTGTTCCTCACTTTGGGCCAGACCATCGACTTCATCTTCCTGCACGGCAAAGGCAACTGGGGCAGCATCCTTTGGCTCGGCGTTTCGGCCTTGCTATTCTGTGTGATTCAGTTTGGACTCGGCAAATGGATTGGGCACAAATACGGCGACACTATCGCGGGTGGACAATTGCTCGGACAAAAGAACTCGGCCATGGGCATTTGGATGGCCAACCATTATCTGCATCCTTTAGCCTCAGTGTATTTGGCCTTTTATTCCGTGTTTCAGAACTTGTTCAATAGTTGGCAGATTTGGTATTACGACAAAAAGAAGAAGCGCCAACAACGTTGACGCTTCTTCTTGTCTGTCGACCAACTTACAGCGAACTATAAGCAGGCGAGAACGTGTCGCCCTGCGAAACATCGCCCGTGTAGAGGCCTTTCTTCAGCCAGCGCGAGCGTTGGGCACTGGTGCCGTGGTTGAAGGTCTCCGGCATGGTGCGGCCGTAGGCTTGTTTCTGCAAATAATCATCGCCGATTTTGGCCGCCGCGTTGAGGGCTTCTTCAATGTCGCCGTCCTCCAACGAGCCGAACATCTTGTTGTCGTTGTATGCCCAAACACCGGCGAAGAAGTCGGCCTGCAATTCGAGGCGGACGCTGATTTCGTTCGATTGCTTCGTGTCGCGGCCATATTTCGCCATTTGTTGGTGCGCCTGACCCAAGATGCCGAGTTGGTTCTGCACATGGTGACCCACCTCGTGGGCGATGACATAGGCGTAGGCAAAGTCGCCATCAGCCCCGATTTGGCTCTTCATACTTTTGAAAAACTCCAAGTCGAGGTAAACCGTTTCGTCGGCGGAGCAATAGAACGGTCCGCTGGCCGAAGTGGCATTGCCGCAGCCCGAGCTGACAGCATCACTGAAAATGACCATTTTAGGCGGTTGATAGGTGCGACCCATCTTCTTGAATTCCCGATCCCAAACGTCTTCGGTGCCAGCGAGGATACGCTTGCAGAAGGTCATCAGCTCCACATCCACTTGGCTGTAGTCCTTGCCGTCTTCAACGTATTCCGTCGTGCTGCCTTGGTTAATTTGTTCCATGACGGCACTTGCGTCGCCACCCATCAAACTGATAATCAAATAAATGATAATACCGCCGATGCCGATGCCACCGGCAGTCGCAACCGTCTTTTTACCTCTACGGTCTTCCACATTGGTGCTTTCTCTGCGTCCTTCTAATCTCATGGTGTCTTGTTTTTATGGTTAATAATGGCACAAAAATAGGAAAAAACAGAAACAGATTCCCAATTTTCCGAAAAAACTGTAATTTTGCCCATCAAATATCATCATCAACAATTCAACACTATGAAAGTATTCGTCAACGAAACTGAAGTGCGCACCTATTACGGCGCAAAAGTGAAATCGGTTGTGCTCGCCTATTGCAGAGACAACCACCTACCACTCAATTTGGAAGGCATTCAAGTGAAAGATGCCTACGGCAACATCATCGGCCTTGATGGCTCGTTGCGTGCCAACTCGAAAATTTACGTAAAATTCTGATTGTCATGAAAAAAATTGCAAAACTCACCCTTGCGGCTTGTGCCGTCCTGTTGTTCTTTGCCTCATGCCAGCCCAAAGAACAGAAAATCTACATCGTTTCCACCAACGACATGCACGCCAACATCGACAATTTCCCGAAACTGGCCGGTTTGATCGACAGCTTGCGTAGCGTCCATCCCGACCTGTTGCTGTTCGGTGCAGGCGACAACCGTTCGGGCAACCCCATCAACGACCGTTCTGAAGAACCTGGCCGCCCGATGTGCGAACTGATGAATGCCGTCGGTTTCGACCTTTCGTGCTTCGGCAACCATGAATGGGACGGCGGCCCTATTGCCCTGCGCAATGTCCTGGGCTGGGCCAAGTTCCCCTTTGTGTGCGCCAATGTCACCTTCGACGACAGTTTGCAGATGCCCAACGTCTATCCTTATAGGATATTTGAGCGCAACGGACTGAAAATCGGCGTTATTGGAGGCATACAATTGGGCGAGAACGGCATCCCCGACTTCCACCCGATAAATGCCGAAGGCTCGCATTTCGATTCCTTGGTCCATGTGCTGCCCAAGTACATCAACGAGCTGCGCGGCCAGTGCGACCTGCTCTTCCTCCTCGATCACTGCGGTTATGAAGACGACCGTGAAACCGCTGCCCAATTCCCGCAATTGGATGCCATTTTCGGTGGCCATAGCCATACCCGTGTGGCTGAAAAGCAATTGGTGGGCGATGTATTGGTGACCCAAGCCGAATGCAAGGTCAAGTTTGTGAGCCTCAGCACCTTCACCCTCCGCAACGGCAAGGTGGTCGACAAGGATATGCAGTTGCTCTCCATCAAAGACTTCCCGAAACGCAATGCCGAAGTGCAGGCCATGGTTGACAAATTCAACAGCAACGAGTATTTCTCCACTGTGGTCGCCAACAACATGACACCTATTAATAGCGGTGAATCTTTGGGCTGCCTGATGACCGACGCCATCCGCTATACTACGGGTTCCGACATGGGCTTCCAAAACCCAGGTGGTGTGCGTTTCGACACGCTCTCAGTGCGCCCCGTGACGCTGAAGGATGTCTTCACCCTCGATCCCTTCGACAACGAAATCATTGCCTTCACGCTCAGTGGACAGGAAATCATTGGCCTGATGAAGTCGTGTTTCGTCACCGATGGTGGCCCGATCTATTGCTCGGGTTGTTCCTATACTTATAAGGTGGACGACAACGGCGAGATGACTGACATCCAAGTGACCTTGGAGAACGGTAAGCCTTTGGACCTCAACGCCAAGTACAACGTTGTGATGAACAGCTACATAGCAAGTGTATGCGAGTATGAGCACGAGGACGAAGGCCATACCACCTTCCACACCTCCAATGAGCTGATGCAGGAATATTTGGCGCAACATCCTGATATTGATTATGGTACGGTTACAAGGGTAAAAGAGGAATGATTTTTGGCACGGTTTTGGTAAGGTGACAAGGTGAACGACAAAACTGAAGTCAAACCTTTAAAAACAATCGCAACTATGAAAGCCAAGAACATCCTGATGACCCTCCTGTTGGTAACGGGAGCCATCGCAGCAAAAGCAGCCGGTTATCCACCCGAACTCGCCTTGGTATCACAGCCAGTGATGATGTACAGCAGCAACTCTATCACGGTCTACTACGACGTGGAGAACATCGGCGACTACACCTATAGGGGTAACACATACATCTACCTTGACCCTGACTACGGCTACTACTACGCCAAGAAGAAAATCAAGGTTAGCCCCGGAAACATCAAGAGAATCGCCATCGACATTCCGCTCAACCGTATCGACAGAGGGATGCACTTCACCATCATGCCCTACTACGAACTGGACGACGAACTCTACAGCTTCACCACCTTTGAATACTTCGAGCCCATCCGCTTCTACTGGAATGGTCCTCGCACCGAACCCTGGGTGGTCATCACCGTACCGCCGCTCGTGAGCTACTACAACCGCCCCAGCGTCTACCGCTACTACTACGACGGATTCCGTCCCCCGATGCCTCCGCCTCCCGGCCACGGTCACGGTCACGGAACACCTCCGCCTCCGATGGATCCGAAGCACCACACCTACAACTACCATCACAACAATGGTGGCTATCCTGCCAACCACTTCAACGAAGGCACGCCTCCGCCCGCACCCCACAACAACAGCTCCACCGAAGCACCCAGTGCTACAGTGAGACCGAAGCCCAACGGCGGCAGCATGAGCTCGGGCCACTACAACAGCGGCAACAACAATAGCAACCCGCCCGCATCTAACAACGGAGGTGCCTCCACCCGCCCCAAGACCAACGACCCATCGAGCGGACGCACAGGAAACAGCAACAACAGCGGACGTGTAAACAGCGGCAGTAACTCGACGGGCAACATTGGCAGCAGCAGCGGTCGCGTGGGTAGCTCCTACAGCAACAGCCGCCCCAGCGGAACCAACAGCTCCAGCGGACGCACCGGCAACAGCAGCTCCAACAGCCGAGTGAACAACTCCAGCAGCAACAGCCGCTCAGCCGCCACCACCGGAAGCTCATCGAGCAGAAGCAGCAGCTCCACCAGAAGCTCATCCAGCTCTAACGGATCAAGCAGCAGCCGCAGCGGCTCAAACAACAGCTCAGGTAGCGGACGCAGATAAATAAGAAAAACACACGAAAAAAACAGGACGGTCGCAAGGCCGTCCTATTTTAATGCATTGTTGTAAACGGTGTACACACCGTTTCTACCAAATCAATCGCGCTTGCCGTCCAGCGTGTCGATGATGGATTCCACCAAATTATAGGCACCGTCATACACATCCTTAATAGTCGCATCAAGCATGTAGGCGGGCGTAGTGAACACCAACAGTTCGTTATCGGCGCACACATCGCCGTGTTCGGTCTGCACGTGGAAGGCACCCATGGCGCGAATGTTGTCGGCATCGGGCGTGCCTTCGTTGCCCAAGGTGACGCACACGCCAGGCAGCAGCTTGGCAAGCATCACTGGAGCGATGCACATGGCACCAATGGGTTTGTGAGCCTCGTTAGTCTCAACGATGGCACGGGCCACATCAGGCTGCACCTCCATTTCAGCACCTTTGTAGGCATAGTTGCACAGGTTTTTGGCCACGCCATAACCGCCGCTGAACAGCAGACCGTCATAATCCTCGGCTTTGTATTCCTCAACGGGCAGGATGCGGCTACGGGCCAAACGAGCGGCCTCTGTCAGGATGTTGCGCTTTTCGGTGACTTGTTCATCCGTCAGGTGGTCGATGACCTCTGTTTGCGGACGGTTGGGCGCAAAGCATTGGTATTCACAATGATGCTGCTCGATGGAAAGCAAAAGGGTGATGGCTTCGTTAATTTCGCTGCCGTCCTTGCGACCACAGCCCGCTAAAATTACTGCAAATTTTTTCATAGTTCGATTGATTTTGATATTTGAGGCAAAGGTACAGAAAATCGTCCATTACGACGACATATAGCTGCTTTTTTTCATATTTTTGCGCTCCCATGACCCTCCTTGTCAAAAATAGAATTGCGAGCCTGCTGCTGCTCTTGTTGGTGGCCTTACCTCATATTGTGCCTTCGCAGAACGTGGCGTTTTCCGCTTCAGGTGGTTTTTACGAAAAGCCCTTCCCTCTCACTTTATCCTGCCCCGACGAGAGCCTGACCATCCACTACACCATCAATGGCAACACGCCGACCGTCAGCGACTTAACCTACAATTCACCTCTATTGTTGGACGAAAGCCTTTACTCGCAATCCCATATCTACACCATATTCAACTGTCCCGGAGAAAAATGGTTTCTGCCCGACACCATCCAACAATGCATCGTCATTCGGGCAGCGGCTTTCGATGCTTTGGGGCAAAGAAAAGGCAAAGTGTCCACCAACACCTATCTCATCCAATCCCTTGGCGGCGACACACACGGATTGCCTGTGGTTTCGCTTTGTGCCGACTCGCTGGACTTGTTTGACTATGAACACGGAATTTTTGTACCGGGCGCCACTTTCGACCCGTCAAATCCTGGTGAAACAGGGAATTACTACCAGTCGGGACAAGAATGGGAAAGACCCATGAACATCGAGTTCTACGAATTGGACAACACGGGCATCAACCAACAGGCGGGACTGCGAACCCACGGCGGAAACGGTCGCGGCATCCAGCAAAAGTGCATGAAAATCTACGCCCGAGAAGAATACGGACAGAAACGATTCGATCACAAGTTTTTCGATAACCTTCCGCTCGACAGCTTCAAGCACTTGATACTAAAACCCTTAACCTCCACTTGGTTTCAAGCTGGAGCCAACAACCACATTTGCAACCAGATGGCTTCGCAATTGGATGTGGAATCCTTGGCCTCCCGACCCGTTTCGCTCTTCCTCAACGGGGAGTATTGGGGCATTTATTTCATCCATGAGCGACCCGACGAGCATTACTTGCAGGACCATGGCTTTGCCGACAAAGACGATGTCAACCTCATCGAGGATTGGTGGGGAAATTGCGAAGCGGGCTCGAACGACAATTTCATGGAACTGTACGACTTCATCGCCAATCACGACCTTGCTGATGCCGACAACTATGCGTTTGTGGCTAACCGCATCGATATTAGCAATTTCATTGACTATCAAATTTTTGAGATTTTCACCGCCAACCTCGACTGGCCTGCCAACAATATGCGTTGCTGGCAGGAAGGCAACGGCCCGTGGCGCTGGATTTTCTTCGACGGCGACCTCGGACTGATAAAGAAGGAATTCGATGCCTTCGCCAACGCAACCTACGACGGACCAAGTGCCTATCCATCGAGTTCGAGGTCGACCTTGTTTTTAAGGAAACTGTTAGAGAACGAAACATTCAAAGTGGCTTTCGTCAATCGCTTCAACCAGCTCATGCTTACGGCGCTTGCCTACGAATCGACGAGGGAAGCCAATGATAAGGCTTTGTCCGCACTCCAAGGAGAGATGCCGAACCAAGTGGCACGCTTCGGCAACCCCGTCAGCCAAGAGCTTTGGGAAGGACACATGGGCGCCATTGATGAGTTCTTGCTGCGACGGGCAGACTACGTTTGGGGACAACTGAATGAGTATTGTCTGTCTGACAATTTCGACATCATCATTAATACGGTGTATCCTTCACCCGCCCAAAGCGAAATCCGAATCAAGGTCAAGTCGAACAACACCGCTTGGGCCGTCATTCAAGTTTTCGACACATTTGGGAGGCTTCGTTTTGCCACAAACCATGCCTTTGGCACTGACGAAACGGAAATTGTATTGCCCATTCGTTTGCCCTCGGGCGTTTACGTTCTAAGGATAGGAGAAACCGCTCGAAAGTTTTCGGTTTTCAATTGATTTCAAAAAAAACATTTATCTTTTTAATTATCAATATTTTAAAATAATTTATTCAAAGCTTAATTATTAGAAAACCCATCCCAACGCTGCGGAAAGTGCTTTTTTTTGACAGATTCCGCAGAGTTGAAGCACTATTTCCCTATTTTTGCGGCATCAAATCCATACAAGATGATTATTGGGAGAGCCCACGAAAAAGAAAAGATGATTCGGGCGTATCAGTCTGAATATTCGCAATTTGTGACGGTTTACGGTCGGCGGCGCGTAGGCAAGACCTTCTTCGTCAGGGAAACTTTTGGCTACAAATTCACCTTCGAGCATGCAGGCGTAGCACGCACCGACATGAAAGGGCAGTTGGCGGCATGGAAATCGTCGCTCCACGACGCGGGGATGGCCAAGCCGAAACTCCCCAAAAACTGGCTCGATGCCTTCGACATGCTCAAAGACCTCATCAAGGCCTCCGAAGAGAAGAAAAAAGTCATCTTCATCGACGAAATGCCTTGGATGGACACCCTGCATTCAGGCTTCATTCCCGCTTTGGAACACTTTTGGAACGGTTGGGCTTCGGGGCGGAAAGACATCCTGCTCATCGTTTGCGGTTCAGCCACTTCGTGGATCATCAACAAGCTCATCAAAGACCACGGCGGGCTGCGCGGACGGGTGACTGCAAAAATCCTCATCCAGCCGTTCACCCTTGCGGAATGTGAGCGTTACGCCAAAGCCTTCAAGTTGGGTATGAGCCGTAGGCAAATCGTTGAGGCTTATATGGTTATGGGCGGCATTCCCTATTATTGGTCATTTTTGGACAGGCAGAAAAGCCTTGCACAGAACATCGACGACCTGATTTTCAACCCGCAAGGAGAACTTTACAACGAATTTGACGCGCTTTACGCCTCGCTGTTCAAGAATCCCGAAGCCTACATCCAAGCCATCACCATCCTCGGCAAAAAGAAGGCCGGCATGACCCGAGAGGAATTGGTTGCGGAAGGCATGGACGACAACGGCAAACTCACCAAAGTGCTCGCCGAACTCGAATATTGCGGCTTCATCAGGAAATACAACAGCATCGGCTTCAAGAAGAAAAACGCTGTGTTTCAACTGATTGATCCATACACTTTGTTCTATTTCAGATTCATCGCTGAAAACACACGCTCCGACAAACATTTCTGGTCGGAAAGCCAAAACGCGCCGCTGTATTACAATTGGTGCGGCTTGGCCTTCGAGCGGGTTTGCTTCGCCCATGAGGAGCAAATCCTTCGTGCCTTGGGCATTTCTGGCATCTCCACCGCTTTCTATTCGTGGCGCAGCGTTCCGAGCAAAACGACCGAAACCGGCGCGCAAGTCGATTTGGTCATCGACCGCACCGATGGGGTCATCAACCTTTGCGAAATCAAGTTCACGAAAGAGCCTTTCACGGTAATCGCCGACGAAGAATCG
>JAEEGH010031658.1_pt1 | contig 10205 bp, 6 predicted proteins | sample 9134181 | NCBI WGS metagenome assembly JAEEGH01 (sample SAMN16246544, study PRJNA631951) | gut metagenome | biome: gut microbiome; feature: rumen; material: DP-attached | host: Bos | place: Iran: Karaj | collected 2018-10 | reverse complement strand
GGATTCCTCCTATGCCAGCTACGACGTCAACAACATCTTCGGGCAGTTGGAAGTCAGCAGTTCCGGCGCGGAGTTCTTCGGGGATTCCCATAGCATCATTCCCCAGATCATTCACAAGCAGGATCAGGAGAAAGTGACGGAGTTCCTGAACAGGGACTTCCTGCTGTCAGCGTTGGAAGGCAAAAAAGGAACCGGTATCGATTATCGGATCACCATGTCCGGAATGACGCATTATCTGCGCATGACCGTCCACAGGACCAGCGACGGAAGCCACTTTATCGTCGGTGTGGAGAACATCGATGAAGAGATCAGGCGGGAAAAGCAGCATATGAGAGCCCTTCAGTCGGAGAAGGAACTGGCCAGAAGGGATGAGCTCACCGGCATCAAGAACAAGAATGCTTACATGGAACTGGCAGAGTCGATCCAGAACAATATAAACAATGGCATGGACTACCTGCCCTTTGGACTGGTGGTCTGTGATGCCAACAATCTGAAGATGATCAACGACACCCAGGGCCACGCGGCGGGAGATGAATACATCAAGGCCTCTGCCCGCTTGCTCTGCGATATCTTTGTCCACAGCCCTGTCTTCCGCGTGGGAGGGGATGAGTTTGTCGTCTTCCTCCAGGGCAGCGATTTTGCGGAGAAAGAGAACCTGATGAAGAAGCTCCGGGATCAGGTTCTGGAGAACAAAGAGACCGGATCCGGCCCCATCCTGGCTTCCGGAATGGCGGAGTATGCCCCCCAGATCGACAACTTTGTGACAGAGATCTTCGAGCGGGCAGATAAGGAGATGTACGAGAACAAGCAGGATCTGAAAAGAGACTGACGATACATGGTATGAGAGAATCACAGGACAGGTAAAAAGGGGAGGTCCCCCGCCATACGGGCGGGGGATCTCTTTTTTTTGTTTCTTTGACCATTCGAACGCTCGAAACAACCGCTTGGCCGATCCTGCTTGCGCCTCGATCCTCTTTTTCGATATCCTACTTTTGTATAATTATACCCAAAAGAGAAAAGGGAGATAACTCTGATGACGGACAATCTGATCATCATCGTAGACGATGACGCGGACAGTCTTGCAAATGCCAAAAGCCTGCTGGAGGGCCAGTACACAAAGGTCAGGGCCATTCGCAGTGGTGCGGATCTTCTGAAACTGACGGCAAAGCATGCACCGGACATGATCCTTCTGGATATCCTGATGCCGGAGATGGATGGATTTGAGGCCTACCGGCTTTTACGGGAGCAGGAAAAAAAGCTGGGACGCAATCCTGCGCCGGTGATCTTTCTCACCGGGGAAAACGATACCATTTCGGAGCAGCACGGACTCACGATCGGGGCGTCCGATTTTATCCGCAAGCCCTTTAACCGGGAGATCCTGCTCCGGCGCATCCAGAACGCGATCCAGAGTGCAAAGACCATTGAAAACCTCACCGAGGAGGCCACGGTAGACAAAATGACGGGACTCCTCAACAAGGCGGGGGCCACCGGGAAGCTTCCGACGCTTTGCGCGGAGGAAGAGGGGACCCTGACGATGCTGGATCTGGACAATTTCAAGCTCGTCAACGATCTCTACGGACACGAGATGGGAGACAACGTTCTGAAGGCCTTCGCCCGGATCCTGCGGGAGGCTTCCAGTGAGGGAGACTGCCTGTGCCGGACCGGCGGGGATGAGTTTCTGGCGTTCTTTCGCCGCATCCTTCGGAAAAAAGAGGCAGATGCCCTGGCAAAGGAACTGAACATGCGGATGGTGCAGGCCTGCAGGGATCTGATGGGAGCGGAGTTTGACATTCCCATAGGGGTCTCTCTGGGGATGGCGCGTGTGCCGGAATGCGGACGCTCCTATGACGAGCTTACCCGGTTTGCGGACGCGGCACTCTATCAGGTCAAGCAGGGGAGCAAGCACAGTGCGGCCATCTACTCTCCCGATCCCCAGGCGGTAAAGGAAGATGATCTGGAGAGTGAAATGTCACGCCTGACCCAGATCCTGAAAGAACGGAACCGTCCCGGGACAGCCATGTGGCCCGGACAGGAGGGGATCACCTGGATCTACCGGTTTTTGTGCCGGTATGCCAACCGGGCCATGAAGCTCCTCTTTTCCGTGACGGTGGCGGAAGCAGATTCCAAAGAGAGCTTCGCGGAAGCGGTGAAGGGCTTTTCGGAGGTCCTGGCAGATACGCTCCGGGAGAGTGATGCGATCCTGCAGAGCCGGCCGGGCAGATTCTTTGTCCTGCTCCCGGATCTGGGAGAGGAGGATGCACAGCAGATCGTGCGCCGTATCCTGGATGGCTGGGCGGAGAGCGGGACACATGCAGGCGTGAAGGTGGAGTATATCCTGCAGCCGCAGGAGATTTCCTCGCCGCAAGCCGGAGATGTCTCCCAGATCGCGGTGTATGACGGAGGAAGGATCGCCCTCCTGCATCCGAAGGATTTCATCCGGATCTATACCGAGAACCGGAGGCTGTGTGTCATGGCGACCTCCGGAAGATACGAATCCCGTATCACGCTTCGGGAATTCGAGGATCTTCTGGATCCGGGCATCTTTGTACGGATCAGCCGGTTTGAGATCGTGAATCTCCGAAAGATCAGCAGTTTTGACCTGAGCATGGCGGGCACCATTCGGATCATTTTTTCCAACGGGGAGGAAACCTGGGTAGCCCGCAGATATGTCCGCGAAATCCATACCAAACTGGATCAGCTGAGCAAAGGAGGTGAGGCGCATGAATAAACTGGCAAAAAAAGGACTCCTCCTGGGCGGGATCGGGTTTGTGGTCGGGATCCTGATCGGTCTGGGTGTATGGCTGGCCAGCTCCGGAGGACATCCGGTCCTGTCCGAGATTTCCCCCTTTGAACTGATCGTCGGCGGGATCTATGGCATGCTGGCCATGGGGGGATCCGTCTCCTATGATGTGGAGCACTGGAGCATTCTGCGCTGTACCCTCACGCATCTGGTTCCCACATTTCTGGGCTTCTATGTGATGGGATTTGTCCAGGGATGGCTGATTCCCGGAAGTACCCTGTTCTGGATCATGACTGTCTGCTGGCTGGTGGCGTATCTGTTCATCTGGCTGTCTCAGTATCTGATCTGGCACAAAAAGATCAAGGCCCTCAATGAGGAGCTGAAGAAAATGAAAAAAAGGTAACGCAGTGGAAAGAAAGAGGAGACCGATATGACGGTAGAGGAAAATCTGGCGGTACTCTCGGAACTTGGCCTGGATACCCAGTCGGGGATCACCTATACCGGAGGGCCGGAAAAATATATCGCAGCGATCCAGCGGTTTTTCAAAAGTTTTGAAAAGAACAGGGGGAAGGTGCTCTCGTTTTTTGAAGCGAAGGACTATGAGAGCCTGATGATCACGGTGCACGCTTTGAAGAGCAACGCCAGGATGATCGGAGCGGATCCCTTAAGCAAGGCGTTTGAAGCGCTGGAGATGGCGGCTAAGGGGAACGACATCGCCTATATCGAGGCAAATACGGAACAGACGCTGGAGGATTACGCACGTCTGGTGGGAGCACTGGAGCCGGTGGGAGCCGGTGAGACCGTAAAGCCGGCGGATGAACTGACCGCATCCCAGGCCCGGGAAGTGGCAGATGCCCTGCTGGCGGCGCTGGATGATTTTGATGATGAGCAGGCCGGAAAACTTGCGGAGAAGCTTTCCGGATACCCGTTCCGGATGACGCAGGCCGGGATGCTCCGGCAGGTCCGGGACCGGATCGCGGATTTTCTCTATGATGAGGCAGCGGAACTGGTACGGCAGATCGCGGAAACCATTGAGTAAGGAAAGCTGGTGCGAAATTGAAAAAGATCAGACTCGCATTGACCGTGATACTGATCCTGGTATTCGGATATATCTTCATCGGGGAACTGGTTTTCCCGGCAGATACGCCTGTCAACGGGCGGATCTGTGATACGCTTCCCGGAGACCGGTGGGTGCAGGTCCTTGACGACGGCAGCCGGGTCCCCTTTGCAGTGCCCGGTCGGACGGAGGGGGACATTGTTCTGGAAACCACGATCCCGGAGGAGTTTGACCGGGACTACAGCGTGCTCTGTCTGCGGGGCATGGATCTGTGCGTTTATGTGGGAGACGAGCTCCGGGCACAGTATAAGACCACGGACTACGCCCTGCTTGGGGACCGGTCCGCGGAGTGCTATGTCTTTGCCTCCGTCTATCCGGAGGATGCGGGGAAGACCCTCCGGGTCTGTTATGAATACAATTCCGGCATGGTCTATGAGGTATTCATCGGAACCCGGATCGGGATCCTGGCAGAGCTGTTCCACCAATACGGGCTGGAGCTGTTTGCGGGACTGTCCATCCTGCTCCTGGGCGTCATCTGCCTCATCGCCTCCGTCACCTACAAATACATCCACAAAACCTATCTGGAGCTGGAGCACCTGTCCATCGGTGTCATCATCGGGGCCTGCTGGGTGCTGTCCAATTCCATCTTCCGGCAGCTCTATACCAGAAATATCTCCGTCATGTCGGATATCCCGTTCCTCATGGTGATGATCATGCCGCTGCCCTTTTTTGTCTTTATCGACTCCCTGCAGGAGGGCAGATACCGGAAGGCCAATCTGGCGGTCAGTATTCTGGAGATCACCGATTTTCTGGTCTGCATTGCCCTGTTCGTGTCGGGAAAGGTCTCTCTGGTCCGGAGCTTTCCGATTTATGCCCTGTGTGCGCTCATCGCCATCGTCGTGATGTTTGCCACCATCATCCTGGACGCCCGGAAAGGCCTGCTTGGAAGCTACCGCGTGGTGGCCGTGGGTTTTTCCCTTTTGGCCGTCGCAGCCGTCATCCAGATCCTGGTGTATCAATTCGCACACAACGGCGTTTTCTCCGGACTGTTCATGGCCTTCGGACTGTTCGGATTCATGATCTGCGCCATCATTCATACCATCAAGCATCTCATTGCCATCCGCCTGCATGCCAATGAGCTGATGCACAAAAGTCAGGCGAAGGACGACTTTCTGGCGAACATGTCCCATGAGATCCGAACGCCTTTAAACGGGATCCTGGGGATGGATGAGATGATCCTCCGGGACACCCGGGAAAACAGGGTGAGGCAGTATGCCCTGGAGATCCGCAGCGCGGGGAACACCTTGCTTTCCATCATCAATGACATTCTGGATCTGTCCAAGATCGAGTCCGGGAGCTTTGAGATCATCCCGGTGGAATACGACCTGGCGTCGGTCCTGAATGATGTGCTGAACATGACCCGACACCGCGCACAGAAAAAGGATCTGACCTATGATCTGAAGGTGTCGGAGAAGATCCCCTCCAGGCTCTTCGGTGATGAGATCCGGATCCGGCAGATCCTCTTAAACCTCATCAACAATGCCATCAAATATACGGAAAAAGGCGGTGTCACCATCGAGATCACCTCGGAGCCGGCCATGATGGGAAACTATGCGAATCTCATCTTTCGGGTGTCGGACACGGGCATCGGGATCCGGGACGAGGACCGGGAAAAGCTGTTTAAGAGCTTTTCCAGACTGGAGGAGCGGAGAAACCGCAGCATTGAGGGAACCGGGCTGGGTCTGCATATCACCATGCTCCTTCTCCAGATGATGGAGGGGCAGATCGAAGTCGAGAGCGAGTATGGGAAGGGCAGCACCTTTACGGTCACTGTCCCCCAGCGGGTGGTGAGCGCGCAGCCTCTGGGAGATTTTTCCAGAGCGGTGCGCAGTTATCTGGACCACATCGAAATGGAGGAAGTGTATCTCTATGCGCCGGAAGCACATGTGCTGGTGGTGGATGACAACGAGATGAATCTGGAGGTCATGGAAGGACTCCTGCGGGATACCGCGGTCAAAACGGATCTGGTGACCTCCGGAGCGGACTGTATCGAGAAGGCTTCGCAGACAAAATACGACTGCATCCTGCTGGACCAGATGATGCCGGAGCTGAGCGGAGAGGAGACGCTGAAGGAACTGAAAGCAAGAGGCCTCCTTGGTGGAACACCCGTCATCGCACTGACGGCGGACGCCATCATCGGCGCCAGGGAAAACTATCTGGCAAAGGGCTTTACGGATTATCTGAGCAAGCCGGTCAAATATGACAAGCTCGAGCAGATCCTGCGGGAGTATATTCCGAAAGAAAAACAGCAGATCCGGCAGCCGGAGGAGCAACTCCCGGTCCTGGTGATCTGGGGAACGGATCCGGAGCTGCTGCGGGCTGAAAAAGAGCGGCTGGACGGTATTTATAAATGCGTCTGTATCACGGGAAGCGCCGCTGCCGAAAAGTATCTGGAAAAGCACAGCCCGGTGGCTGTAATGCATGTAACGGCGGGAAGTGAGGAAACGCCGGGATCGGAGAGCTGACGGATGGAGGAACTGGAAACAGGAAAAACAGAAGAGGCCAAAAAGGGATCCGACCGCAGGAAAAACAGCATGCTTTTGCCCCTATTGCTGGTTTTTCTCTTTGTGGCCGTGATGGTCATCTACGCCTCGCGGATGATGTACCGGGCAGCCGTCTCCAACGCGGCAGCGGTGATGGAGGACCGGATGCTGGGAGCCTCCTCCATGATCGAAAACCACATCGGAACGGCGGAGAATGTGCTCCATGTGACGGCAGACTCCGTGTATCACATGCTCATCAGCGGTTCCACCCCTGCGCGGATCCATGAATTTCTGGTGGAGGAGACCGACAACGTTTTTCATCATTTTAATCCCAACTTCAACGGCCTCTACGGATATATCATGACCAAGTATCTGGACGGGCTGAACTGGGAACCGCCGGAAGATTATGACCCTCGGACCCGGGACTGGTACATCAGCGCAAAAGAGGCCGACGGAGAGGTGGTGATCGTCCCGCCTTATGTGGATGCCCAGACCGGGGAAATCATCATATCCGTGTGCCGGATGCTGCCGGACCGGCAGAATGTCCTGTCCCTGGATGTGTTCCTGAACGATATCCAGGAGATGGTCCGGGAACTGAACATCGGCGGCAAGGGATACGGCTTCGTGGTGGATGATAACGGACTGTTCATCGCACACCGGGAGGAAAGTCTGCGGGGGACCAACATGGAAGATACTCCGGAAGGAGCAGCTTTTCTGCAGACCATCCGGGAGAAGGGACCTTCCACCTATACCTGCACCTGCTATGGGGAGAAGAGCACGGTGTATGTGACACGTGTGCTGGATCTGTGGTATGTGGTGATGGTAGTCAGCAACCGGGAGCTCTATGCGGATGTCCGGAGACAGGTGAGTCTGAACATCTTTATCAGTACCCTCATCTTCCTGGTGATCGCGGTCTTCTCCTACAACATTTACCGGAACGAAAGACGCTATACCAGAAAAATGCAGGAGATGCGCCTGGAGGAGCAGAAAACCTCCTACGAACGGCGGATGCTGGAACTGGAAAAAGATGCGGCCAACGCCTCCAACAAGGCCAAGAGCGATTTCCTCGCCCGCATGTCCCATGAGATCCGGACCCCCATGAATGCCATCATCGGCATGGACGAGATGATCCTGCGGGAGCCGGTCAGCCAGCGGGTGCGAAAATATGCCATGGACATTCGAAGCGCCGGCAAGACCCTCCTGTCCATCATCAATGATATCCTGGATCTGTCCAAGATCGAGTCCGGGAAGATGGAACTGGTTCCCGTGGAGTACGGCTTTGCCTCCGTCTTAAACGATGTGGTGAACATGACCCGGGAAAGAGCGCGGGATAAGGGACTGGATTATTATCTGCAGGTATCCCCGGAGATCCCGTCGCTTCTGTGCGGAGATGAGATCCGGGTCCGGCAGGTGATGCTGAACCTCATCGGAAATGCCATCAAGTATACCCAGAAAGGGAGCGTCACCGTGGATGTTTCCTTTGAATCCGGATCAAGCATGCTGCAGATCATCGTAGCCGACACGGGCATCGGGATCCGGGAGGAGGACCGGGCAAAGCTCTTCGGTGCTTTCCAGAGGCTGGAGGAGGACCGGAACAGAAAAGTAGAGGGAACCGGTCTGGGGCTGAACATCACCCTGCAGCTGCTCAAGATGATGGAGGGCAGCATCGATGTGGCCAGCGTCTATGGGGAGGGAACGACCTTCACTGCCCGGATGAAGCAGCGAGTGATCGATCCGGCTCCCATCGGAGATTTTGCTGTCCGACTGGCGGATCTGCAGGATCAGCAGGAGAACTGCAGTGCAACCTTTACCGCACCGAAGGCCCGGTTGCTGGTGGTGGATGACAACGAGATGAACCTGGAGGTCATTTCCTCGCTTCTGGAGGAGACGAAGATTCAGGTGACCACAGCAGAGTCCGGCCGGGAATGCCTCGCTCTTATGCAGGAGGAGCGCTTTGATCTGGTCCTGCTGGATCAGATGATGCCCGGCATGCCGGGAGTGGAGACCCTGGAAATCCTGCGTAAGCAGCATCTGGCGGACGATACACCCGTGGTGGCCCTGACGGCGGATGCCATCGTGGGAGCCCGGGAGAACTACCTGCGGGAGGGTTTTGCGGATTATCTGAGTAAACCCGTCATGTACCGGGCACTGGAAGAAGTCCTGCGCAGGCTCTTAAATCCCGCCCTTGTGGAGGAGGCTTCAAGCAGCAAGGAGACTTCCCGCGATGCAAAGGCCCCGGGCAGTACAGGGGAAGGAGAGACACCGGTGGTCATCGGCATCAGTCCCTCCTCCGAAAAGCTGCGGGAGCTCAAAGCCCTTCTGGGAAGCGGATATAAAGGCGTTTTCGTGAAGGATATGGAGAGCGCCGCCAGATATGTGGAAAAGAACAGAAGATAACGGGATAGAAGGAGAGAGCATATGAAAAAGAAGATTTTAAGCCTTCTGCTGGCAGCCGCGATGACTCTGGCTCTTGTTGCCTGCGGATCCCAGCCGGCCGGACAGACGCCGGATCCCGGTAATACTCCTGCAGCCACAGAGGAACAGACCGGTCCGGGGATGGATGCGGCGGAGGATTCCGCCGGGGCAGAGAGCGGTGTGGTGACAGAGCCGGACGGTACGGACTACCGCATCGGGATCGTGACCGGGTCCATGGCCCAGTCCGAGGATGACAGACGGGGAGCGGAAGCCTTTCGGGAAAAATATGGCGAGGAACAGGTCACCCTGGCCATCTATCCGGACAATTTCGAAGAGGAATATGACACTACGGTGCAGACCATCGTAAACCTGGCAGAGGATCCGAAGATGAAGGCCATCATCGTAAACCAGGCGGTGCCCGGAACCGCGGAGGCCTTCCGGCAGATCCGGCAGATCCGCCCGGATATCATCTGCATCGCCGGGGAGGCGCACGAGGACATTCCGGAGATCAGCGAAGTGGCGGATCTGGTAGTGCTCAATGACTTTGTGGCCAGAGGGTATCTCATTGTACGCTCCGCGCATGAACTGGGGTGCGATACCTTTGTCCACATCTCCTTTGAGCGCCATCTGTCCTACGATACCATCGCCAGAGAAGTGGCCATCATGAAGGAAGCCTGTCAGGAATTCGGCATGACCTTTGCCATGGAGGAAGCGCCGGATCCCATCACGGAGGTGGGCGTTCCGGGAGCCCAGGCCTACATCACGGAGCATGTGCCCGGGTGGCTGGAGACCTACGGGACGCAGACGGCGTTCTTCTGCACCAACGATGCCCATACGGAGCCGCTGATCCGGGAGCTGTTAAGTCGGGGGGGCTATTTTATCGAAGCGGACCTTCCCTCTCCCATGATGGGATACCCCGGGGCACTGGATCTGGATCTGACGGAGGAATCGGGGGATTTCGAAAAGATCCTGCGGACCGTGGAGCATGCGGTCTGTGAAAAGGGCGGAGCCGGCCGGTTCGGAACCTGGGCCTATTCCTACAGCTATACCGTCTCGGCCGGACTGGCAGAGCATGCGCGGAATGTGATCCTGGGAGAGGCGAATCTTACGGACAACGGCGACATCGCCAAGGCCTTTCAGGTATTCTCCCCCGGAGCAGACTGGAACGGCAGCAAATACATCGATACGGAGACCGGCAAAACGGTGGGCAATACGATCCTCATCTATCAGGACACCTATATCATGGGAAATCCCGGATATTATATGGGAAGCACCAAGGTGGCGGTGCCGGAGAAGTACTTTATCCTTGGCGGGCCCTGATGCATGGGATAGCGAAAACAAAAAAGGAGTCAGAGAACCGGCACCATCGGTTTCCCTGGCTCCTTTTATCAATGACGCAGACATTTATGGAAAGGAGGGTTGACATTCGGTTCCCAAAGTGTATATATTG
>JAEEGH010031653.1_pt1 | contig 10206 bp, 9 predicted proteins | sample 9134181 | NCBI WGS metagenome assembly JAEEGH01 (sample SAMN16246544, study PRJNA631951) | gut metagenome | biome: gut microbiome; feature: rumen; material: DP-attached | host: Bos | place: Iran: Karaj | collected 2018-10 | reverse complement strand
CCTGCAGTGGATAGAGGATGCCGGCATCATACGCAGGTGCTATAATACGGAGATTACGGAACTGCCGCTTGACGGACATATAATCAAGAGCGAGTTCAAGGTATATATGACAGATGTCGGGTTGCTTATTTCAATGCTTGAAGATGGCACCCAGTCGAGCATATTGCAAGGCGACCTGCTTAGTTATCATGGTGCCATCAAAGAGAATTTTGTGGCAGACATCTTCGGTAAGATGGGACGCAAGTTGTATTATTTTCATAAAGACGGTGGTGTGGAACTTGATTTCCTCATACGTTATAAAGGCCTGTGCACTCCTGTGGAATGTAAGGCTACTACGGGCAACGCCAAGTCTATGCGTACGGTAATGAGTCATCCGGAGAAATACCATGTTACGAATGCCATAAAATTTGGCGACTATAATATTGGACGTAAGGATCAGTTACTGACCCTGCCAATGTACATGGCGTTCCTGCTAAAAGAGGTATAGGTATGAAAAGACTGATGTTTACGGTGATGGCAGTGGGACTGCTGATGGCTTGTGGCGGTGGCAGTACGGACACGATGCGGAGGCTGCAACAGGCAGAGGACGTGGTGGAGGAACATCCCGACTCGGCGGCGGGGCTTGCAAACTAAATTTCAGTTACAATCCAAATATTTTCAGTTTTTTTATCAATAGATTGTTGACTCTTTTACACTTTTCCAATATAAATATTTCAGTTTTCTTACACTTTTCCAAGTTAATATTATTATAAAAATATCATTTTTCCAAGATTTGCGTTTTCGATAATGTTTTGTTCAAAACAGTGAATCATGAGTTATAATCTCACGCCGAGGAAGGCACGGGCCAACCACTTGTTCTGGTTAATCTTTATATCGTCGTGGTTATAGATGGAGTTGCTCATGATGAGGGAGGCTCCGACGTTGTAACGGGGTGAGAAGTGATAGACGACGGAGGCACGCTCGTTGAAAATCATGTTGAAACACAAAATTGAGAGGAAAGGGGGCTTAATGTGACACGTGACATTAAGCTTTTCTGCCCCTCAAAAAAAGTGTCCCAACCTCACGGTCAGGACACTCCAAAACTATATAAATCCAATTTATAATGACTCAAAAATCATAACCCCGAAGCTTTCTGCACTATTTCACTTGTTCCGACTCCAGCAGTTCTACGCCGCCGTTGACGGGATTGAGGCGCAGGCGGATGGCGTAGCGCTTGTTGAAGAGTTCGGCGCTGAGCAGCTCGACATTACCAAACTGACCGGCGGTGAGTTCCTCGGTGAAATACTCACGGCCACGATGGGTGACGGTGGCCTTGATGCGACCCGGGATGTTGACGTAGATGCCCTCTTCCTCGAGCTTCCTTTTTTTCTTCTTGCTGTCGGCAGGTACGGGAACGGTCTTGAGGTCGTCGATGGTGAGGTAGTAGGGCTCTCCCGACAGGTCGTCGGCATTGACGATTCCCAGGTGCTGTGACAGGCGGAAGAGCACCATGTCCTTGACGGCCGTCATGGGGCAGGTCATGATGATGTACTCCGTAGTGTCGCAGACGGTGGTACCGGCAAACAGCTGGGTGAGTGCCTGGTTCTGTTCGTCGAGCTGGGCCAGCATGATGCGCAGTTGCTCTCCGTCCTTCGGCATGTAGTCGGCCTCGCCGCGCGTCAGCTGGTTCTTGCTGTCACGGACGTTGTAGATTTCCTGGGCGATGAGCTCTGCACGCTTGGCCATGCTGCCTGCAGCGAGGATCTCCTCGTTGAGGAACTGGCGGGGGTTGAGTGCCCTGGGTTTCGCGGAGGGCGTGAAGTGACGAGGGCGCTCCTGTCGGATGCCCGGGGTATTGATGGCCAGCAGTACGCCGTCGTCGGCCAGCTCCAGATTGGAAGCGGCTGAGCGGGCATTGTATTTCAGGGCGAAGCACTTGGCGGTGTCTGCCTGACCTACTGCCTGCATCATGACATTGGTGACGCGGTAGCTGACGGTCTTCTCAGTCTTGACACCATGGAGGGCAAGGTAACGCTCGGCATAGGGGGCGTACTCACCCGGGGTGTAGGTGGTCTTCTCCACTTGTACCAGGAAGTGCAAGGCGGTCTTCGGCAGGTAATAGATGGCACCGTCGGTGGTTACGCCGGGCTGGTACTTGGAGAGCACGGTCTGTGCATTGACGCTGAAAGGTAAAAGGGCAAACAGACACGTGATAAGTGACACGTAACAAGTCGTAAGTGATAAGTGACAAGTGACAAGTGACAAGTGATTCTTCATTGTTGTTATGTTTAATGTTTATTCTGTAATCTTTAATGTATTCAGTCATTCAGCCGTTTGAAGGCTTCGGGCAGATACTGGATGAGGTCGCTGGCGATGAGACTCTCCTGTCCCAAGTGGCGGGCGGCGATGTCACCGGCCAGTCCGTGCAGATACATACCCACCATGCAGGCTTCCTTGCGTCCATAGCCCCGTGCGAGCAGGGCGGTAATGATGCCTGTGAGAACGTCGCCGCTGCCTGCTGTCGCCATACCGGCATTGCCCGTGTTGTTGAACATGACATGTCCGTCAGGACAGCAGAGGGCGGAGTAGTGACCCTTCAGGATGACGTAGGCCTGCTGGCGCTCGGCCATTTCGCGGGCCTTAGTGAGTCGTTCGTAGCTGTCGGCAGAGTGGCCTTCCAGGCGGTCGAACTCTTTGGGGTGAGGGGTGAAGATGATTTCCTTGGGCAGTTGCATGAGCCATGCTCGGTGGTTGGCCAGCATGTTCAGGGCATCGGCATCGGCCACGATGGGGCATTGTGTGCGACGTAGCTGGGCAATGAGTGCAATGGCGGTGGTCTCGTTCTGTCCGAGTCCGGGACCGATGCCCAGGGCATTGTATTCCTCTGTATCGACGGCTTCAGAGAAGATGGTGTCTTCACTGTCCAGCTGTACGATGGCCTCGGGGACGGAGATCTGCAGTATCATGTTGTTACGACGCGGGGAGTGGACCGTCACCTTGCCGGCACCGGAACGCAGACAGGCCTTGGCGGCAAGGACGGCGGCGCCTGCCATGCCGTAGCTGCCGGCAATGAGCAGGGCATTGCCCATGCTGCCCTTGTGGGCATAGCTGTCGCGCCCCATGAGCAGGGGGCGTATCTCGGTTTCCTCGATGATGTTGTACTGGGCGTCAGTCTTACGGATGCCCTCGGCGCTGATTCGGATGTCAAGCACGCGCAGCTTACCGATATACGGCTGGTTCTCAGGGAAGAAGAAGGCGAGCTTGGGCTGCTGCAGGGTGAGCGTCAGGTCGGCCTTGATGATGTTGGAACGGATGTTGTAGGTGTTGTCCTCGCACATCAGTCCTGACGGCAGGTCGATGCTCACCACGCGTGAAGGCGAAGCATTGATGTACTTTACCAGCGAGGAGAATCCGCCGTTCAATGGTTTGTTGATGCCTGAACCGAACAAGCCGTCAACGACGAGCATGTTGCTTTCCAGCTGAGGCGGATCAAACTCCTGAGTTACTTCCGTGAAGGCCTTGACCAACCTGCAGTCACGCAGACGCTGACGGTTGGTGGCACAGTCGGCCGACAGGTGTCCGTGGATGTTGAACAGATAGACGGACACGAGGTAGTTGGCCTCGGCCAACAGACGTGCCACTGCCAAGGCATCGCCGCCGTTGTTTCCCGGTCCGGCAAACACGATGATGGGAGTGGTAGTGGCCCATTGTTCACAGATGGCCCGCATGACGGCCTTAGCTGTGCGCTCCATTAAATCGATGGATTTGATGGGCTCGTGATCTATCGTATATTGGTCAAGCTCACGTATCTGAGCACTGGTAAATATCTTCATACGTCCGCAAAGGTAATGCAAACCGAGCGAAATGCAAAATAAATTAGCATTTATTTTCATTTCCGAACCGAAAGAACAGCGAGCGCCATCAAGCTTGCTTGAATGGCCGAGTCGTGATTGAGGAAGACGAAGTCAAGTGAAGCTTACCTAAGAGACGCAGTCTCAAAGGTAATGCAAACCGAGTGTTGAGTGTTGAGCGTTGAGAGTTTTTTATGCCACTTAACCTTTTTTATTTTTTTATTTTTTTATTTTTTTATTCTTTTCATTACTTTTGTAGCAAAATCCTAAATTGACACGTTATGAGTATAGTAAAAATTAAGGACAAAACGTTCAAAACCTCCTATACGGAGGCACAAATCAAGGAGAGAATCAAGGAGATGGCACAGCGCATCAACCACGACATGGAGGGCAAGAACCCGCTGCTGTTAAGTGTGCTCAACGGAGCGTTTATGTTTACAGCAGACCTGATGCGTGAACTGACCATTCCCTGTGAGGTCTCGTTTGTCAAACTGGCATCGTACCAGGGTGTTACCTCAACAGGCAAGGTGAAGGAGATTCTGGGTATCAATGAAGACCTGACTGATCGCCACGTCATCATCGTGGAGGATATTGTGGATACGGGGCGCACGATGAAACAGATGATAGAGTCGCTCGGTACCCGCAGGTTAGCATCGGTGCATATCTGTACGCTTTTCCTGAAACCGGACAATGTGCAGGAGGACTTAGACGTGGACTATGTCTGCTTTACTATTCCCAACGACTTTATTGTAGGCTACGGGCTCGACTACGACCAGCAGGGACGCAACCTGCCGGAGATCTATACCTTGTACGAAGGATAAGACATTTCTGACATTTTCGATTTACGGATTTTCGATCTACGATTTATATGATTGTAGGCAGGCTATCCGTAAAGAGAAAGCAACAAGAAGTAATGAATCGAAAATAAGAAAATCGAGAATAAACATGAAGTTTGTGAAACTACCCTATTTGCCAAGCGATGTGGAGTCAGGTAAGAATCAGAAAGACCTGATGACTGACTTATGGTATAAGAACAAGGAACAACGAAAAGAGTTTAACCAACAAGAACAAAGAGTGGTTATGAAGAATATCGTTATTTTCGGTGCGCCTGGTTCCGGCAAGGGAACGCAGAGCGACCTGCTCATAAAGAATTATGGGCTGGGGCATATCTCGACTGGCGATGTGCTCCGTGAGGAAATCAAGAAGGGTTCGGAACTGGGAAAGACGGCTCAAGGCTTCATTGACAATGGCCAGCTGATTCCCGATGAGCTGATGGTGTCAATTCTGGCAAAGGTGTATGACGGCTTCGGACCAGCACACAAGGGTGTCATCTTCGACGGCTTCCCCCGCACCATTCCGCAGGCTGAGGCATTGAAGCAGATGCTGGCAGAGCGTAACCATAGAGTGGCTGCCATGATAGAGCTGGACGTGCCTGAGGACGAACTGATGAAGCGTCTGCTGCTGCGCGGACAGCAGAGCGGAAGGGCTGACGACAACGAGGAAACCATCAAGAAACGCCTGGTGGTCTATCACTCGCAGACTCAGCCGCTCATTGAGTGGTACAAGCAGGAAGGACTGCATCACCACATCAACGGCCTGGGAGAACTTGACCGCATCTTCAGCGACATCTGCGCTGTGATTGATAATTTGTAAGATGGAAAGTAATTTCGTTGATTACGTTAAGATATTGTGCCGCTCAGGCAAGGGCGGAAGGGGCTCCATGCACCTGCGCCACGTGAAGTACAACCCCAACGGAGGTCCCGACGGGGGTGACGGCGGCAAGGGCGGCAGCATCATCCTGCGGGGTAATCATAACTACTGGACGCTGCTGCACCTGAAGTACGAGCGTCACATCTTTGCCGAGCACGGAGGCAACGGTGGCAAGGACAAGTGTCACGGCACCGACGGCAAGGACGTGTATATCGACGTGCCCTGCGGAACGGTGGTCTATAATGCCGAAACGGGAAAATATGTCTGTGACGTGAGAGAAGACGGACAGGAGGTGGTGCTGCTGAAAGGTGGCAGAGGTGGACTGGGTAACTTCCAGTTTCGTACGGCCACCAACCAGGCTCCGCGCTATGCACAGCCTGGCGAGCCCATGCAGGAGATGACCGTCATCATGGAACTGAAGCTGCTGGCCGACGTGGGACTGGTGGGATTCCCTAACGCGGGAAAATCTACCCTGGTATCGGCCCTGTCGAATGCCCGTCCGAAGATTGCCAATTATCCATTTACCACCATGGAACCGTCACTGGGCATCGTGGGCTACCGCGACAACCAGTCGTTTGTGATGGCTGACATTCCTGGCATCATCGAAGGTGCCAGCGAGGGTAGGGGATTGGGTCTGCGCTTTCTCCGGCATATTGAGCGTAACTCGCTGCTGCTGTTCATGGTGCCCGGCGATACGGACAACATCATGAAGGAGTATGACATCCTGCTGAACGAGTTGCGGCAGTTCAACCCTGAGCTGCTGGACAAGCACCGCGTGCTGGCTGTCACGAAGTGTGACCTGCTGGACGAGGAACTGATGGGGATGCTGCGTGAGGAGATGGAGAACAAGGGGGAAATAGGAGATTCCGTTCCCATTGTCTTTATTTCTGCCGTCACCGGCTTTGGACTGGACGAGCTAAAGGACGTGCTGTGGCGGGAACTGAATGCCGAGAGCAACAAGCTGGCTGCCATCACCACGTCGGAGTCGATTGTCCACCGCGACAAGGACCTGTCGGTCTTTGCCGACGAAATGGCTGATGAGGGCGAAGACGAGGATATTGAGTACATCGACGTTGAGGAAGATGACCTTGAGGACTTTGAGTACGAGGATTAACCTTCAAGGCAATAGGGCATCGTCCTGTTTTCCAATCCGAATAAAAAAAGGCTTCCCGTCAAGGAAGCCTTCTTTTATTGTTGTGGTTTGTTGTTGCTTAGTTGTACTTCAGCACCTGACCGGGAGTCAGACGGAAGTTCTTGCCAATGTGGTTCAGCTTGCAGAGCTGGTCAACAGAAGTTCCGCGCTTGCGGGCGATAGAGTAGAGGGTTTCACCTTTGGCAACCTTGTGGAAGCGGACGTTCTCGTTGGCCACGGTGTTCTTCTGACGAGGAGCAGGCGTAACGGCAGCCACCTCGGTACGAGTCCTGGGCTCAGCGGGAGCAGTAGCTGTGCCACCTACGCCACGCAGGCGGGTTGCCTGTGCCGACTCACTCTCGTAGGTCGATTTGCGGAAGGTGTAGTAGTCGGCCACCACATCCTGATTCTTGAAGTCGAACATCAGGGCGGGGTTCAGGGCTACGCCACAGAGACGTGTCTCAAAGTGCAGGTGGGAACCTGTGCTGCGGCCGGTGTTACCACCCAGACCGATGACTTCACCAGAACGTACTTCCTGATTCTCGCGGACGAGCTGGGCTGACATGTGACCCTAGACGGTCTCCAGACCATTGTCGTGACGGATAACCACGTACTTGCCATATCCGTGAGGCTCGTAGCGGACGATGCGTACCTTACCGGCAAAGGCTGCACGGATGGTATCGCCGATATAGACCTTGATGTCCAAGCCCTTGTGCTGGCGTCCCCAGCGGGCACCGAAGTTAGAGGTTACTACGCGACTCGGAGTCGGCATGTGGAAACCACGCAGGTCAATGCGGAACTCTTCAGGGAGGATGCCGCTAACTTTGCTTACGTATCTATTGTCCCAGTCCTGATAAAGGTCAGCACCCGGGAGCTCAGTGCTTTCTGTCTGGAGTAATTGGCGGAATGCAACGGAATCAACGGCCTTCATCTTACGGTCTATGGGAGCCTGATTGGCTAAGAGGTCCTGTCCCATTGTCGGGATAGAAACGAGGGTTGCAAACGCCATGAAAGTGATTGTCTTAAGCTTCTTTAAATTCATAACGGGTTTTGGTTTTAGAGGCAGTTATTCGTTGCCTCATGTGCATTAAACGCTGCAAAGGTACAAATTATTTTCCAAATACGAACATTCTTAACACAATTTGTGTGTATTTTAACACTTTATATTACGAGATAACACCCCAATTGATGTTAGTTTTACGTAATTCGCGGAGCTGATTCCACAACATGAGGTACTTGCTGTCCTGGCAGGTCGGGTCGTCATCAATGATGCGCTGGGCCTCGTCGCGGGCCAGTTGTACCAGCTGTCCGTCTCGGGCAATATCGGCTATTTTCAGGTCGAAGGCCATACCGCTCTGCTGGGTGCCTTCCAGGTCGCCAGGGCCGCGTAGCTTCAGGTCGGCCTCGGCAATGCGGAAGCCGTCGTTCGTCTCGCACATGATCTCAATGCGCTTGCGGGTTTCCACTCCCAGCTGGTAGTTGGTGACGAGGATGCAATAGCTTTGGTCGGCTCCGCGTCCCACTCGTCCGCGTAGCTGGTGCAGCTGACTCAGACCGAAACGCTGGGCTTCGAGGATGACCATGACGGAGGCGTTGGGCACGTTGACACCCACCTCAATGACCGTCGTGGCCACGAGTATCTGGGTGTAGCCAGTGACGAAACGCTGCATCTCCTCCTCTTTCTCCTTGGGTTTCATCTTGCCGTGGACCTTGCTCAGGCGGTATTCAGGGAAGGCCTCGCACAACTGGGTGAAGCCGTCCTCCAGGTTTTTCAGGTCCAGCGTCTCGCTCTCCTCGATGAGCGGGAAGACGAAATATACCTGGCGCCCTTGCTCTATCTGACGGTGGATGCCTTCATAGAGCGATGCCATGCGGTTGTCATAGACGTGGAGGGTGCGCACGGGCTTGCGGCCGGGGGGCAGTTCGTCAATGACGCTGACGTCAAGGTCGCCATAGAGCGTCATGGCCAGCGTACGCGGAATGGGGGTGGCCGTCATCACCAGCACGTGGGGCGGGTTCTGGCTCTTGCTCCAGAGCTTGGCACGCTGGGCAACGCCGAAGCGGTGCTGCTCATCGACCACCACCATACCGAGACGGGCAAACTGCACCGTGTCTTCAATGACGGCATGGGTACCGACGAGTATCTGCACCTCGCCTGTCAGCAGACCGTTGAGAATCTCCTGGCGTTTCTTTCCCTTCACCATGCCGGTCAGCAGTTCCACGCGGATGGCCATGTCACCCAGGAAGTCGCAGATGGTCTGCAGGTGCTGTTCGGCCAAAATTTCCGTGGGCGCCATGATGCAGGCCTGATAGCCGTTGTCCAAGGCGATGAGCATGGACATGAGTGCCACGAGGGTCTTGCCCGACCCTACGTCACCCTGCAGCAGACGGTTCATCTGCCGACCGCTGCCCATGTCCTTGCGTATCTCCTTGACGACGCGCTTCTGGGCACCCGTCAGTTCGAAGGGCAGGTGGCGGTAGTAGAACGTGTTAAACAGGTCGCCGACCCTGCTGAACACATACCCTCGGTACTTGCGGCGCTGGTCGCTCGCGTACCTTAATATATTCAGCTGCACGTAGAACAGCTCCTCAAACTTCAGTCGGACGCGGGCCCGTTCCAGGTCCTTGGTGTTCTGCGGGTTGTGGATGATGCGCAGGGCCTCGTCGCGTCCCATCAGGTGTAGCCGCTCGGTGATGAAGGCCGGCAGCGTCTCGGCAATGGGCTCCTTGATGACGCTCACCATGGTCCTGGTCAGTTTCTCAATGGTGCGGGAGTTCATGCCTGCCTTCTTCATCTTCTCCGTTGTGTGGTAATAGGGCAGCATCTTCATGGTGGAAAGCTCCAGCGTGTCAGCGGGTTCCACCTCAGGATGCGCCACCTGTACCCGTCCGTTGAAGACGGTGGGCTTTCCGAAGACCACGTATTCCGTATCCACCTTGTACTTGGTGAGGGCATTCTTGCCATAGACAAACCAGATGAGGTCCATCACCCTGCCGCTGCCGTCGGTGAAGTGGGCCACCACACGTTCCTTCCTGCCGTTCATCTTGAAGGTTTCAAAGCTCAGAATGAAGCCCTTCACCTGCACAAACGGCATGTCGCCCGTCAACTCATGAATGGCATAGAGACGGCTGCGGTCAACATGCTTATAGGGAAAATACTGTAATAGGTCGCCAAACGTAGTGATGCCCAGCTCTTCGCTGAGCATCTTACGTCTGTTGGGACCCACGCCCGCCAGATATTGTATGTCTTGTTGCAGGATATCAGTCATTTATCAGCACTTCAGCAATCTTCAGGTCGTAAGGTGTGGTAATTTTGATATTCTCGCTATTGCCATCGACAAGAGTTACATCGACTCCGAAAGCCTCGACCACACTGGCATCGTCGGTGAAGCCATCGTTATAGGGCTGGCGGTTGGCAGCCTTCAATAATTGAATGTCGAAGCACTGCGGTGTTTGAACCAGACTGTAGTCATTGCGGGGGACTGTTTGGGAGGAGGAAGGAGAGATGTGACGCACCGTTTCCACGACAGGGAT
>JAEEGH010031649.1_pt1 | contig 10207 bp, 5 predicted proteins | sample 9134181 | NCBI WGS metagenome assembly JAEEGH01 (sample SAMN16246544, study PRJNA631951) | gut metagenome | biome: gut microbiome; feature: rumen; material: DP-attached | host: Bos | place: Iran: Karaj | collected 2018-10 | reverse complement strand
ACTGTTAAATATGGTATATTTTTTTGTTGGTTACAGAAAAACTCTTACCTTTGCAAAGCATAAACGGAAGATTCTTGTTCCGCTTTTTAAAGGCACCTCGGCCCCAACTGAAGTGCCTTTTATTATACCAAGGGAGTAATACAAGCCGAAGGGGTACTCTTTAAACCCCACCGAGATTCTTTCAGGTACAAGAATCAAGTTTATGCAAACAAGAATTTTCGTAGTCGGGTTGATCCTGTGCTCAGAGTCCGGGACGCCCAAACTTGTCAAGGTCAAGTCGCACAAGCGTACCGTCCATGGCAAGGTCGTAAAAGTTCGCTCGCACTACCGTCGCGTTTGGGGACGCCCGGCAGAAGCGGACGAGTTGTACCGATAAGGTAGTCTGATTCGACCTTCGGTTTGGGGGAGAGCTTTGGCTCTCCTTTTCCCGTGAAGGATAAGCGGTTTCATTTTGCGCCCGACATCAAGCTAATGTAAGCTTTCCGGCACTGTCGGGATCCAGATATAGGGTGGCGTCTTTGTGAAGACGCATTACCGTGAAATGCAAGTGCTTGAGCACTAGCCTTTTATGCAAAATCGTCTATGTAAAATCACATAGACGATTTTTAGTAAGTGTCTGTAGGTCAGATACTTGCATTTCACGCTCTGCGTGGGATGCGGGCTGATCAGCGCAGCACGATGATATCCAGCTCCTCGGAGGCGCTGCGCTTGCCGAGGTCGACTTTCAGGGATGTGCCGTCAAGGGAAGAGCTGACGGCAGCGCCGTTGACGCTCACCTTCTTCGGCGCCTTTGTCACGCCTTCGAAGACGAGGCTGAGGCTGCGGGTGGCGGGGGCACCTGCGTAGGAGCCTTTGCGGGGGGCGATATGGACACGGATCTTTGAAGAGGAGGCCTCTTTGGTGATGAGGGTAGTGGCGTAGTCGTTGACATAGTTCTGAGTCAGACCGTCGTCCTCATAGCGCTCGTAGGAGGACTTGCCGTTCCCGGGAATGACGAGGATGCGCCAAGCATCGGTCGGATCCTGGAGGTTCTGGATGCCTTCGGCGGCAAGCGGGATTATGCTTCCGGCCTTGACGTACCAGGGATTCTCGTCGATTCCATAGTAGAGAGTCTGGACGGAGCCGCCCTTGAGCATCTTGTGCTTTGCCATATCGTACCAGTCGTTTCCGGCTGGGAACCACATTTTGCGCTCGGTCTTGCCGCTAGCCTTGTCCATAGGCTGGCAGAGGGCGGTGGCGAGAATCTTGTCGCCGAAGAAGAATTCTTCCTTCCAGCTGTATGCCTTATCATCTTCAGGATACTCGTAATAGAGCGGACGGCAGATACTTATGCCGCTGTCGAAGGCTTCTCTGGCCGCGTCGTAGATATAGGGAGTGAGGGCATAGCGAAGTTCCACCGCTGCCTTCATATAAGGATAGTGCTCGGGATAGGCCCAGATGCGGCGGTCCAGATTGGCGTTCTGGGTGGAATGGGTCTTGAAAATCGGGGTAAAGACTCCGTACTGGATCCAGCGGGTGAAGAGTTCCGGGTCGGTGCGGTGCATATTGCCGCCGTGCTGCATGTGGCCGCCGATATCGTGGCCCCAGTAGCCGTAGCCGACATTGGAGGCCGTGGCCGTGAACCAGGGCAGGAAGGCCAGGACTGTCCACTCCTCGTAGGTGTCGCCGCTGAAACCGAGCTGGTAGCGGTGGCTGCCGAGGCCGCCCCAGCGGTGATAGATAAGCGGACGGGGAGCGTCAAGGCCGAGGGATTTGCTCTGGCGGACCTTGTCATTGAAGAAGGTATAGTTGCACCAGAAGGTGTTGGACAGATCCTTCACGTAGCGGTCCTCCCTCCACTGCTGCCAGTCCAGCCACCAGAAGTCAACTCCCTGACGCTCAAGGGGATGGATTACGGAGTTGAAGTATGCATCGGCCCAGGCCTGCTGCGAGAGGCGGAAGGGAACGGGGGCGGGTGAGCCTGTCTTGCCGACGGGCTTGTCCACGCCCTTGAACTGCCACTGACCGTCGTAGACATAATCCTTCGGACCGTCATAGTCGTCGGTGCGGGAGAGATAGTCTTCCACGAAACGCTCATAGCAGTCTTCCAGCGGGCGGATTCCGGAAGCCGGGTGAAGGTTCAGCGAAGTCTTGTAGCCCATATCGTGCAGATCCTTCAAGGTGCCTTCCGGATCGGGGAAGAGGTCCCGGTTCCAGGTATATCCCGTCCAGCCTCGTCTCTGGCCGAATTCGTCGTGGCCACAGCGCTTGTCAAGTTCCTTCCAGGTCAGGTGCCAGTCCATATCTATGATGAAGACATCGATAGGTATCTGCCTCTCCCTCATAGTCTTAGCAAGCTCCATAATCTCGTCGTCGGTATAGATCCAATAGCGGCTCCACCAGTAGCCGAGGGTGTATTTCGGCGGCAGGGGAATCTTGCCGGCTACCTTCGAGAAATCGTAGAGGGCGGCCTTGTAGTCGTGGCCATAGGCGAAGATATAGAGGTCCAGGCGGTCAGCTTCGCTCCGCTCCGCAACCCATTCTCCCCAGTCGGAGCCATCCTTGACCAGAAGATGCCTCGCGCTCTCGTCCACAATGGCCCAGCCGTTCCGGGAGAGGATGCCGTTTTCCATCTTGGTCTCGGTCTTGCTCAGTTTTTCAAAACCGTCGCTGCCGTCAAGAGTGCGAGTCGTGCCGAGAAGGTTGCCACTTTCTTCCATTCCGGGTGTCCAGATTACATTCTTTCCGTTCATCTTGAACTTTACGGAAAGATTGTCGGCGCTGAAGCGTCCGCCATTGTAAGTCAGACTAAGCCTGTCCGTTTTCAGGCTCAGGACACCGCCTTTTTCTGACTTCTTGAAAGCCGGGACCGGGAGGTTCCGGTTGACGATTGCAAGCGTCGCATTGTCCTCGAAAATGCCGTCTGCAGCCCATTCCATACGGATAAGCCTGTCGGTAAGGACGGTGAAACGGGCGTTGCCGCTGATTACGACGGCCTCGGGCTTTGCCACGGGGTTATTCTCTGCCCCGAAAGCTGCTGATGGAAGCAGGAACGAAAGAAGGATTGCCAGTTTTTTCATAACAAAACAAAGATAATGTTTTTTTTGAAAAAGAGAGGGATATTTGCTATCTTGCAGACTATTATGATTAGGATTCATTGCATCAACGACGGAGCGCAATATGAGGTCCCGGAAGGAAGTTCCCTGAAGGAGCTCTCGGCAAGAGTGGGCGGAGTGGTCGTGGACAGAAAGAGCGGGAAACGCTATCCTGTCCTTGCGGCCCTTGTGGACCATAAGCTCAAGTCCCTGGATTTCAATATATTCTATCCCCACGAGGTGGAGTTTATCGGCTTTAACCACGCAGACGGACGGCGGACCTATGTCCGTTCCCTGGCCTTCGTCCTGCAGAGGGCTGTAAGGAGTCTTTTCCCGGACAAGAAGCTGAAAATCAATCATTCCCTTCCGAGCGGGATGTACTGCAAGTTTCGGGGCTGCCGTATCAGCGACGAGGAAATCCTGCGTCTGCGCGAGGAGATGCGCCGTCTCATCGAGGCGGACCTGCCTTTTTCAAAGCGCAAGATTCTTTCTTCCGAGGCCGAGGAACTCTTCCGTTCCCAGGACCAGCCCCTCAAGGCCGAGCTCATCCATTCGCTCGGCCGCTATTTCTGGAGCGTCTATACCCTGGACGGGGTGGACGACTCCTTCCACGGCCCCCTGGTCAGCTCGACCGGCTCCCTCAAGGTCTTCGACTTGATGCCATTCCACCACGGATTCTGTCTACAATATCCTTCTGATGAGGACATTACGAAGACTCTCCCGAGGGTTAAGCAGATGAAACTCATCACTACCCTGAAGGACTACGGGGCCTGGTGCAAGACCACCGGGATAGTGAGCGTCGGAGCCCTGAACCACTGCCTTCTGGACGGCGGCGCTCAGAAGCTGATAAACCTCTGCGAAGCCCGTCAGGAACGGAAGTTCGCGGAAATCGCCGACCGCATCTATGCCGAGAGGGAGAGGCTGAAGATAGTTTTCCTCGCCGGACCGTCTTCCAGCGGGAAGACCTCTTCTTCGCTGCGTGTGGCCCAGCAGTGCAAGGTGCTGGGACTCAATCCTAAAGTCATAGAACTGGACAATTATTTCGTGTCGAGGGAACGCACTCCGAAGGACGAGGACGGCAATTACGATTTCGAGGCGCTGGAGGCTATGGACCTGCAGCTTCTGGGAGAGCACTTGAATACTCTTCTCGAGGGCGGGGAAGTGGAGATTCCCCGCTACGACTTCAAGCAGGGACGGCCTTTCTTCGAGGGCAATATGATGCAGCTGGAGGAAAATGACATCCTGGTGATGGAGGGCATCCACGCCCTTGACCCGGCAATGGTCCCGTCCGTCGACCAGAGCCGTATCTTCCGTATCTACGCCTCGGCCTTGACTTCCCTGAAACTTGACGAAAACTGCTGTATATCAACTACTGACAACCGGCTGCTCAGGCGTATGGTCCGTGACAACCGGGTAAGGGGCATCACTCCCGAGGACACCATCCTTCGCTGGCGTTCGGTACGCCGCGGCGAAGTCCGCTACATCTTCCCCTTCCAGGAAAATGCCGACGCCCAGTTCAACTCGGCCCTCCTGTATGAACTTCCTATGTTGAAATACTATGCGGAGCCTCTTCTCAGGCGTATCCATCCTTCATCCGAGGCCTATACCGACGCGGTGCGCCTGCTTAAATTCCTGGACTATATCGTAGCGCTCACTCCTGAGGAAATATCCGGAATTCCTCCGACCTCGATCCTGCGCGAATTCATCGGTGGACAAAAACTTTAATGCATAATGAAAAAAACTGCTATCCTTTTCTTGGCGCTTGCCGCCGTCATTTCCTGTAAGTCTGGCAAGGATTTTTACGGAGTCCGCAGCGAAGCGCTCCCGAATTCCGTCTGGGAGCAGTCCCAGTGGATTTCCGCCGCCGACGCCCCTGTCGTGAGCGGAGATGTCCATTCCAAAAAGAATTGCCGTGCCGCCGACGGAGCCTCGTGGTTTGTCGGCTCCGTAGAGAATGAAAGGCCTGTCACCCAGGCCGTCTGGATGACTGCCGGACTTGGCGTATATGATATCTATGTCAATGGGAAAATCATCGGCGAGGAGATCCTCAAGCCCGGTTTTACCCATTACGAAAAGACCAAGCGTTCATTCACTTACGATGTGACCGATGCAATCGCGAAGGGTGAAGGGAAAATCAATCAGTTCTCTGCCCGGCTTACTCCGGGCTGGTGGGCAGACAAGATTGTCACTCACGGCGGCCACGAAGGAATGGTGGGCCGGAAATGTGCTTTCAGGGCTGTTCTGGCTCTGACTTATGATGATGGAAGCAGGGCTTTTTTCGGCACAGACTCACTCAGTTGGAAGGCCGGAATCGCCGGAGCGGTCAAGCACGCCGCCATTTTCGATGGGGAGACCTATGATGCACGCGAACTTCCGGGCTATCTCACTCCGGAAAAACTCGGAACCCCCGAGATAAACAGGGAGTTCAACGGAGAGATCCTCCCTTCCGAGGGTGCTGAGATCTATCTCCGCAAGGATTTGACCCTCACTCCTGTGCTCGCCTACACTTGGAGCGAAGTCGAAGGCAAGAGCGACGAGGCTTTCGGAAAGGTGGTCAGGAAAAAGGAATTCGCCTCCGGAAAGATGATCGAAATCGGCCCCGGAGATACGCTGGTAGTCGATTTCGGGCAGAATGCAGCCGCAGTGCCCTACTTTGAGTTTTCCGCAGCGGAAGGGACTGAGCTGACCTGCCTCCCCGGAGAACTGCTGAACGATGGCAACGGCGCCCTTTCCCGCGGAATGGACGGCCCTGAAGGCAGTGTCCACCGCACCAACCTCAGGATTCCCGAAGACGGTTTTATACTGAAGTACATCTTCGGTGCGTCCAAGGATTTCGTTTCCTATTATCCCCGCTGTACCTTCTTCGGTTACCGTTTCGTGTCCATCAGCGTGAGTGCGCCGGTGAAGATCCGCAAGATCGCTTCGATCCCGCTAAGTTCAATCACGAAAGAGCTTGAAAACGGCACGCTCGAGACCGGAGACGAATCCATAAACAAACTTATCTCGAATACTGTATGGGGCCAGCGTTCCAATTACCTTTCCGTCCCTACGGATTGTCCCCAGCGTAACGAACGCCTCGGCTGGACGGCTGACACTCAGGTCTTTACGGAGACCGGCGCTTTCTTCGCCAATACCCGCAGTTTCTTCCACAAGTGGATGCGGGATATGAGGGACAGCCAGAGCGAAAGCGGCTCATACCCAGGAGTCGCCCCTACCGCCCAGTACGGCGGCAGTATGATGCGCCTGGGCTGGGCCGACGCCGGTGTGATCGTCCCCTGGACGGTATGGAAGCACTTCGGTGACACTGGCATAATCTCGGAGAACTGGGAGTCGATGGAGCGCTATATGGCCCACGTCGCCGAAACTAAGTTTGATATGGGCGTAATCGCTTCTGAATGTGGAAATTACCAATGGGCGGACTGGCTGAGTTATGAGCCACTTGAAAGTTGGGGGAACGGGGCTTTTGTCCCTGGCGTCAGGCCTAAAGTCCCTCTCCCTGAGGCGCTTGTCTATTGGAATTACCTTGGAGCCTGTTATTGGGCTCTGGACGCTGATATGATGCGTGATATGGCCATTGCCCTCGGCAAGGATGAGGATGCTGCCCATTATGCCGAAATGGCCGATGAAGCCCGCGAATACCTCGAGGAAACCTTCCTTGACGACGGGGCCTTCAAACTCGAAATCCTCAATACTATGCAGACTCCCGCCCTCTTCGCCCTCAAGTGCGGACTCGTGGAAGGGGAGGACAAGGAGGTGATGATTGCCCGTCTGAGGGAGAATTTCGCCGCCCACGACAACTGTCTGCAGACCGGCTTCCTCGGGACTTCCATCCTTATGGACACCCTGACGGAGAACGGGATGGAAGACATAGCCTATGAGCTTCTGTTCCAGAGGAAAAACCCCAGCTGGCTCTATTCCGTCGACAATGGCGCGACTACTATCTGGGAGCGTTGGAACAGCTATACTCTTGAAAGCGGAATGGGTCCGAAGGGTATGAACAGTTTCAACCATTATGCCTATGGCTGCGTCTGTGCGTGGATCTGGAAGACTGCGGCCGGCATTTCTTCGGATGTCTCGGATCCCGGTTTCAGGACAATAGTGATGAAGCCCGTCCCTGACCGCAGGCTCGGCTATGTCAAGGCCCAGTATAATACGGTCTATGGCCCCGTCAAGAGTTCGTGGAAGTTCAACGGGGACATCTGGGAGTGGAGTTTCAGCATCCCGGAAGGGACCAAGGCCCGCGTGAGCCTTCCCGGCGAGAGCGAGGAGACTGTTTATGGCCCCGGAAACTGGCACTTGAGCAAAACTATATAATAGTTTTCAGGAATTATACGTATATTTGCACGTTTTAGCCTTTGATTTGAAGTGAACAAACGCCTGACCGCCATACTGGTTGCAATGCTGGCTCTTATGCTGGCAGGCATCGTGTTTGCGGTCACCAGACTGTACAAGGACGACGAAAAGGCCCCCGAACTGCCTCAGTCTTCGGATTTTCCGCTTTTGAGGGCCGTTCCTGTGGATGCGGTGGCCGTTTTCAGTTTTGACGGTTCCCGTGCGTCCAGGAAGGTGCTGTCGGATTCCGCCGCAGTACTTTCAGCGTTCATCCCCAAAGAGGTGTTCCCCCTGATTCAGGAAAATGCCGGGAGGCCGCTGGCGGTGTCGCTGCACAACAGCGGTATGCTGGTGCCTCTGGTCGCAATCGCCGTTTCTCCCGGCGACAGCATCAATGTCGGGAAACTTGAGTCGGCCACTCGGGACGGCCTCTTGCTTGCGTCTCCTTCAGAAACTCTCCTCGGAGCCTCTCTGCGCCACCTTGATGAGGGAATGTCCATTTTGGGGACGGAAGGACTTCTTCAACTATGTGCCAAACTTAAGTCTGGCCCGGCGCTTTTCCTTGCGAACCAGCAGTCCTCGAAGCTCTTGCAGATGTTCGCCGCGCCTAGGATGCGTTCGTACAGTTCCCTGCTTAAGACAAGCTCGGACTGGACCGGCTTCATCCTTGATGCCGATGACAAGGAGTTGTCTATGAAAGGTTTCCCGTCTCCGGCGGGCAGCCATCAGAGCGTGTTCTCCTCCTTTGCGGCCCTGCCTTCCCGCACGGCACAGGCTCCGGAAATACTCCCATACGATGTCCTCAGCGCCGTTTTCCTTCCTTTCGGGGACATCCGGACTTATCTTGATTGCCGCCGGGATTTCGAAGATGCGTGGGGCAGGGTGAAATCCTTTGACCGGGATGTGAACAGCTCCGGCAGCGAGGCTCTCTCTCCGATGGAGTGGGCCGTAGGACTCGGCGTCAGCGAGGCTGCCCGTGTCACGCTTGCCACCGCTTCCGGAAGCGAGGAGGCCGTGGTGCTGAAAATATCGAAAGAGGAGAAACCGGCTGCGGCCGCCCCCAATCCATACCGGGGCTATGTCCGGAAACTCTTCGGCCCTTCCTTCCCTCAGAATGATTCCCTTGTCGCAGTGCTTCCCGGGAAATGGATGGTATTCGGTTCCTCGACTGCGCTGGCGGCGCTGGAAAAGGCTCCTTCTATGAGTCTGAAAGATCGTCTGGATGATGCGAAAGTGCGTGTCCCTCAGGGTTTTTCGATGTATGCTTCCCTGTCTGACTGTCCGGCCTTCGCCGGGGAACTTCTCGCGACTGCTCCGGCCAGGAGCCTGGAGCGTTATGTCACGGGATCAGTATACGCGCCGCTTTGGGCCTCCACCGTCCTATCCGACGGGGTCAGGTCTATATCCGTCTCTCTTTCAAGGAGGATGGAAAAGGGAGAAAAGATGGCCACTTTCCTGAAGGACACTACAGTCATCGTCCCTACAGGCCTTTTCAAAGTTTACAATTCTGACAGCAAGAAAGACAATTTCCTGTACCAGAACGAACATCTGTCCATCTGTCTGAAGGACGAGAACGGCAAGGGCGTGTGGGGCATACCTTTCCGCGAGCCTATCTGCGGAGCCGTGGAGAATATCGACTACTATCAGAATGGCCGTACCCAGTTCCTCTTCGCAGCCGGGAGTTCGCTGTACCTTCTGGACCGTCTTGGCCGTATCGTCAACGGTTTCCCCGTCCGGCTGCCAAAGCCGGTGCGTCTCGGCCCCAAGGTCTTCGACCTGACTGGCGCAGGCGGCTACAACGTGCTGGTACTGCACAAGGACAACAGCATAGGTATGTACAACCTTCACGGTCAGAAACCGTCGGCCTGGGAGGGGATTACGTCCGACGAGGTCATCCGCTCGCTGCCTGAAATGATTGTTTCCAGAGGGAAGCACTACTGGCTCGTCCCTACTTCCGGCGGAGACTTCCTCTATGCTTTCTACGGAGGCAAGCCTCTCGGTGCAAAAGAAAGTTCAAAAATTCTGAAAGCTACTAAAAACCTATAAACCAATGGAATTCCAATCTGTCAACAAGATTCTCCAAAAGAGTTTCCAGCAGAACTGGGACCGTTCCGCCCTGTCCAATTACCAGGGTGTCACCCTTTCCTACCGTGAAGTGGCGAGGCGTATCGCCAAACTGCACATAGCCTTTGACCAGTGCGGCCTCCGGAAAGGTGACAAAGTCGCGATCTGCTCACGCAACCAGGCCAACTGGGGGGTGAGTTTCCTTGCGGCCATAACCTATGGCGCAGTCGCCGTCCCTATCCTGCACGAATTCAAGGCCGGGAACATCCATTTCCTTGTGAACCATTCCGAGTCGCGCGTCCTCTTCGTGGACGATGTCATCTGGGAGGGCCTGTCTCCGGAGGAAATGCCCGGACTGGCCGTAGTCGTCCAAGTCAATACCTTCAAGTTCCTCTATACCGCCAAGGATGAGTACAACAATGTGCGTGAGCATCTCAACGAGTCGTTCGGCGCCCGTTATCCCAATGCTTTCGGGCCTGAAGACCTGGACTACTATGAGGACAGTGCTGATGAGCTCGCAATAATCAACTATACTTCAGGCACTTCCGGTTTTTCGAAGGGCGTGATGATTCCTTACAGGGCGCTCTATTCCAACATCGAGTTCGCCGCCAAGGACGCCTGTCCTATGTTGAAGCCCGGCTACAGCGTCGTCTCTATGCTTCCTTCCGCCCATATGTACGGAATGATGTTCGAATTCCTCTTCGAGATGACAATCGGAATGCACGTCCATTTCCTTA
>JAEEGH010031648.1_pt1 | contig 10207 bp, 7 predicted proteins | sample 9134181 | NCBI WGS metagenome assembly JAEEGH01 (sample SAMN16246544, study PRJNA631951) | gut metagenome | biome: gut microbiome; feature: rumen; material: DP-attached | host: Bos | place: Iran: Karaj | collected 2018-10 | reverse complement strand
TTCCTGAGCACGGCTTACAACCGCACCTACACTCTGCTGGTCATCCAGGAAAGTACCTAGTCGTACACCTAGTACACGGGCTATCTTGATTAGAGGAGCCAGACCCGGCAGCGGGCCATCGTTCTCTATTGCCTTAACTTGGTCTACGGTTAGCTGTGCGCGCTCGGCCAGAACCTCAATCTCCATCTGCTTTGACTCTCTGAGAGAGCGGATTTTCTTACCTACTGGTACTTTCGAATTCATGATTTTCTGTATTATTATACGGAATATACCGTTTTATGCCGCAAAAATACAAAAAAGGCGCAATATGCACTCCACAACGCTAATAATTATGGGATTATATAGTAAAAATTGTATTTTTTAAATAATGTGTTGTTGAATTTTTATATTATCTTTGTGTGTCTTATAATATGCACAAATGACAGAAGAAATCACAAACGGACAGGCCAACTATTCCGCACAAAACATCCAGGTTCTGGAGGGTTTGGAAGCAGTGCGCAAGCGCCCTGCTATGTATATTGGTGACATAAGCGAAAAAGGTCTGCATCACTTGGTATATGAGGTAGTGGATAACTCCATTGACGAGTCAATGGCCGGTTATTGCACACACATCGAGGTGGCCATCAACAAGGACGGCTCAATCACCGTTCAGGATAACGGCCGCGGTATCCCTGTAGACATGCACCCCAAGGAGCACAAATCGGCCCTGGAGGTCGTAATGACCGTACTCCATGCCGGCGGTAAGTTCGACAAGGGTTCATACAAGGTTTCCGGCGGTCTGCACGGCGTAGGTGTATCGTGCGTAAACGCCCTCTCAACCAAGATGATCACCGAGGTCTTCCGTGAAGGCAAGATATACCGTCAGGAGTACGCATGCGGCAAGCCCGTCACCGGCGTCGAGTGCGTAGGCACAACCGATATCAACGGTACCCGCCAGACATTCTGGCCCGACGGTTCCATATTCACCACCACAGAGTACAAGTATGACATCCTGGCTGCCCGTCTGCATGAGCTTGCATTCCTGAATGCAGGACTGCGAATCTCTCTCACTGACTACCGCGTCATGGAGGAGGGTGAGCCCAAGAAGGACACATACTTCTCAAACGAGGGTCTCAAGGAGTTCGTCTCCTACATTGATGAGAACCGCGTTCACCTGATTCAGGAGCCTATCTACCTGAACACCGAGAAGCAGGGTGTACCCATCGAGGTTGCCATCCTGTACAACACCGAGTACAAGGAGACAATCCGTTCATTCGTAAACAACATCAACACAATAGAGGGCGGTACACACCTGGTAGGTTTCCGCACCGCACTCACCCGTACCCTCAAGAAGTATGCCGATGACAACAAGTTCCTTGAGAAAGCCAAGGTAGAGATTGAGGGTGAGGATTTCCGCGAGGGTCTTACAGCCGTTATCTCCGTCAAGGTTTCAGAGCCTCAGTTTGAGGGTCAGACCAAGACCAAGCTGGGTAACTCCGAGGTTGCCGGTGCAGTTCAGCAGGCTGTAGGTGAGGCTCTCACATTCTATCTTGAGGAGCATCCCAAGGAGGCCAAGCTCATTGTTGACAAGGTTATCCTGGCAGCCCAGGCACGTGTAGCAGCCCGCAAGGCCCGCGAGAGTGTACAGCGCAAGAGCCCGCTCTCAGGCAGCGGACTTCCCGGCAAGCTGGCAGACTGCTCTGACAAGGATCCCGCCAACTGCGAGCTCTTTATCGTTGAGGGTGACTCTGCAGGCGGCAGCGCCAAGCAGGGCCGTGACCGTCACACCCAGGCTATCCTGCCTATCCGCGGTAAGATATTCAACGTGGAGCGCGTAATGTGGCACAAGGCCTTTGACCATGAGGAGGTCAACAACATCATCCAGGCCCTGGGCGTAAGGTTCGGCCTCAACCCCGATGACTCCAAGGCTGCCAACTACGACAAACTGCGTTATTATAAGGTAATCATCATGACCGATGCCGATGTCGACGGCTCTCACATCGACACCCTTATAATGACCCTGTTCTTCCGCTACATGCCGGAGCTCATTGAGAACGGCCACCTGTACATAGCCACCCCGCCCCTCTACCTCTGCACAAAGGGTAAGGTTAAGGAGTACTGCTATGATGACGTTCAGCGCCAGCGCTTTATCGACCAGTACGGTGCAGGACTTGAGTCAAACATCATAACCCAGCGCTATAAAGGTCTGGGTGAGATGAACCCCGAGCAGCTCTGGGACACCACAATGAATCCTGAGAACCGTCTGCTCAAGCAGGTTCACATCCAGGATGCCGCCGAGGCTGACCGCATCTTCAGCATGCTGATGGGTGAGGATGTTGGCACACGCCGCGAATTCATCGAAAGGAACGCAACCTATGCAAATATTGATGCCTGACACAATAGGGACGGTTCCTTCTGTGTCATTTTCAACGAATCAAAATATCTAAAACAACAAAGGCCGGACAGCTATTTAGACTGTCTGGCCTTTCAAATTCTAAAATGACACAGAAGGAACCGTCCCTATTGTGTCATCAAGCGAGCTTAGCGATGTGAGCGCAGAGCTTTGACTTCAGGTTAGCGGCCTTGTTCTTGTGGATGAGCTTGGTCTTAGCCAGCTTGTCCAGCATCTTCTGAACCTTGGGATAGGTTGCAGCAGCCTCCTCCTTGTTGGTCATAGCGCGAAGCTGACGAACTGCATTACGCATGGTCTTTGCATAATAACGGTTGTGAAGTCTTCTCTTCTCGCTCTTTCTGATAGCCTTGAGGGCTGATTTGTGGTTTGCCATTATAAAAAACGTTTTTTTAATTATTCAATTTGTAGCGCGTATGAGAGTCGAACTCATCTTGCAAGAATGAAAATCTTGAGTACTAGCCGATATACGAACGCGCCATCCTTTCCGGTAGCCTCGAGAGGCTGCCCTATAAAGCGGATGCAAAAGTAGTTACATTTTTCCAAACGGCAAACTTTCTCCAGTATTTTTTTATATCTTCGTACCACAGAGAAAAAGTCATGTGGCAGGCGGAAAAGGGAATACTGGTAGGTTCAGTGAGGCATAACGACCGCACAAGCGTGGCGCATATATTCACCAGCCAGCACGGAATGGTGCCCTTTATCTGGTTCCTTTCCAAGACCGGAAAGAACGCCAGCCGCAACACCCTGCTCCAACCCCTGACCCAGCTGGAGTTCCAGGCCGAATACATTCCCACTGAGAACCTCCAACATATCAAGGAGATAAAGAACTGCGCCCCCTACGGAGATATTCCAAGGAATCCCCTTAAAAGTGCCATTTCGCTGTTCCTGTCAGAGTTTCTGACATACGCATTGAAGGGAGAGCAGAACAATCCGCAGCTTTTCAGTTTCCTGAGCGAGTCACTCAAGTGGTTCGATGCCGCCGCCGACGGAACCTACTCCAACTTCCACATAGCCTTCATGATAGGTACCGCAAGTCACATAGGCATCTGCCCCAACAGTGACGACTACACACCCGGATGCGTGCTTGACATGCGCGACGGCTGTTTCACCCCGCTGCTGCCCAAGCATACCGAGTACATGCCGGCCGAGCTCTCATACAAGCTCTACCTGCTCATGAACTCTGACTATGACGGAATGAAAGACGCGCCCCTGACTGGTCAGGAACGCGTCATGCTGTTGAATGCGCTCAACAATTTCTTCCGTCTTCACATACCCTCCTTCCCTGTACTCAAGTCAATTGAGGTCCTGGAGACGGTATTCGGTTAAGCGCGCAGAGCCTTGAGCTCGGACAATCCCACAGTATTGCGGAGATATGTAGGTGATGCCTCGATGGCATCAATCAGTGCGTCGTTGTCAAGGTCGGCATCGGACATCTCATAGATATAGAGCTGGCGCTTGTCGACACGGTCACCGTAGATATCCTCGATTACGCGGTCTGCCTCCTCTTCATCATCCATCATAGGAATGCTCTCCATTCCGAATCCGGTGGCAAGTACCGTAATCTTGACCTCATCGGTCAGGGTATCGTCATTGGCAAGACCCCAGATAACCTCAATGTTCTTGTCCTCGAACTTATCCATGAAGTGACGTACCTCATTCATCTCATCCAGCATAAGCTGATGATCTGACTGTGTACTCTGATAGATGTTGAACAGTATCTTCTTGGACTTATGGATGTCGTTGTTGTAGAGAAGAGGTGACTTAAGGGCCGAATCAAACGCCTGGTTCACACGGTTCTCACCCTTGGCAACACCGGTACTCATTATAGCCACACCGCCGTTGCTCAGTATCTTCTTGACATCACGGAAGTCAAGGTTGATTATTCCGCGGCAGGTAATAAGCTCGGCTATACTCTTGGTTGCGGTGGTAAGGGTCTCGTCCACATGCTTGAATCCGGTGGCTACACTCTTGTCGGGGTATATCTCAAGCAGTTTCTCGTTACTGATGACAAGCAGCGCGTCAACATACTGTGACATCTCGCGAACACCCTTGAGCGCCTGCTTGATCTTGGGACGCATCTCAAACTTGAACGGGATGGTAACTATACCCACAGTAAGCATGCCGCACTCCTTTGCGCATCTGGCAATAACCGGAGCAGCACCGGTACCTGTACCGCCGCCCATACCGGCAGTGATGAATACCATCTGGGTATCATCCTTGAACTGCGCCTTTATCTCCTCAATGCTCTCCTCGGCTGCCTTGCGTGCAACTGCGGGATCATTTCCGGCACCCAGACCGTTGGTGGTCTGACGTCCCAACTGCAGTTTGATGGGTATATCTGAATCGGCCAGCGCCTGCTGGTCAGTATTGGCAATCACGAATACTACGTCATGAATACCCTCGCGGTACATGTTCTTGACGGCATTGCTGCCACCGCCGCCCACACCGATAACCTTGATTATCTTACGTGACTCCGTAGGGAAATCAAACGGGAGAATCTCTTTCTCCTCAAATTCTTTAATATCCTGGTTCATAGTCAATTGTTGTCTTTATCCTCAAAGAAGCTCTCACCCATGCTCATCACATCATCGACCCAACGCTTGAAGATGCTCACCTTCTTGGTACGCTTCTTCTCGGCTTCCTCCTCCTTGGCTGCAGCTTCCTCCTCCTTCTGGGCTGCGGCTTTCTCACGCTCCTCCTGTTCCTTGCGGTCACGCTCGGCCTGGGCACTCTCGCCTGCCTCGGTAAAGAGGTCTATCTGAACCACCTTATCCTGATTCTCGGCCGATATGTTGTCGATCTCATCCATCTTGGGCAGTTCGCAGCAGTTCTCATCACCCTTGGCCATTACTGAAAGCAGAGCCAGCTGTGATCCGTCGCCGCGCTTCCAACTGGGCTCGCCCCATGTAACGCCGCATGCCGGTTCAGTCACCACACGCGGACGGCGCATGGAAGGCATCAGTTTTACGAACACCTGATCCAACTGGCGCAGTTGTGAGCCGCCGCCGGTCAGAACTATTCCCGCATAGAGAACCTCGGCATACCCCGAAGCCTTTATCTGTGCGCAGACGTTGCGGATAATCTCCTCGTTGCGGGCTTCGATGATATCGCCTATATCCTTGAGCAGCACCTTGTTGTCATTGATCATTATGGTCTCACTGGCATCCTGGCTGCCTATCAGGTTGCAAAGTCCGTAGGTGCACTTGAGCTGCTCGGCCTGCTCGGGTTCTATCTTGAGTACAGCCGCAAGGTCACGTGTTATAAGCGCACTGCCCAGCGGAATTACACGCAGGTAACGCAGCATACCGTTCTTGTATACTGAAACGGTTGTGGTATCGGCACCGTAGTCAACCAGTACGCATCCCTGCTGACGGTCATCATCGGTCAGGATGGCATCGGCCTGGGCCATGGGTGCCACATAACCGTCTACAATCTCCACCTGTGCCATCATAAAGCACTGGGCTATGTAATCGGCCACCTGTTTCTTGAGCAGGATATTCAGGTAACTGCCTCCGAGTGAGCGGCAAGCCACACCCATGGGGTCAGTCTCCGTTCCGCGTTTGTTGTCAACCACATACTCCTGTGACTCCTGGAACAGGTTGACATAACCTTCATAATCTATCTCACTGCACTGTTGGAACATATCGTCGATAACCTCCTGGCTCACAACAGTCTCCTCTTCAAACTGATGCTCAACCTTGCTTATTATCGACTTCAGGCCCTTGGCATTGTAACCCACATAGACCTTCTCTATGCTGGTTGAAAGGATTGCGTTCAGCCTCTCCACCACCTCGGCAATGGCATTCGCAGTCTTGTCCAGATTATAGACAGCACCGTGACGGATGCATGATGATGACGGTACTCCGGCATAAGCCAGCACCTTGAGTGAGCCGTCAGTCATTATCTGACCTGCCACGCCTGAGATCTTGGACGATCCGAGCTCAATTGCAACAATAACTTTGTCTTCCATCTATCTTATTTTCGTTTCTTGCATACTACCTGACCATCGTAGGCTACGCTTATTGAGCGGTATTTGTTCCAGCCTACATTGTCCAGACCCTTCTCATAGAAGTTCATGAGACGGTCCAGCTTATCCTCAACGTTATCGGCCGTGCCGATTATCAGCAGGTGGTCACCCACGCGGGGTACCAGTTCTATCTGTCCGTCCTTGGTCACGTTTATCTGCTCAATCTGAGCCTTCCAGAACTCCGAACGGTCAATTACACGAACCACCTTAAGCAGGTCACCGGACGCGAACTGACGGTCTATGTATCCGGTCGCTACCGGAAGCTGCACCGCCAAGGAGCGCTGAGTAAGTATCTCGCCCCTGCTGTCCACATAGAAGTCCTGGCCGCGGTTGTTGATGACACGTACCAGAGGTACCTTGCTTGAGAGGTTTATCCTGAGCATGTCACCGCCGGTCTTGTAACACTGTACCTTGCCCACCAGCGGATGCATCATCAGTGTGGCCTCTATCTTTTCAGGTTCTATCTCTTCAAGCGGCATGCCGACAGGATCTATCGAATGCTCCTGAAGCACTGCCAGAACCATCTCCTCATCTATAAGGTCAAAATGAAGACTGTCCGTGATATGCAGGTCCACGCCACGGCACAGACGGGTATCCTCATGCCTGTCTGTCATGGCTATCACCGAATATCCCAGATATCCGGCCAGCAGAACCACCGATAATATGGACAGTATCTTCTTAAGCACCTTATTTGAGTATCTCTGTTATTGTTTCAACATAATCCTCCAGATCACCGGCACCCAGGGTTACCAGCACCTGGACATCATCCTTGATGGACTTGACAAGTTCAGGAACCTGGTTACGTGAAATCACTCCCTTGCATACGCCCGGTTTCATGTTCTCAGCCAGCAGCGCGCTTGTAACACCCGGTATGGGTTGCTCGCGTGCAGGATATATCTCCAGCAGCCATACCTCGTCAAACAGTGAGAGGCTGTCAGCGAACTCATTGTAGAAATCCCTTGTGCGGGTATAAAGGTGCGGCTGGAATATGCATGTAATCTTGCGTCCCTCATAGAGTTTGCGCAGTGACAGGGCACACTGACGTATCTCCTCGGGATGGTGCGCATAGTCACTCAGATAAACCGTATCGGCCTTCTTTACATGAAAGTCAAAACGGCGGTCACATCCGCGGAATGAGCCGATGCGCTCGCGGATGACATTGTCCGGCGCACCGCTCATCTGCGCCATAGCCATTGCAGCCACTGCATTCTCCACATTGATGGGGATGGGTACGCCCAGTTCCACATCGGCGATGCTGCCCAGCGGGGAAACGTAATCAAACCTGAGTTCACCGTTACCCACCCTTATGTTTGCGGCGTGGAAATTACCCTCGTCCAGACCATAGGTGTAAAGGTTCACACCCCGCTGCAGTTGCGGCTTGATCTTGTCGGCCAGGCCCACATGCAGTATCAGGTCACCGCCCGGCTTTATGAGCGATGTGTATTTGCGGAAACTCTCCACGTATGCCTCATATGTGCCGTAAATATCCAGATGGTCGGCATCAACGGCGGTAATGACAGAGCGCAACGGAGTCAGATGGTGGAACGAACGGTCAAACTCATCGGCCTCTATTACAACGCGGCGGCTCTTGTTTGATATCATCAGGTTGCTGCCTATGTTCTTGAGTATTCCTCCCAGGAAAGCGTTGCAGCCCTCATCGGTACCGTCCAGAATATATGCCACCATTGAAGATGTGGTGGTCTTGCCATGTGTTCCGGCCACGCACAAACCATCCAGCGAACGGGTCAGAGTGCCAAGCACCTGAGCGCGTTTCTGCACGTCAAAGCAGTGCATGTTGAACCAGTTCAGAATCTTGTTGTCGGCCGGGATGGCAGGAGTATAAACCACGAGTGTTGAGGCTGAATCCTTGAAGCAGGCATCCACCTTGTCCACATCATCATCGAAACCTATCATGGCACCCTCTTTTATCAGGGCCGATGTCAAGTCAGTCGAAGTCTTGTCATAACCGCCCACCTTGCATCCGCGAGCCAGGAAATAACGTACCAGGGCGCTCATGCCGATACCTCCGGCACCTACAAAGTAGACAGACTTTATGTCGTCCAGACTGAGTGAACCGCTTCCGTAACCGGCCAGTTTGAGTACCTCACGGGCAATTATCTCGGCCGAGTCATACATGGCCAGTTTAAGTATGTTGTCATGCAGCTGCTGCAGACGGGTTTCGTCCTTGACAAGGTCAACGGCTGCCGGGATAAGTTCCTTCCTGGCATCCACGTCACGGATGTGAATGGCGGCGTCCCTGTCGGCCAGAGCCAGAGCGTTCTTGGTCTGATGGTCCTCGGCAACATTGGGCGAAGGCACCAGAATGACAGGCTTGCCCAACAACTGCAGTTCGCTGATGGAACTTGCCCCGGCACGCGAGACAACGAGGTCGGCGGCACGATAAGCCATATCCATGTTGCTGATGAACGGCATCTGGAACACATTCTTCACGCCCGACGCTTCGAGAGCCTCACGACAAGGCTGGTCGTAGTTCTTGCCCGTTTGCCAGATGACCTGCACGCCATAGGTATCGCCAATCTGCTTCAACCCCTGGATGATGGCATTATTGATGGTGCGGGCACCCAGGCTGCCACCGATGATGAGAATCGTCTTCTTGACAGGGTCGGCGCCCATAGCCTGACGGGCTTGTTCGGGCGTGGCTCCACACTCGAGCAGGTTGCGTCTCACGGGATTGCCGGTGAGCACAATCTTGTCCTGGGGGAAGAAACGTTCCATGCCCTCATAGGCGACACAGATGCAGTCGGCCTTGGCAGCAAGCAGCTTATTGGTCACACCGGCATAGGAGTTCTGTTCCTGAAGCAAGGTGGGGATGCCCTGTTTCTGGGCCTCCTTGAGCATGGGGCCACTGGCATAGCCGCCCACACCGATGGCGATATCGGGGTTGAAATCCTTCAGAATCTTCTTGGCCAGGCGCATACTCTTGAGCAATCGCGCCACGACCTTGAAATTGCGCAGCAGATGCTTGCGGTCGAAACCACTCACGGGCAAGCCGATGATGTTGTAGCCTGCTGCAGGCACCTTCTCCATTTCCATGCGGCCTTCGGCGCCGACAAACAGGATGCGAGACTCGGGGTAGCGACGGCGCACCTCGTTGGCGATAGACAAAGCGGGGAAGATGTGGCCACCAGTGCCACCACCGCTCACCAAAACTTTCAGTTGTTGTTTATTTCCAGACATTTTTAGGAGGTATTTCTGTTGGGTTTTCAGCATCGAGGCCCTCGATTTCGAGTGTCTCTTCAACTTTATTCTTCTTATTGCCATAGTTGGCGATAGTGCGGCTCACGCTGAGCATCACGCCAAAAGCCACACTGATGACAAAAATGGATGAACCACCTTTGGAGATGAGCGGCAACGGCTGTCCCGAAACGGGGAACACGCCCACGTTGATGGCCATGTGGAACAAGGCCTGGAACGTGATGAATGATGCCATACCGATGACGAGCAACGACGGCAGCACTCGCTTGCTGCGGCGCACAATCATTGCCGCACGTCCCAGCAGGGACAGGTAGAGCAACATCACGAACAAACCGCCGATAAAGCCCGTTTCCTCGACAATGATCGAGAAAATGTAGTCACTGAACGCCAGCGGCAAGCGGCTGCACTCACGGGACTGCCCGATGCCCTTGCCGATGAGTCCTCCGTTGGCCTGCGCCATGCGCGAGAACATCTCCTGCTGGTTCTTGGCCGTGATGGGGCGATAAACCAGCGAGTCGCTGTTCAGCCACTCGTGAACACGGCTCTTCCAGGTGCCCGATCTCAAACGGTCC
>JAEEGH010031647.1_pt1 | contig 10207 bp, 8 predicted proteins | sample 9134181 | NCBI WGS metagenome assembly JAEEGH01 (sample SAMN16246544, study PRJNA631951) | gut metagenome | biome: gut microbiome; feature: rumen; material: DP-attached | host: Bos | place: Iran: Karaj | collected 2018-10 | reverse complement strand
TACGTTTACTTTCTCTCGGAAGAGAAAGTAAAATCAAAGAGAGCCTGCCGTCGAAAAAATTGTGTAGCCGATATTTTATCAACAAACATCACGTCTGATGCCGAGCAGATTTTTTTCGACGGGTGCGGGGTGCTTTTGCGTGCGCGTCGTGCACGCGTAACAAAAACAGCAATTTTAATAAAAATCTCAAATTCGCACCGCCGGAAAACAAAAGCGGTGCATAGCGCAGATTTTGCGCAAAAAGCACTTTTTGATAGAAATATTTGCTTTGTTTTAATCGCGGGCACACGCGTTTTTCGGCGCGTTCTTTATCCCTCTTTCTTTCAAGAAAGAGGGAGCACTTTTGGTACTTTTCTTGCGGGAGAAAAGTACGCAAAGAGGGTTGAAACATAAAAAGGTTTATAGCCTCACTTGCGCAGAAAAATTTCACCTAAAAAGCAAACAAAAAATTGAAAGTTCTTTGTCCCTCTTTCTTTCAAGAAAGAGGGAATAAAACTATAAAATCGAAAAGAAAGCCCGATACCAAACGGTATCGGGCTTTCTTTCGTTGTATTTATTCTTCTTCATCTTTTTTGCATACGTCAATCCAGGCGTCGAAGTTTGAGGCAAGTTCAAGTTCTTTTATGGAAAGTTCGACTGCGCTGTTTGCGCTTCCGCAGGCGGGGAAAACCGTCTCGTAACGTTTCAGCGACTCGTCGAGATAAATTTTTACGTTTTCGTTTGCGCCGAACGGACACACGCCGCCGACGGAGTGCCCCGTTTTTTCCTCGACCTCGTCGAATTTCAGCATAACCGCCTTGCAGCCGAAAAAGTTTTTGAATTTCGGGTTGCTTATCTTTGATTTTCCCGACGTAACGATGAGCGCGCATTCTCCGTTTACCGAAAAAGACAGCGTTTTTGCGATTCTGTCCTCCTCGCAGCCGACAGCCGCGGCGGCAAGAGGAACGGTTGCGCTCGATACGTCGAAAACGCGTATTTTGTCTTCAAGTCCGTATTTTGCCAGATGATTTTTCGCTTTTTCAAAGGACATGTATTTGTTTCACCTTTTCCTGTTTTATTCTATCGTTTCCACTCTGAGCGTATTCGTGCCGCCCGATTTTCCGGTCATAGTTCCGCCGGTAATGACTATGTTGTCGCCTTTTTCGAGACCGAGCTCATTTTTGACCAGGTTCTTTACCGTGTAAAAGAGTACTTCCGCGGAAGTGAAATTGTCCGTCATGACGGGGGTAACGCCCCAGGACAAAGCAAGTTTTCGATAGGTTTTTTCGTTCGTGCACACGCCTATAATGTCAATGGGCGGGCGGAATCTCGATACCATGCGCGCCGTCATGCCCGAAAGAGAGCAAACGGCGATAGCCTTCGCGTCGATATCCATGGAAAGCGTGCACGCCGAGTGCGAAATCGCATCCATGGTGTTTTTTATTGTAAAATCGTCGTCGTAAAACCGTTTTTTGTAATTGATATGCTCCTCGGTGTTTGATAAAATTTTCGCCATGGTTTCGACCGTGAGGGCGGGGTGTTTGCCGACAGCCGTCTCGCCGGAAAGCATAACGACGCTCGTTCCGTCGTAAACGGCGTTTGCCACGTCGGAAATCTCTGCTCTTGTCGGGCGCGGATTGTTTATCATTGATTCAAGCATCTCGGTTGCGGTGATAACGCGCTTGCCGAGCATTCTGCATTTGGTTATGAGCTGCTTTTGCACGACGGGAAGGCGCTCAAACGGAATTTCGACGCCCATGTCGCCTCTGCCTATCATAATGCCCTCGCATTCCTTGCAGATGTCCTCTATGTTGTCTATTCCCGACTGGTTTTCGATTTTTGCGATAAGCGGAATGTCGCTTCCGTTTTCCTTTAAGAACTTTTTGACGTCGATAAGGTCCTGCCTCTGCGACACAAACGAGCACGCAATGTAGTCCACGTCTTCCTTTATTCCGAAAAGGATGTCTTCCTTGTCTTTTTCACTTAAGAATTTCTGCTTTAAGACTTTGCCGGGAAAGCTCATGCTTTTTCTGTCGGAAATTATGCCGCCGGAAACGACTTTGCATACGACGTCCTTGTTTTTTATGCCCGTAACCTCAAAAATAAGAAGTCCGTTGTTGACGAGAATTCTGTCTCCGACGTCAAGTTCTTTTGCAAGGTCCTTGTAGCTTACCGAAACGTGCGAAGAATTTCCCTTTACGTCGTCGTGCGTAAATGTAAATTCGTCTCCTTCCGAAAGCTCGGCGCTGCCGCCTTCAAAAAGACCTATGCGGTATTCGGGACCCTTTGTGTCGAGCATTATCGCAACCGGCTTTTGCAGTTTTTCGCGCGCCTTTTTTATGGAATCTATCATCATTTTGAAGTTTTCATACGTGCCGTGCGAAAAATTGAGCCTTGCTACGTTCATACCCTTTAACATCAGGTCCTCAAGCGTTTTTTCATCGGATGACGCAGGGCCTATTGTACAGATGATTTTGGTTTTTCTCATAAAGTAAGACCTCTTTTTTATTTTAATTTTGAAGTTTTGTTGAACGCCGCAATCACGGCGTTTGCAACGTCGCTTCGAAACGCGCCTTTTTCAAGCGTGAGCACGCCCTCTATCGTTGTGCCTCCGGGGGAGCACACGGCGTCCTTGAGAGCGCCTAAATGCTTGTCGGAAAGAAGGGCAAGCTTCGACGAACCGAGCACTGTCTGCTTTGCGTAAAGCTCGGCTTTCGCGCGCGGAAGCCCGCAGCTTACGGCTCCGTCCGCAAGTGCTTCCATAAACATGTATACGAACGCAGGTCCGCAGCCTGAAAGAGCCGCCGCCGCGTCAATGAGCTTTTCGTCGATAAAATCGAGTTTTCCGCATTCGCTCATAAGGTCGGTAAAGTCGTCGGAGGCGCTGCCCGTAAAGAGAATCATTCCCTCTCCGACAGACGCGGGGGTGTTGGGCATTATGCGTATTACGTTTTCGGTGCCGAGCCACAATTTAAGAGATTTTGTGTCAATGCCCGCCGCCATGGAAACGATTACGTTTTCGTCGGTAAGGAAGGGTTTGATTTCACCGCATACGCTTTCAATAACGTTCGGCTTTACGCCGAGAAAGACGTATTCGCTGTTTTGCACGAGGTCCTTTATTTCGCAGAAATCGGCACCCGTTGCGCGAGCCGCCTGCTCATTCTTGTCGTAAACGCATATATTGTCCGTCTTTTTCGATACGGCGCGAAGAAGCGCGCCTCCCATGTTTCCGGCGCCTATAAATCCCGCTTTGTATTTCATAATCATTCTCCCGTCTTAATTTCTTACGTTTCCGTTTCCGTAAACAATGTATTTGTACGTTGTGAGTTCTTTAAGTCCCATAGGACCTCTTGCGTGAAGCTTCTGCGTGGAAATTCCCATCTCGCAGCCGAGTCCGAATTCTCCGCCGTCTGTAAACCGCGTGGATGCGTTTACGTAAACGGCTGCGCTGTCGGTGTGCTTTGTGAAGTAATCGGCAGATTCCTTGTCTTGCGTGATTATCGCTTCGCTGTGCCCGGTGGAGTGAAGTAAAACGTGCTCTGCCGCTTCTTTTACGTTGTCAACCGCCTTGACTGCGAGAATATAATCCAGAAATTCCGTGTCAAAATCGGCTTCCGATGCGGGTTTTGCGTTCGATAAATATTTAATCGCGTCATTGTCTGCGCGAAGCTCGACGTTTGGGATAGCTTTTTCAAGTTTCGGAAGAAACTCGGGCATGATTTTGCGGTTTACAAGGCATACCTCCGCCGCGTTGCATACGGACGGTCTGCTCGTCTTTGCGTTTTTTACGATATTTACCGCCATGTCGACGTCGGCGCTTTCGTCAACGTAAATATGGCAGATTCCCGTGCCCGTTTCGATGCAGGGAACCGTCGCGTTTTCCATGCAGGCTTTGATGAGGCCCGCACCGCCGCGCGGGATGAGTAAGTCAATGTATCCTTTGCCGTGCATAAGTTCTGCCGCGCTGTCTCTCGACACGTCCTCGACGAGCATTATTAAATTTTCGGGAAAACCGCAGGACGCAAGCCCCGCTCTCATCGCCGAAACGATTGCAAGCGCACTGGCGTGCGCTTCCTTTCCGCACCGAAGAACGCATGCGTTCCCGCTTTTTAAGGAAAGCGCCGCCGCGTCGGACGTAACGTTGGGACGGCTTTCGTAAATTATCGCAATAACTCCGAGCGGAACGCGCACTTTTTCGATAATAAGTCCGCCGCCGCGTTCGGTGCGGGAAATTACTTCTCCGACAGGGTCGGGAAGTAAAGCAACGTTCCGGACGCCGTCAGCCATGCCGGAAATGCGCTTTTCGTCGAGTTTTAAGCGGTCGAGCATAACGTCGCTTATTTTTCCGCGCGCGTTTTCCATGTCCTTTTCGTTGGCTCCGAGGATTTCATCTTTTTGAGCTTCGATATAGGACGCCATAGCGAAAAGCGCGGCGTTTTTGGAATCGGCGTCTGCCGAAGATATAAAATCCTTGCAGCTTTTAGCACACGCCATAATTTCTTTCGTCGTCATTTCTTTACTCCCACAAATCTTGTGCCGACGTTTTTGCCTTCGATTACGTCGTAAAGAAGCTCGGGCGTTTTTCCGTTTGCGATTATCATGTCGCATCCGGCGTTCGTTACGATTTTCGCGGCGTTGATTTTGGTAATCATGCCGCCCGTTCCCACGCTTGAGCCTGCGCCGCCGGCAAGGGCTTCTATTTCGGGTGTGATTTCCTTTATTTCCTTTATAAGCTTTGCTTTTTTGTTCTTTGACGGGTCGGCGGTGTAAAGACCGTCGATGTCCGAGAGAAGAATGAGCAGATCGGCGTTTATCGTTTTTGCGACCGTTGCGGCGAGCGTGTCGTTGTCGCCTATGAGAAGCTCGCTTGTCGCGACGGTGTCGTTTTCGTTTATAATCGGGAGCACGCCGAGCTCAAGAAGCTTGTTTAACGTGTTGGTGTAGTTTTTGCACCTTTCCTTGTTTGTAACGTCCTCCGCCGTTAGAAGAATCTGCGCCACCGTGTGATTGTGCTCGGAAAAGAGCTTGTCGTATGTGTACATGAGTTCGCACTGACCGACCGCCGCCACCGCCTGTTTGAAGGAAAGCTGTTTCGGCCTCGTTTTGAGAGAAAGTTTTCCCATACCCATGCCGACGGCGCCCGAGGATACGAGAATAACCTCGTAACCCGCGTTCTTGACGTCGCTTAATACCTTGCAGAGATTTTCCATGTGCCTTATATTCATATTTCCCGTCGGATACGCGATGGTAGACGTTCCGACCTTTACCACAATTCTCATTTTTTTCCTCCGGAAAGTGTATTATTAATATTATTATATATATATAACTTGCAAAAATCAAGTTTTTTTGCGCTTTCGGAAAAAAAGTGTGCTTGCGCGCGCAAAAAAACGGATAAAATGCGCATTTGCGCCAAAAAGCAAAAAGGTATTGAAAAATGAGCGGCAAACGGTTATAATATAGACAATGGAAACGTTTGATTTTTTAAGCGTAAAACGGCTGACATCAAGAAAGGCGTGAAAAGAATGTACGTAAAAGAAGAAGGAAAAATATGGCTTGCAACAGGCGGCAGGCGTGTTTATCTCGACCCCGCGATGGCAAACCGCCACGGACTTATAGCGGGCGCAACGGGAACCGGAAAAACGGTAACGCTCAAAGTCATTGCCGAATCCTTTTCGGACCTCGGAGTGCCGGTGTTTCTCGCAGATATAAAGGGCGACCTTACGGGTATGTGCAAACCCGGTGAGGAAAATAAACATATCCGCCGCTCGATAGACAATATGGGAATTCCCGAGCCGTTCGGATATACGTCGTATCCCGTAAGATTTTTTGACGTTTACGCACAAAACGGTCATCCCGTGCGCACGACCATTTCGGACATGGGTCCCGACCTTTTGAGCAGACTTATGGGTTTGAACGAAACGCAGAGCGGAGTAATGAGAATAATTTTCAGAATAGCCGACGACAACGGACTTCTGCTTCTCGACCTTAAAGACCTGCGCGCGATGGTGCAGTACGTCGGCGATAACGCAAACGAATATAAACTTACCTACGGAAACGTAACTGCGCAGACGGTGGGTACCATTCAGCGCGCGCTGCTTACGCTTGAGGACGAGGGCGGAAACGTGTTCTTCGGTGAGCCCGCGCTTGAGCTTGCGGACTGGTTTGACTGGGACGAAAACGGACGCGGCGTGATGAACGTGCTCGAATGTCAGCAGCTCTTCCAGAAACCGCTTCTTTACAGTACGTTTCTTCTCTGGATGCTCAGCGAGCTTTATGAAATGCTTCCCGAAGCGGGAGACCTCGATAAGCCGAAAATCGCATTCTTCTTCGACGAAGCGCATCTGCTGTTCAACGACGCGCCCAAAGCGCTTCTTGAAAAGGTTGAGCAGATAGTGCGCCTCATACGCTCGAAGGGCGTGTCCGTGTGGTTTATCTCGCAAAACCCGTCGGATATACCCGAAAGCGTTCTCGGACAGATAGGAAACAGAGTACAGCACGCGCTCAGAGCTTATACCCCCAACGAGCAGAAGGCGCTCAGATACGCCGCAAGGTCGTTCAGGGAAAACCCCGCTTTCGATACCGAAAGAGTGCTCCAGGAGCTTGCCGTGGGAGAAGCGCTCGTATCCGTGCTTGACGAAAAAGGCGTGCCGACGATGGTTGAAAGGGCGGGAATTCTTCCGCCGAGAAGCTCGATGAACGCCGCAGAGGAATCGGAAGTAAGAAAAACGGTGTTTGCAAGCCCGCTTTATAATAAATATCTCAATACCTTCGACAGAGAAAGCGCGTACGAACTGCTGACCGCCCAAAAGGAAAAGGCGGCACAAGAAGCGGCGAAAGAAAAGGAAAAACTCGAGAAGGAAAAGCAGAAAGAAGAAAAGGAAAAGGCTAAAAATAAGAAGACAAGCAGCCGCCGCACGTCAACCGTGCAGAAGACGATAAACACCACTTTCGGCTCGATAGGCAGGGAAGTGGGACGCCAGCTTGTCAGAGGAATTTTCGGAAACCTTAAATGGTAAAGCAGTTAAACGAGATTGACAAAAAGCTTTACGCGTGATAAAATATTGTTGCGGTGCGTTTGAAAAAAGTACGTTTTATGTCGGAATAAAAAGCATATAATAAACGTGTATACCGCGAGCCTGCCGATATGCCGATATGATGTTTTGTAAAACAAATGGCGAAAAACAATGCAGACAGTACGGATATAAAGGAGAGGTAAACATTTGAAAAAAATCAAGGTGCTGTTTCCGTTCGTCGAAGCGGGTTTCGGGCATATTATGCCCATGAAATCCATCGAGCAGAAATTCAGAGAAAAGTACGGGGACAGGGTTGAGGTTATTTCATCGCAATTTTACACCGAAACGGGCAATAAACATCTCGAAAAATACGAAAAGATGATTGCACGGCAGGTGAGAATCTATAATAAGCACCACTTTGTCGGACATATTGCAACCGTTGCGAGCGAGGTTTTCGGCGCAACGCTTTCGTCGTATACGGCGATACGCATGTTTGCACCGTTTGCATATAAAGCCGCAATGGAACACATGAAGGAAATTTCTCCCGACGTTGTGTTCAGCACGCACTGGGCGACGAATTATTACGCGGAGCATATGGAAAATAAACCGCTTACGGTAATGTACTGCCCCGACGCGCAGTTGAATAAACTGTTTGAATATAAAAGCGACCTAAATATGATAAGCATGCCTTACGGATATCTGAAGGCGCTCAGAAAAAAGCAGTACAACAAACAGAATATGAAAATCGTGCCGTTTCTTATAAGAAACGAGGCTTTTAAATATTGCCGCGATAAAAAGGAACTCAGGCGCGAACTGGGGCTTCCCGAGGATAATTTTACGGTTATACTCGCCGAAGGCGGATACGGAATAGGAAAGATAAAGAGAATAAGCGAGCTTCTTATAAAGGAGCATTTGCCGCTCACAGTAATTCCCGTGTGCGGAAAAAACGAAAAGCTGTACAATTATTTTCTGTCGCTTGAGCCGACAAAGGAAGTAACGTTTCGACCGTATAATTTCACCGAGCGGATACTTGAACTTGAAGCGGCGTCGGACATATTCTGCGGAAAGAGCGGAAATATACTTGCCGAAGCGACGTTTTTCGGAATGCCGTCGATTGTAACGAGCTGTGCGACTTTTATCGAGCATAATATCGCGGACCATTATATAAATACCGTGGGATGCGCGATGAAAGAGCTGTCGCCCGAAAAGACGGTAAAAATGATTAAGGAATTTGCAAAAGACGAAACGCTTCTTGAGCCGTACCGCAAAGAAGCGGCGGCATACCATGCGCATTTCGGCGCAGAAAAGGCGGCGGACGTCATGTGGGAGAAGATAACGGAAGTTTTTCCCGAACTTCATTGATATAAATGGCTTTTTGAACACGGTACCCGGCATTATATCCTATGAAAAACGCAAATGAAGTGCGAAAAAAGGAAAAAACGACATGAATTATTTAGGAATTGTTTTACTTGTTACACGCATTCTGTTCACCCTTATGGGTTTGATGGTAATGCATTTTATGGTTTTTGCCGTAATAGGTCTTTTTTTCAAGAAAAGGTATCCGAAAACGGAAAAAAGGTATAAATACGGACTCATAATCCCGGCGCGCAACGAAGAAACGGTTGTATCCAAGCTTATAGAGAGCATCCAGAAAAACGAATATCCGCAGGAAAAACTCCATATTTTCGTAATTGCGCATAACTGCACCGATAAAACGGCGGAAATAGCGCGAAAATACAGCGGCAACATAAGCGTGTACGAATACAATAATCCCGAGGAAAATACGATGGGATACGCGTTCAAGTACCTGTTTTCGTGCATAGAACGCGATTTCGGAACAAAGAATTTCGACGGATTTTTCCTGTTCAACGCGGATAATATACTTGATAAGAATTATATTGCGAGGATGAACGACGCATTCGACTATTTCGGAAAGGAATGCGTTATAACGTCGTTCAGAAACTCCAAAAATTTCGGCACGAATCTCATTTCGGGCCTTTACGGCATGTATTTTACGACGGGCTGTCGCTTTGAAAGCCGCGGAAGAACGGTAATGGGCTGTTCGACGCGAGTTCAGGGCACGGGTTACCTTGTAAATTCGAAAATCGTCGAAAACGGCTGGAAATACGTAACGCTCGCCGAGGACTGGGAGTTTACCACAGACCAGATACTGCAGGGCTGCAATATAAGATACTGCGACGACGCGGTATTCTATGATGAACAGCCGACGTCGGCGCGCATAATGTGGCGCCAGCGCGTAAGATGGTCGCGCGGACACCTTATCGTGTTCTATACCAGAATAAAAGACCTTCTTTCAAAGCTTTTCACCGGAAAAATCAAAAACAGAGGCTCGGTTTACGATATTATGGCAAACGTCCTGCCGGTGCCGCTGATTATCTCGTGCCTTTACATAATTCAAGGTGCGCTTTTGCTTACCGCGCCTTTTGTTGATAAAACCTTAACTTACAGACAGATATTTATAGGAAGCTCAACAAATCTGCTTTTGTCTGACGGAGTGCTGTTTGAATGGCTCAGGTCGGCAATTTTGTATAACTTCATGATGATTCTCGGCGCGATTACCATATTTGTCGTTGAAAGAAAGAGAATAATGAAGGTAAGCTTCGTTAAAAAAGCGCTTGTGTCGCTTTTGTGGCCGTTGTTCCTGTTTTTGCAGTTCCCGATGGACTATCAGGCTCTGTTTTCAAGAAATCTCGGCTGGAAGCCGATACCGCATAACGACCAGACGTCGTTTGAACACGTAAACCAAAAGGAAAACGCGGCGGCGCAATAATTGTTTTATAATAAAAAGACCTTGTCGGACAGACGAAAAAGGTCTTTTTAAATTTATATATTAAGGAGTTAAATTTATGAAAATGAATCCGGTCGGAAAAATGACGTTAACCGCAATGTTTTTTGCACTCGGACTTGTGCTTCCGTTTCTGACGGGACAGATTCCGCAAATCGGAAGCATGCTGCTTCCCATGCATATACCCGTATTTTTCTGTGCGCTTATATGCGGCTGGCAGTGGGCAACTCCCATGGCGCTCGTGCTGCCGGTACTTCGCTCGATGATTTTCGGCATGCCGCCCATGTACCCGACGGCGATTGCAATGGCGTTTGAACTTGCAGCATACGCTTTCGTTGCGGGATTTATTTATCAAAAGGTAAAAAAGCAGAATCTTGTTACACTTTACGTAAGCATTGTCGCCGCAATG
>JAEEGH010031645.1_pt1 | contig 10208 bp, 7 predicted proteins | sample 9134181 | NCBI WGS metagenome assembly JAEEGH01 (sample SAMN16246544, study PRJNA631951) | gut metagenome | biome: gut microbiome; feature: rumen; material: DP-attached | host: Bos | place: Iran: Karaj | collected 2018-10 | reverse complement strand
ATGTAGGGATAGAGATTGTAAAAGGAATGTGGCAGTTGGCTAGGTTCCTTTTTGTGCATAGAATAAGACCTTTCGCTGACGCTGAGGGTTAAAAGTTGATTATTATATGGCCTGAATAAAGCAGAAAAAGTATGAGAATAAAAATCTATGATTCAAAGCAACTTGGGAACAAGATGTGGTACTTAGGATCTGGAAATCTGTATGAGTATCTATCACATTTACGTCCTGATTTCTTTATGTATAAAATACAGAGGAGACTTGTGTCAAACCGTTATCTGGATGGAATATATCAGACAATAGAACAGGGAGAGCCAATTCCTCCATTGACACTAATATCTACACAGCCATTGAATGTTGATAATGGATGTGCAGATATTGACTTGCAGAATATTGATATCTTGGATGGACTGCAACGGACGTATAGGCTATGGGTCATATATAAGATAAGTTTGATGTGTATCCAAATTGAAGAAAAAGATCATCATAGCCTTCTTGACAAAATCAAGGCGGAGGATCCAGACTTACTTGAACTTGATTTTATAAACCTAAAGTTCCTTAAGAAAATGATGGAGCCTAAAGGTAAAGGGCTGTTTATAGATGATCTGATTTCTAAGATGAATGCATTTGAAACAACATTTACTATCTGGGCAGGATTGACGGAAGATGAAGTGGTGAAGAAGATGCTGATATTGAATGCTGGACAGAAACCAGTGTCGGCAACACATCAATGTGAATTGATTTTTATGAGATTTTTTGATGCCCATGAATTGCAGATAGACACCAATAAAATTAAACTATATAGGGAGAAAGATGATCAGTTTGATAGAGTGAAGAAAGGAAATAGAACTGAAGGTGAATATTTGTTCTCCTCAATGGTTATTTCACTGTTGTCGTATATATACAAGAAACCGATGAGAGTGTCTATCGAGAAGATTATCCAGTGGGATAATGAGAATTATTTCGCCTCAGACGAGATGCTTAGTTTCTTTAATAAGCAGTATTTGACAAAGTTTGTAGAATCTGTTTATGAGACGGACTGCGGGGTTTGCAAAGTAAAACAATCCAGAACTTCGCTTTTCCCTGAAGAGGAAATGCGTTCGTGGTTTGGTAAAGATACTACAATGTCGGGCATATTTGCTGCTTTGGGCGAAATGAACACTGAACCATCAACATTTGCAAAAGCTATTGGAGGAATTGATTTTAAACTGAATAGCTTTGAGCAAGAATACAGGTCGCTTTCTAGCGTGCGTATTAATGTAGGGAATGAGGTGAGAAAGGCTGTTTATAAATATACAAAAGGACAACTGAGTGGGAAGCCTATCAGTTGGGCACAGGCATTTGGAAATAATTCGGGAGAATATGTTAAGGGAGAACCTCTATTTTAAAATGCTTGGCAGCATCTGCGATGCTGTAGACAGCCCATTGACACCACAAGAGAAAGCAGACTTTAATACTGCTATGGGGGCTAAAGATTTTGACGGGTGCTTTGAGCAATTGGACAATCATGCATTGCCTGAGAAGTATAAGCTTATAGTGGATGGTGTTCGCTATTATAAAGATGTGTCGCTGTTGGGTGAACAAATTGATTCAGAATCCAATGTTGTCTTTGCGAGCTTTACAGATGATATTCGAAAAATGCATTTGAGACCTATGGTATACAATTCGTCGGCTCAACGTTTTTTTGCTTTCTCATCATGTTCGCTATTGGAAGAAAATAGTGATACATTCATTGATTTGACATTAGATAATTCTGTATGGATTGGTATTGAATACATCTGGAATGCTATTGCTGATAATGCGGCTGATGAGGCTGCTTTTTTTCAAATGCTTGATGCAAAGGATAGATTTAAAGTCGTTTTTGTTACAAATCTGACGATTGCGGGTTTAGATGAAGAATATCTGTTTAAGAATTACTCATTTGCATATCTATGCTATATCAACGAGAACAGATTTAACTTGCCTCAAGTGTTATCACCGGTAAGTACCAGATTTGTATCTACTCCGCTAGCAATTAATGCAAACAACTACGATCAGTATTATGATGTTTATAATGCATTAAATGATGCAAAACATGCAACTAATATCCTGACTCAATTTGTACATATTTATCAGGCAATTGAGCTATTGGCTTACCGCATGAAGATGGCTAAACTTGTGAACTCTTCTTCTGGGATGAAGCAATCGGCCATAAAACAACTGATGGCATATGCCAAGACATTTAGAGAAGATGAATCACATTCAATAATAAATCTTTTTGCCAAAGTTTTTCCAGGAATTGAAAATAATATGGATCACACCCTATTGGCTAACCCATGTAAATCATTTCTTGAAAGGAATTATGGTATAACATATACACTTACAACTATAAAAAATGATGGTGTTGCAAAGCTTGTATATCAACTTAGGAATAGTATTGTTCACAATAAAGATACTGAACTTCACTTTAGTTTTAATAATACAGAGGAATATAAGGTTGTGATACCTGTGATAAAAGATCTGGTAAAAGTGTTGCCAGAAGCCATTGTGAATATGTTGAATGATAATAACCAAGCTAGAAGAAGGGAAATAGAATACTCAAATAGAGAATTGAAGTTGTATTAAAGAGCTGGCAAATTCCCTTTATACGGTTTTTTTGCTCTTTTGTGGTTTTTAAATGGGCGCTATGACATAACGACAAACGGGATAAAGAAGAGAACCCTACGCTAACGAGGAGGGAACGGTAGCTAAACAATAATTAATAATCTTACAATGCGCATAATTTGTATAAGACCTTTGAAGAGAGATCCGAACAATACAGACAAATGGTCGGTGTTGAAAGGATTGAAGGAGGAGGAATTCTATTACCTCTACGATGGATATGACATTATGAAGGATTATATCTATCTGAGGGATAGAACTGTGCCTGATGACTTGTATTATCCCAAGAGGTATGCCGCAGGCGAAACGGAGGCGGAATTCAAAGTTGATATATGTGCTATTGTTGGAGAAAATGGCGCTGGAAAGAGTACGCTGGTGGATATTTACATCCGTGTCATCAACAACTTGGCTGCTTTTATATTCGGAGAGGAGTTTTTGTTCCCCAAAGCAGAGCATCTGCATTTTATTTCTGGTGTATTTGCGGAGGTATATATTGAGATTGAGAAGAAGATATATTGTATCCGCTGTTTTGATAATGCCATAGAGACTATAGAATTCAGTCTGAACAAGAGAGAACGCAGATACGAAAGACAAAGCCCTAACGTGTTTTCTGCGGTCTTGGTAAAAGGAGAAGTGTGCAAGCCTCACTCGGAATATCTTGATATGCTGGCAGGACTATGTTATAATACGGTACTGAACTACTCCGTGCATAGTTATAATTCTGTTGCCTATAGAGATGAAGACACCGCTGCAGCAAAAGAGATAAGCATAAGGAATAAGGGATTTAATGATGGACTCTACAGACCCAAGTTCATGTTTGACAAGAGAGGGAATGTGAGAAAGTTGGATAAAAAGCTGTTGGATAAACATTTTCCTGAAGGCTATTCGTGGCTAAGCGGCGTGTTTCATAAGAACGACGGATTCCAGACACCGATAGTCATCTCGCCCAAGAGAGACTATGGAATGATAGACATTAACAATGAGAATGACCTATCGGAGGAACGACTGCTTTCGCTTCTTTTCGTGGAGAACAAAAAGGAGAAGAAAGATGGCAAACGCTTTCCATTCAGTGAGATTAATGACAAACTGAGAATAGAGGGTTTCACGCTTTCAGCGAACACAGAGCGGATAAACAAATATAAGGAGGCCCCTGAAAGCCATCCGGACCTGCCGGAGTATTCGGTAGAAGACTATGTAGACCTGCGGGATTTTATCAGAGATGAGTATGAAAATGAGTTTCATCTTTCTAAGTATGACCGACATCACAAAGAGGCAGCTATCAATTATCTCGTGGCAAAAACCATCAAGATAATTATGACCTACCCTCGATATGAGGGTGGTAGAGTGTTTTTGGCTAAAAAGACAAAGAAGTTGGGACCGGGTGATAAACTGGGAATGAGAAAGGACTTGAATGAACTCTGGCAAGACCACAGTCATATCACCACCAAGATGTGGCGGACGCTGAACTATCTTAGGTATGATCACATAGACAAACGGACATCGTTCCAAACGGGCCAGCTGGCAGATAGTATCAGCGCCATCATTGACAGTTACCCGGAAGGTCAGCCTGTACAGTTGCTGAATTATCCTCCAAGAAACACGAATGAGATGCTGCCGCCACCCATCTTTAACGTGGACTTCCATCTGTATGACATGGATGACACTAAGAAACGGCACAGAATAAAGTTCAGCACACTCAGCTCGGGCGAGAAGCAGATTACCTATATACTATGCTCTCTGTTCTACTATATGATATGTCTGGATTCTGCCAAAGACTTCTGGCATACGAAAGACAACGAGAAGGAGCAGATAGAGTATAAACATATCAACGTGATTTTTGATGAGATAGAGCTGTATTTCCATCCTGAGATGCAGCGTAACTTTATAAGCACGTTATTGCATGGTTTGCAGCAGTTGCCACTTACGGGTATTAGGGGCTTGCATTTCATGATAGTAACTCACTCTCCTTTTGTGTTGTCAGATTTGCCGATTCAGAATATCCTGTTTCTGGAAAAAGGTGGCAACAAGGCTGATAAAAGCGATGTGGCATCGTTTGGAGCCAATATCCATACGATGCTGGTGAACAGTTTCTTTCTGAAGGGTGGTGCTATGGGACAATTTGCCAAAGAAACCATCGTAAAGATCATTGACCAGGTGAATGCCACGTATTTGGAGGAGAAGCTGAAGTACTATAAAGGTGATGTGGAAAAAATGATAGACGAGAACTATCAGATAATCCGTACGCTACCTGAAACGTATCAGAATCAGCTGCGACATGGAGGCCTGTTTAACGTGTATATAGACTGGCAGTTTATACGAAAGATGGCTGATGTGATACAAGAGCCCATTGTCAGACAGAGGCTGAAAGAACTACTTGAAAGGAGGAGGAATTATGTGGATACTGAAAGCAGATGATAAGAAGGCTAAGGCATATAAGACATTGCTCTATCAGCTTACGGGATTGGCTTTTGATGCCAATACCCAGTTGAAGAAGAGTGTCAGGAGACGCATGAAAGCATGCGCAGCCTATCGTTATTTCACTAAAGACAAGGTGGATGAGTATATGACAGCCAGGCCAGAACGGCTGATGGTATTGCATAAAGAGATGGTTAGGGATTTGGGTGATGCAAACGGAGTGTTGCCTGCTGATGATTTGGAGTATGTGAATCATGTGTTCAACTATGACAGCTATATCAAGCAAAATCAGGAAATGAGCTATGCCTTGGCGCATCTGATGGACGTGAACACCTGTACTTATTGCAACAGACAATATACTCTGACAGTAGATGACGTGGATGAGCACGGAACAGTGACAAAGCACCTGATACGACCTGAATTCGACCATTGGTTCTCGCAGGTGGATTTCCCGGACTTGGCATTGTCGTACTATAACTTGATACCAGCGTGTCATACTTGCAATTCGAATTTGAAGAACAGAGAAGAGATGGAATTGACGAAGCATATTCATCCTTATATTGACAAGAAAACAGGTTTTCGATTCTCTTATGTCCCAACCTCGGATGGCTATGCTGTAGATGTGGTGAGAGACGAAGGCGTGGATGATGCCTATTATAAACGGGTTGAAGAGACACTGAGCCTGTTTAAGATACCGCAGATTTACGGTGCACACTCTGGGCTAGAGTTGAAAGACTTGATGGAACTGGCTACGGCGAACCATCCTGACTATATCAATACGTTGGTGAATGATGTGGTTGCTAAACTTTGGGTAAGGGAGGAGGATGCCTACAGAATATTGTTTGGGATTGAGATAAACGAGGCGTACTATCTGAAACGCCCGATGTCAAAGTTTAAGAGTGATATAATCAATAAAATAAAGGAGGATTTTGGAAGTATATGAGTAAGACGAGTGATTATACGGCATTAGGACCTTTGGTAGGCTTTGTCTATCAAATATACTACTTCTTGTACTGTCTGTTGACAATACAGGATGGCGAAACTGTATCGCTGGAGAAGATTGATGATGTGTGGTCGGAAACTGGAGAGAAAAGAACCTATTTCCAGCTGAAACACAGTATCAATTCGAAACCTTCGGCTGTAAAGCGTATGACGGAAAGAGATACAGACCTATGGAAAACATTGAACATGTGGGTGAGCATCGTCAAGAAACAGGGCGATGAGGCGGTACAACGCCAATGGATTGCAAATAGCGAGTTTGTGCTTGTATCCAATAAGAACGCTGAGAATAACAGGTTCTTTGAATTGGTTGAGGCTTATAAAAAGGACGATAGCAACTGGGATGAGTTAGAGAAATTCGTTAACAATCAGGCGGCAAAGGATTCAAAGAAAGAAAGCGAAGGAGAAGAGAAAAAGAATATCTATCTGTACACAAAGAATGTGAACGACTATGCCCTGAAGAAAGAATTGCTGAAACGAGTTACAGTGGAATTTGAAAGTGATGATGAATTAAGAGCGAAGATAGATGGCGTGATACAATATGGTAAAATGGTACCGGAAAAGCGGGTGTCGGATGTACGATATATGTTGATAGGTGAGATAACAGACTCTGTAGTAAAAGGAGTAACAGCTTATACGAAGGAAAGTTTCTATGCAGCAAACGTTTCTTTGTTTGAGTATATGCGTACTCGCAAGTTCATTCCGTTAAACAGGAAAGTGGAGCTACCAGAACGACCAATGGAACAGACTTTCGTAAAACAACTTCAAGGAGTAGATGCACCTCGCTGCAATGATATGAAGGAAATCATACAACTGACTGAGCAGAAGCTCAGGTTTGAGAATGATTATAGGGCAGCAAACAAATCGGCTGGAGCGCAAGAACAACGACAGTTTGAGGTTGATATGCATACGGAGTGGAAGAATATTTTTGATGAACAGAATGACGGGTTGACATTTATGTCAGACGAACAAATGAAAAGAACAGCCGGGAAAGAAGTGTTGAAAGCTGTCAAAAAAGTACATCTGAAATACGACCAAGAGGATATCGGACCTTCGGAATCGAACGGTTGCTACTATCATTTCTCGGATGGAGAAACACCACGGATTGGATGGCGTGTTGATTGGGAAACTCTTTATAATGGAAAAGAATGGACTACAGAATAAACAATGAAGCGGTTGCAGCCTGTGTAGCTGCGCAATTGGTGCGGAATGGGTGTAAAAGCCTATCGACAATTGTTGGGTTGACGAATCTACTGATGCATGAAAAAGAGCGTAAGAGATTGTTGTCAACTGACAATGAGAAGGAGCTTGCCACAATTATTGGACAAGTTGACGGAGGACTGCTTACTATCATCATGAACAGTCTTGTCCTAATGATACAGGGAGGCTGCATGACCTTTGGAGAAGGGGACTTGTCGTTGACACAATCCGGGATAAGCATGTGTGAGCAGATGAAAGACAGACAAAGTAAAATGCTAAGCAATATTTTGAAGGACATGCCAGCTATTATGGAGAAAACTGTGAGAATGAAAGAAAGTATGTTTGATCAAAGATATGTGATAGCCCTATGAACTTTTACATCAAAAAAATAAAGTTGTGGTTTAGTACCCACTCACAGCCGAAGGAATATACGTTTGAGAAGAATAAAGTAAACGTCGTGACAGGCGACTCGTCAACTGGCAAGTCGTCGATTCTGCGTGTAATAGACTATTGCCTGCTGTCAAGAGAGTCGTCTATAGTGGAAGACGTGATTAATGAGAATGTTGCCTGGTATGGGTTGGCATTCCACCTAAATGGGCATGACTACGTAATAGCGAGGAAAGCGCCTACTCACGGTAGAATTAGTTCGGATATATACTGGGCTGCTGACACGGATGAAATGCCTGGAGATGCTGTGCCTCGGCCATCTCAGGGAGTAAGTAGGGCAGAACTTCAGGATTTTATAAGTAAAGAATAAAGGTTCCTGCTGTGAAGTTGGAAGAGGGGAAACAAGTGTTGTCTCCGACATTTAGGGAAATGATGATGCTCAACTATCTGACAGAAGATATAATTGCCACTTCTGGTACCTATTTCGATACCCAAATGAACACAGATGTTAGATTGGATCCTTTTGTGATTAAATTGTTAAGACTTGGGCTCGGCACAGATGAACAAAAGGAACAAGACTTAAGGGTGAGAATTGCAGAGTTGGATAAGAGAATTAAAACAGAAGAAAGCAATAAAGATAAAGATAAGACCAACAATGATAATTATGAGAGCAAGCTTAAGAGCCTGAAAGACAAGGCTGTTGAGCTTAGGTTGATTGGAAATGATAATATAACACAAGAAAGGTTGGTAGAACTTGTAAATGAGAAAGTTAACGAGTTTGACAGACTGAAGAGAAGCTATCGGAAACTTGGTGAACTTGCGATATTACATGAAAGACGAAGAGAAATTGGTAAGACTCTGATAGACTATAGGAATCTTCTGCGAGAATATAAAAACGCAGTGGAGTACTCGAAGAAAGTTGAGGACAGCCTGCTACCTATGGAGTATCTTAAGGCGAACTTGAACACCTCTTTGTTGGGAGAAGAGGCTTTGGCTTTGTATCGTTCGCTTGATGACGCTTTCAGGCATGCAAAGAATAACCCGAGGGAAGTTAATGAACTGCCTTCAGACTTTGAAAGAAATTATCAGCAGTTGAAGGAAGAAGAGAAAGAAGTGAAACACAAGATAGAGGAGTGCAACCAGATTGCAGGAGCATTCTTTGATCCCAATTTGCTTCTGAAATATATAAGCTTAGGTAATGATTTAAAAGAATTGAAACCGAAACCAGAGAAATATATCGGTGATGTTGAGCTGAACAAACTGCGTGATGAATTGGAAAAACTGAAAAGGGATTTGACCATCGTTCATCACGAGAATGAAGATAAAGCGAAGAAATACCTCGATGATGTACAATCGTATTATATGCAGCAAACAGGTATGTCGACGTCGTACAGAGGGTGTGAAGTGAAATTCAGTGAATCATGGAGACGCTTGGAACTCTTTAAGAATGGAGAGTATTTCCCCATCAAGAATGTGGGAAGTAAGTCGAACTATATGTTCATGCACTTATGCTTCTATCTTGGACTGCATCAGTATCTTTGTGGGTTAGAGAATTCTATTGTCCCCAATTTCCTATTTATAGACCAGCCGAGTATTCCATATTATGGAAACAATCGCAGCCGGACACCGCAGGCAGCTGGGGACTTGAAAATTCATGTAAAAGATGATGAGAGCAAATTGAGAGAAGCGTTTAGGTTGATAAATAATTTTATGAGCCAGAACGTAAACGATGAAGCTGGTTTCCAGATAATTCTGATTGAACACGCAGACCCGGAGTATTGGGAGAATTTGGATTTTTTTGAGACACGGTATGTTTTTACAATTGAAGAAGATTATGGGCTGATACCCGAATATGTAGCACCATTGACATGATAAAAATAAACGAGATAAAAGCTGCCACTATCCAGATAGTGGGAAACAAGACTAGAGGTGAGGGACTATCGTCAGCTTCATCATTAGCTGACGTGAGTGGATCGAGTGACTTCCTGACTAAACTGATAGAGAAGTCATTCACGATGGATGATTTGAAGTGCTTTAGCTATATTGAGAGCGTAGAACTGAATCCTGTATATCAGTTCGCATCGAAGATATTTGATGACAATGAGGCATTCCTGAAACAATCGGTCAACATGGCGACCTATCTCTATGACCAGAGCGTGCATCCCAATATCAGAAGCGGGGAACTGTATGTGTTGTTGCTGGAGTGTGAGTATAAGAAGAATGCAGTGGAGGCCATTGCTATCCTGAAATCGGAGAAGAAGGATCCTTTCTTGGCTACAGATAACGATGGCAGGGAAATTTCTGTTAGGACAATCTATGGTACAGGAATGAAAGGACTGGATAAAGGATGCCTGATTCTGAATGTTGACAGGGGGAATGGCTATGTGGTCGGGACTGTTGACAACACTAATAATGGTAGTGATGCGCAGTACTGGACTGACAGTTTCCTGCATGTGACGGATTGTGACGATGACTATCACCAGACCGTGAAATTGATGGATATGTGCAAAGGATTCGTGAAAAAGCAGGATGGTATTTCGGATATTGACCGTGCTGTTGCTGCGAAGAGG
>JAEEGH010031644.1_pt1 | contig 10209 bp, 2 predicted proteins | sample 9134181 | NCBI WGS metagenome assembly JAEEGH01 (sample SAMN16246544, study PRJNA631951) | gut metagenome | biome: gut microbiome; feature: rumen; material: DP-attached | host: Bos | place: Iran: Karaj | collected 2018-10 | reverse complement strand
CGTTGTGGAGGACGCAGGCGTTCGTCCAGGAGCCGCCTTCCGTGTCGTCGCGGATGCAGTCGCCGTCCGTGTCGCCGCTCCACGGGTCGGTCGGGAAGAACTTGTTGAACCAGCCGTTGCTGTTTCCGGGATGGTTCTTGTAGATGGTCGCGACCTCGGTCTCCGAATCGGAGTCGGTCTCCGCCACGAGCGACACGGCGTTCGAGTAGGCGTTGCAGGAATCCGTGCCGGCGTACTCGCGGGCGAGCGCCAGCGTGTCGCCGTCAACATCCACGATGCCGTCCTTCTTGTTGTTCGGGTCGAAGCCCACGTAGAGCTCCCAGCCGTCCGGCACGCCGTCGCTGTCGGTGTCAGCGCCGTGCGTCTTGTCGGTGAATGTCGTGAGGTTGCCCGACTCCTCGCCGTCGGCGGAGGACGAAGAACCGTAATTCCCGTATGTCTTGTCGGCATAGCGGATGTTCGGGTTGGTGGTGCCAGCCTTGAATATCTTGCCGATGCCGCTCGGACCGTCCTTCTTCCAGTCCGAAAGATCCTTGGAAAGGGACCTGCTCAGGTCCATGTTAGGAGACCCGCCGGACGTCATGTAGCGGTACTTCAGCAGGAGGTACTCGTCGAGATTCGAGTACGCCTTCGTGTTGACCGCGCGGCCGGACTCGCCCGCGCGCTGTGCGTGGGGCGGGTTCATGTTCGGATCCCAGCGGTTGCAGACGTAGCCGTTCACGTTCATGCCCCATGCCGTGCGCGGATCGAAGCCGTACTGCGCGCGCACCTGCTCGTGGACGAGCGTGAGCTTCTGGTTCAGCTTGACGACCACGTTCGAGAGATCGATGTCTTCACCCCAGTCGATCGGGGCCGCGTCCAGCGGCTTGAAGATGCAGGTGAACTCCTCGAACGGAGCTTGCTCGTTCCCCTTCATCGCGAACTTGGTTCCAGTCGACGCCCACGCGCCGCGGTTGGTCGGCACCAGCGTGGAACTTGCGTTGCCGTAGCGGTAGACGGGGATGGCCACGGCATCCTCCATGCCGTCCTCGATGATCGCCGGCGTCTCGCCGCTGCTGTCGACCAGGCCCTTGCCGTTGTTGGCCATGGCGAACATGCGTCCGTCGGGCAGCGTGATGAGGGCGTAGTCCTTGCCGACCTCGGCCCAGGCCATGTAGTCATTGTCCGGGTTCGTGTTGGGATTCGTGGAGTCGCTTTCCGCGACAAGCGGGTTCAGGCCGCGCATGACTTCCCAGTAGTCGCTGATGCCGTCGCCGTCCGTGTCCCAGTGGAAAGGGTTCGTGCCGATGGCGAACTCCTCGAGGTCCGTGAGGCCGTCGTTGTCCGTGTCGCGCTCGTCGATGTTGCTGGCGTATTCATTCGGGTTGAACGCCTTGGCGATGTCCTCTGGGGCGATCCTCTTGCCGACGGCGATGTCCTCGAGCTGGAACTTCGAACCTTCGAGGCGCTTCAGCTTGCCGTCTTCCATCCAGCCGACGTACGCGTGGTACCAGATGTAGTACTCGTAGCCGTCGGGCAGGCCGTCGTCGTCGGTGTCGTCAACCGTCGGGTCGGTGCGGTTCTCCGGCGTCCAGTCGGGATCAAGGTGGTAGACAATGTCCCATGCGTTGGACTCGGCCTCCGTGAAGTCCCTCTCGGATATCCAGGTGCCGCCGGAGTTGCGGCCGCGGCCACTCCGCGAATTGGCGCGGTAGTTTAGGCCCTCGCCATAGCCGCGCAGCTCGAGATAGGCGGTGAACGGCGCGCCGTATGTGGCCCAATGCGAGGAGATGTTCGGGATGAGGGCGCCGCCGGCACTCGTCTTGGACGGCAGGTAGTCGTTGTCGCCGTTGAAGTTCCTGAGCGACTTCAGGTCGTTGTCGTAGCCAGCGACCTCGAAGAGGCGCCCGCCGCCACCGCCGCCCGCATCTGAAGACCCGCCATCCCACACGACAAAGGCCGCGTAGACGTCGGGAATGTCGTCCTGGTTGATGTCGCCGACGTTGTCTTCGGGATATTTTTCCTTAGAGAAGATGGCCGTAACGTGACGCTCTTCATATACGACGGCCTCCGAATCATATTCGGGCAGGCCCACTGCCTGCTTGGCCGTAGTGCCAGTCGTGTCGGTTCCAACGGCAGGCTGGATTGCGCCAAGGTAATCTCCCGTCCAGTTGCCGTCTTCCTCCTTTGTCTCGAGAATCCAGCAGTAGAAGAAACTGTCGAGAATCGGGTCAGCCTGGTAGAGGTCGGATCCTGTCGTGACATAGCCGGGAACATTGAGCCGGTAGTCTTTGCCGGGGAGTAGCGCACCGGTGGCTTCCTCGCCCTTGCGGTAGCCGTAGGCGAACACGTTTGCGGAACCGACACCTGGATCGTATGTCCACTTCTGGTCGAATTCGGAAATCGTCGGATCGGCTCCCGCATCGGCCCACACACGGCCCGAACCAAGAACTCCCGTGGAGAAGTATCTTACGCTCAAAGGCGAAATACCACCATGCCTCGGCCCTATAGGATGGAGATGGAGCTCCTTCGACGGTTCGACGATGTAGTAATAGCGCCGCGTATCGCTCTTGCCGTTCTTGTCCGCGACGACCAGGGTCACCGTCTTCAGGCCAGCACTCGTGAACGTGGGACTGTAGGAGCCGCGAACCTCGCCATATACCGATCCGGAGGCGTTGGTTGTCGTGATAGGAATCTCGAACGTCGCTCCCTCGACCGTCAAGGTGGCGGTCATGCCTTCGCGGATATCGGGCAGGACATCCTTCGCCGCCCACGAGATCGGCCTTGCAGGCACATTGAGGCCCGCGGGGACGGCATTGGTGTCGGCCACGCCCTGGATCATCGGCGCGCTGTTTTCCACCGTCATCGGATAGCCGCCATCTTCCTCCAGACGATAGTACTGCGCCCACGTCTTGTTCGGGTCAACGCTCTGCGTCTCGGTAATCACCCGCGCGCGAACGGTGAAGTTCGCGTCACCGTCGAGCTCCTTGAAGTAGAAGTACCTGCTCGTGGTGCCGCTGGTGAAGGTGAGCAGGTTCGTGCTCAGCACGGGATCGCTCGTCAGGCCGTCATTCGCACCGTCGCGCACCACCGTGATCTCAACCTCGATCGTCTCCGTAGGCGCGATGTTGAGATTCACATTCACGCGTCCATTGATCGACCCCACCTGCTCCTCGAGGAAGTAGAACGACCCGTTGTACGGCAACATCGAGATCATCGGCTCGTCGAGCGTCTCGACGTAGAATGTGAACGCGGCGGACTGCTTGAACTGCTGGTCCGTCATGTCCTTGTCCTTCACCTTCACCGTCACCTTGTTCGTGCCGGAGTTGTGGAAGGCATACGGAATCTCGGCGCCGTACGGATTGCCGTAGACGTTGGTCGCGAAGAGCACGGTGCCGCCCTCGTAGAACTTCCACTCGGTCATGAAGTTCGCGTCCTCGAGGTCGATCTTTTCGCTCGGTTCGTTCACGCTGTCGATCTTGAATATCTTCGTCACGTCCTTCGCGGCCTTCGCCTCCATCGTGCCGCCGTTCGTATAGAGCGGCGTGTCGCTCATGGAGACGCCCTCCACCGTCGGCGGCACGTTATACACGTAGAGGGAAATCTCGCTGCTGGCGTAGCCGTCGGTACCGGTTCCGATACGCACGGAACCAGACTCCGTCTTGGTGGGCTTGCTCCAGATCTCGAACTCGTAGCGGAGTTCTATGCCGTTGGCAGAGCCGTCCAGCAGCGTCAGCACCGCCTGCCGGTCCGTTGTCGTCTGCCCGCGCATGATCTGGATGCCCTGCTCGAACGCCGTCGTCTCCACGAGGTTGGACGACGCCTCCGTCAGCGGCACGAGGAAGATGTAGCCTTGGTCTGCCAGCGAAAACGGCGTGTCGAGCGAGAACGAGAGCTTTGCGGGAGTGAGGTTGTCCTCGTTGTACGTGCGCGACGGGTTGCCGTCGGTGCCCACGTGGTCATACGGCACCGCGGTTATGCGCGGTTTCGCGAACACGTTCACCGTAAGATGTATGGGGTCCGACACATAGTTGTCCTGGTTCCTCACGCGGACCAAAATGTTCGACGAGGTCGTGTTGAATATGAGGTTGGTGGTGAGGGTGTTGTCCGTCCCGCTCGGCACGCCGATATCAAGCGTCTTGGTGCTCATCGACGACCAGATGCCGGTAAGCGTATACTCCAGCGTGTAGCTGCCGGAAAGCTCGCCGATGGCGTCGTCCACGTTGAACGACATCTCGAACTCCTCGCCGGCCGGCACGTCGTAGTAGACAGTGTCCGTCGCAGGAGACGTGATCTTGGGCTTCGAAGGCTGGACGTGGAGCGTGCCAGGAATGATTCCGCCGGAGAAGTACGCGATCGCAGCGGCGTCCGTAATCTCGGCCTTGATGGAGATTCCTTTCGTGGAGGCGGACGTGTCGTCGCTCGCGCGCTTCACGTACGCGTAGACGAAAGCGGACTGGGTACCTGCGCGAATCGTCGCGGTCGCGCTCGTGCCGTTGGGGTCGCCAGAAGCCAAGGACGAGAGGCCGATGAAATCGTAGGGATTTGCGGACGAGTTGATCATCTCCGCCGTAACGGTCACCGCGAGGTCGCTCGTGTAGCTAGCGATGCCCTCGAGCTCCACGGTGATGGGCACGATCTCGGCAGGCGAGCCAGCCACGGCCGTCCAGTCCGAGGCGCCGCCGGGCTTCACCACGATCGACGGCGGCTCCGGCGGACCAACGAGAACCGTCTTAGTGACGAAGTTCGTGATCATCACGCCGGCCCTGAAGATGTTTGTGGGCGTTGCGGAGAGGAATATCTTCGTCGTCCCGCCTTCTGCGCCGCCCATGGCGTAGATGCCGCCGGGAATCTCCTTGATCTCGCCGTCGGCAGGCGCGATCGGGATGTGGACGACCTTGCGCGTTACGCCGCCGCCGAAGTCGTAGTCGACGCCGTCCTTCATGTACGCCACCGTCTCGTCCTCCGCCCAGGCATAGAGCGTGACGGTATGGTCCGTGGCCACGGAGCCGGGAATGGAGAGCGCGGGCGCGCGCTTCGCGTTGCCGTTGTTCACGTAGGACGACGTGCCGTTGGCGGCGATCCGGCGCCAGACGCCTTCGTCATTGAACTTGTAGTCGTCGAAGTCGATCGTACGGATGTAGATGCCGGCCTGGGACAAGTCACGATCCTGCACAAACTTAGGATCGTCATCCGTCGGGAACGTCACATATGAGGAAATGGCACCCTGCGACTGGCTCGTCAACTTGAGGTTGCAGGCGTTCGTCGTGGTCAGCTTGTCGTAGATGCCCCAGTAGGCGCTGTTCTTCAGGCAGTAGGTGGTCGCCTCGTTGTCGGACGCCGCCTCCACAGGCGCGCTTTCGGAACCTGCGGCAAGCGTCAGCAGGCCGAAGTCGCCCGGCTGCGCCGTGTAGGAGCAGATGAGATCCGTAAAGTCGTAGTTCACCACTTCGTTTCCGCCAGAGACGTACGTTACCGGAGCAAGGCTCTCGACGTCGGCCCACTGGTAGCGCCCGCTCACCCACACGCCTACCTTGGGCGGATAGAGCGAAGCTGCCGAAGCGGCCTCGTTCGTGCCACCCGCACCGACGTACTTGAAGTACCAGCGGTTGTCCCACGTGGTGGCCGACGCCCCGCCACCATGGGCAGTGTAGTTCGCCTGCGGATCCCGGTTTAGGAGGCGGAGTTTGAACTTGACTGTCTGCCCAGCTGTGACGGGGTTGTCCGACATCGAAAGCGTTTCGGTGCCGTGGTCGCCGCCAGCCGCACGCCGGATAGACCATATGTCGCCATCAGCCGCCGTCGCAGTCACGGCCATCGTGCACACAAGCGCAGCCCATGCGGCTGCGGCGATACCGTACTTCTTGTATGTTTTCATAACTACCGCCTCTCCTTCTTTGAAAGGTCTTTCTGTTCCTGCATGATACGCGACGTCACAAGACGACGCGCGTCCTCCAATTCCTTCTCCGCAAGCGCGTTCAGCTCGCGGAGCTTACGCGACAGCGCACTCCACCCGGGGTACTTCCGCGGGTTGTTAAGAAGCTCGTCGCGTATCTGCAGCTCCGTCGCGCCCTCTGGCAAAGCGGCGCGCGCGCGCGCCATGAGGTCCTCCATCTGCACGACCACATCCCTCCGCTCCGCCGCGAGAGCCTTGCGGGGCTTCTGCACGTCCTTCAGCGCCTTCTTGTAAACTGGATCCTTCGTGCGCGGAACAAACGCGGCGGGCGCGTTCGTCGCGGCGGCGTTGGGCGAAGGCGCTTCCTTCTCGCAGCCGCACACGGCCGCGAGAATCACCATCACCGCCGCCATTCGCGGCGCGATGCGTCCTAGTCTCAGACGTCTCCTCATTGTCTTATGCCCTTCGCAGATACAATCTCCTCAAAAGCACGCCCTCATTTTAGCACTACGGCCCGAATGGGGCAAGCGTTAAATTTCAAGGTTCGTCACCCTCCACGGTCACCTTGTAGAAGCGCTTCTCTTCCGCCGGCGTGAACGTGAAGCTCAGCTTGAGCGTCCCGTCAGCCTCGGCCAGCTTCACGCAATCGGCTCCGTCCGCCTTCGCGTACGGCCCAGCCAGGTCGCCCGCCGTCTTCAGCACGTACCACCACCCCTTCACGGCGTTGCCTATGTTCGCCTCCACCGTGAGCGTCCCGTCGGCGTTCGCGTAGATCGTCAGCGGCGAGGACACGAGATCCGCAGCCGTCGGCACGACAGCCGGCTGGCGCGGCTCCTCCTCCGACGGCACGACCTTCTCCCAAAGCCACGAAAGGGTCGCCGGCCCATCCAACGACACGCCCGCCACCGAACCGACCCCCGTCTCGCCGCCCAGAGTCCATCCGGTGCAGCGCCACGTTACGCCATCCGAGTCGGTCACGGCATCCGTCGAAAGGCTGACGGACACGTCCACGGCGGGCACTTCGGTCGATTCGCCCATTGCGACGGTCTTGCTGCTCCCGGTATGGATCACGACGACCGTGCAGGACGGCATCGTCGCGCCGGATATGGACTCGGGACTGGACTTTACGGTCAGCGTATGATTCGTGGCGAGAGCGGCCGCGAGGCGCTCGGCATCCTCGTCGGACATGTCATTGAAGTGCGCGAAAAGCTTCATCGGCTTCGTAGCCATGAAGGACAGCACCTGGCAGCGAGACTGCGCTTGAGAGACGGGAAGCGCAATACCCCGTCCGGAGCGGTCGCAGAACGTCCACTGGTCAAACTTGTAGTCGTCATTCGGCTTCGCGGTGATCGACGCTGCGCCGTACGGATACCAGCCACTTCCGGGCGTTGTCGTGCCCATGGGTTCGCCCATGATGTAGTCGGCGATCTGCACATCGATCCAGACAGCGTTCGTCACAGTCTGCCAAGTGAGGGTCAGCACGTCGTCAGCCGCCACGGCGAACGTGGCATTCGTGCCACTTCCCTTCTGGAACGCGCCGGTCGTCTCGTTGGTCAGCGTCCAGCCACTGAAGCCAAGCACCACTCCCTCCGTCTCGTTCGTCACCGTCTCGCCCGGCGCGAAGACGCTCGCCGTATCACCGTCCGCGTAGAGGTTCTCGTGGACGCCGTACGCGGGATCGGACGTGCCGATCTCGCCAGCGGAAGAAGCCACCGTGAGCACTATGCCGTCCGTCCTGCGGCAGAACTCGTCCCACCCCCCGTCAATCACAAGCTCGGCCATTTCCAGAAGGCCTTCTATGGTATACGGCAGATTGGTCGAAACGTTCTTGTCGGCATTGCGCCACGACGCGACGTATGCCTCGTTGGTGATCGTGTAGTGCGCTTCGCCTTCCGCAACATCGTAGTCGTTCGTCACCGTCTGCTGCAGCTCGGTGGAATAGCCGTAGCCGTACGAGAGGCGTCCGTTCACGTACTGCCAGCGGCCGCTCTGCTCCGCATCGCTCGGAAGGAACACGCCGATCGACGGGTTTCCGTCGGGGATGTCCGGGTTGGAAGACTTCGCGGAGGAGAACAGGTACACGAACTTGTTCGTGAAGTCGCCCGCGTTCTGTTCGTCCAGGGCATAGATGTACGCCAGAAGGTTCGTCGTCGGCTCGGTGCCGGTCACGCCGCTGATGCGCAGGATCGCCTTGCCTTCCGCGAGCGCCATCTCCTTCGCCTTCGCGAAGGTGTACGCCACCGAACTGTTCAAGAGGACGAACTCGATCTCTTCCGGCAATGCATCGCAAAGGCCGTCCGCATCAGTCACCACGAACACGCCTTCTTCCACTGCGGCGGCATCACCTATCTCGAACTGCGCCTCTTTCCCGCGGCAGAGCAGGCGGCAGTCGGTCGTGCCAGGAGCGACACGCGTCCCGAAGTAGCCGGACTCGTTCGAGTATATGGTGCGCGACACGCCCGGCACGTCGATCGCCTCTCCAGGCGCGTCCATGTGGCCGACCACGGGGACGGTCTCGTCCGTATCGTAGCCGATCATCGTGACGAGCTGCTGGATCACATCGAAATTATGGCTGCCGCCTCCCGGGACGCTCGCCGTCGTGATGTACGGCAGGGCGTACCAGCCGTCGCCGGAACCGCCCCATCCCGTGAAGATGCGCGTGCGGGGCACGCCGTCCTCGTCCTCTCCGTAGCCCACGGCCAGGACGGAGTGTCCGCCCGGACCGACCGACTTGTTTATGCCCAGCTGCACGGGCGCGCCCGCACGGCACTGGTGGTATATGAGCTTGACGTACTGGTCTTCAGTCGGATTGAACACGGCACGAGCGTCCTTGAAGCCGAAAACGTTGCGGAGCGCGGACGCGACATCCATAACGTACGCGCCGGATTCGCCAGATGTCCATTCCATCGCCACGGCCACGCCGCAGTCGTACGCCACGCGCCCCAGCAGCTCGCGCTGGGCGTCGGAAAGGTCGTTGTAACCAGCCCGATCTGTCTTGTCGTCGAGGATCGACCAGTCGTAAGGGCCGCCAAGCGTCACGTAACCACCCGTGCGATTGCCGGTAGAGTCCAAGTATGTGGCACCCTTGATGCCGTCCTGTGTCTCGCGAACCAATCCGTCCGGGCACGTTGCGCCGACAACGCAGCCCGTCACGGCGAAGAACTGCATCATCGCGCCCATCGACGTGGCGACGCACCCGCAGACGGCGTGGTACGGCGTATGGTAGTTGTAGCAGTACCCTCCGCCGCCAGTGCCCTGGTTCCAGTGCGTGAACCGGCCGCCTTTCTCGAAGCCGTCCACGATGCCCATCTGTATCGCGATCTCGGTGACGCCCTCCTCCTTCGCCGCCATCAGCTGCGCACCGCCACCAACGAGGCGCGCCCACTTCCCGCGCCCCTGCTCTGCCCAGGCGGCGAACGCGGGATCCTCGGGCGTCGCCTGCGATGCGGCTGGCGCGGCGCCCATGAGCGCGGGACCGGTCGAGGCGGGTACGTAAAGACCTAGCTTCCGCAGGCGGTCCGCCATGTCGCGCTCAAGCATCGCGCGCATCGGGTGTCCGGAAGGCAAGCCTTCCGCAGAAACGTTTTCCAGGCACGCGACGACCGGCTCCAGCTCCGTCACGGGAGAGACGACAAGGCATGAGCCGTTGTTCAGCGCCACTCGGTACCAGAGCGTCACGCCGTCCTCGTTCGCGACGGCCACGGCCGAACCAGTCACCGCGACGTCTTTCCCTGCGAACGCCGCGTTCTTCTGCGCCCACGCGCGCGCAGCCTGCTTCGCCTGCGAAGATGTAACCGGCGTCGCGCCCGCGACCATCGCGAGCGCTGCGACCAATATGCACAAAATGCTCTTCTTCATGTCAATCTCCGTTTGTTTGCAACACGGAACAGTTGCGGAAGTGTACACTTCCCCATCAAAATCTGTCCATAGTATACACGATTTGTAGGAGGAATGACAATTGGGAAAGTGAAAAAAATTTGTCCACCGTCCCAAATTCAGCCCAGCAGGGCCTTGCGGCGGCCATCAAAGGCGACACGGCGCTCGGCCACCGACCGGTCAAGCGCCTCCATGCGCTCCGCGTAGAAACTCCAGTCTAGGCCGGCCGTAGCCCCCGCGTGCGTCTTCGCGGCGACTGCCGCGTCGGGGTCCTCGGACGAAAGCGCTTCCAGGTTGTCGCGCACCTGGTGGTACGCCTCGCGCCACGGCGTGCCCGCCGCCACCTTGCGGAGCGCCACGTCCGTCGCGAACACGCCGGGGATGAAGCCGCGCCTTAGCGCGTCCTCGTCGATGGACATCCCGGCCACCACCTTCGTTAGGATGCGGAGCGTGGTGCG
>JAEEGH010031640.1_pt1 | contig 10210 bp, 2 predicted proteins | sample 9134181 | NCBI WGS metagenome assembly JAEEGH01 (sample SAMN16246544, study PRJNA631951) | gut metagenome | biome: gut microbiome; feature: rumen; material: DP-attached | host: Bos | place: Iran: Karaj | collected 2018-10 | reverse complement strand
AGTCCCTTATAGTCAGGGCAAAGATCAGCAGGGAGTGGAAAAATATGGGGGTCAGCAAGGCTCTCGGCCAGACGACAGGCGGTTTAGTGATGCAGCTAATGCTTTCAAATCTGCCGACCATAATCTTCGGGGGGCTGCTTGGCACTTTCATTTCGCATAGAACAGGTCAGGCTGCAATGACGGCTATGTTTTCACTTTTCGAAATGAGGAATATGGCATTCTATCTGTCACCGGGGTGGATCATGGTTACGCTGGTGGGAATCGTGCTGGTTGCAGCCGGTACTGCCGGATTAGAGGGACTCAGGGTAAGGAAACTTATTCCGGTGGAGATGATCACTGAGGAATAAAAATGTATAAGTTATTTGTTATCGCAAAAAACAATATGAAAAAGCAGAAAGGTGACATGCTCACCTTTCTTGTGCTGACCCTTGTTTCCGGACTGATGATCTTTGACTGTGCATCGGCTATTACCGGCATGAACAGGATAATGGATGCAAAATTCGAGGAAATAAACGGTGCACATATAATGCTTTATACTATGGGTTCTGACGCTGAGAAAAAATCTGCCCAGAAGGTGTTTGAGGAAAATGAGCACATAATAGAATATGAAGTAACGCCGATGATGCAGATGGTAGCCGGATACAGAAGGAAGGGCGAAAGAAACTTCAATTCTTTCAACTTCTTTGTGGAAAGTTTTGATGAAGAAAAGAACATCATGAAAATACCGATGCCCGTGGGATACTTAATACATGATGATATACTGCTTCCCTACAATATGTCAGCCACTTATGCCGTGGGCGACATACTGCAGCTTAAGATAGGGGATGATGTGTATGACCTTAATGTTGCGGGATATATAGAGGATCCCTATTTCAGTTCCACCATGAATATTTCCGTTTACAGCGTGGTCATGACCCAGGAGCTGATGGATGAGCTTAAGGATACGCATCCCAAGGCAATGCTGATAAGGACCTTTGTACACAAGGGACAGATTGTTGAAGGCTCGATACCGACTATTGACCTGGAAAAAGAGATAGAGGATGCCTACAAGGATGAACTGGAAAAATATCCGGATGATGAAAAGCAGAATTCTGACTATACGATATTAAACTGGGATTCAATGAGAGAGGGATCAAAATTCCTGCCTCTTATCGTGATCGCTACGGTGCTTATTTTTGCAGTACTGATACTTGTTATAGCAATGGTTATCATTTCCTTCAGCATAAGGAATTTCATAAGGAAAAACATGAAGAACACAGGCATACTGGAGGCCTGCGGATATACTGTGGCTGAGCTCAGGATAGCCCTTACCCTTCAGATAAGTATGGTTGCGTTTCTTGGAAGTGCCCTGGGAATAGTGCTGGGGGCAGTGACTTTCGGCGGGTTCGGAAATATCATAAGCATAGTGCTGGGGCTTACCTGGAACCAGCCTGCGGACCTGACTGCGGCTGCATACATACTGTTCGGAATTACTTTCCTGATAGCAATGGTTTCACTGATAGTCAGCGGTGCATACAATAAGGTCAGTGTGCTGGATGCTCTTCGCGGCGGAATAAACACTCACAATTTCAAACGGAATTTCTTTCCTTTTGAGAAAACAGGCCTTCCTGTACCCGTGGTGCTGGCCCTTAAGGATACCTTCGGCGGCATCAGGAGAAACCTGCTTATGGCCTTTATAATCTGCATTCTTGCCGTTTCCACGCTGATCGGTTTCTGCATGTACGAGAATTTCGGTACGGATCCCAATAAGATCATGTCTATAATGAGCGTAGAATTCGGAACTGCAGCAGTGGAAGAAAAGAACAATATTAGCGACTATGAAGGCTTTGCGGATGACATGCGTGGAGTTGACAGTGTAAATTCGGTTTTGTCCTACAGCGGTTATGAGCTGCTGGTGACATCAGGGGATCTGGATCAGAGAGTATATACCATAGCCTATGATGATATGAAATACACTACTGCCACCAATATGGTGGAGGGAAGGATGCCTGAAACCGATAACGAGGTAATGGTGACATCAGGAATAGCGAAGGATCTGGATCTTGAGGTTGGGGATGTGGTTTCCATAAAGTATGACAAGGACGAGGCGGATTTCATAGTGGTAGGAATAAACCAATCCATACAGAATATGGGCCGGGGCATGAACATGACACTTGACGGACTAAAGAAAATCCTTCCCGGCGGCCAAGTACATCCTATGTACTACGTATATGCAAAGGAGGGAGTAACATACTCGCAGCTTGAAAGGGATCTTTATGATATGGCTGATGAAGAGGGCTACGATATAGAGGTCATAGACATGCAGGGCTTTGTCAGCGGAACGGTTGACTCTGTGGTAATGTCCATGAGGGCACTCTGTATCATCATAGTTTTCATTACGGTGTTTGTGGTGATCTTTGTAGAATCCCTGGTCATCAGGGCAAAGATCAGCAAAGAGTGGAAAAATATGGGGGTCAGCAAGGCTCTTGGCCAGACCACCGGCGGGCTTATGCTGCAGATAATGCTTTCAAACATGCCTGCGATCATTTTGGGAGCAGCAGTGGGCGGGCTTGCAGCCAAGGATATCGGAAAGGCTTTTATCTGCGGTATGTTTGCCATGTTTGAACTTAATAATCTGGTGATAGGGCTTTCTCCTTTCTGGGTGATACTCACTGTTGCCGGCATACTGGTCATAGCAATTGTAACCGCCGGAGTGGAGGGCCTCAGGGTAAAGAAACTGATACCTGTGGAAATGATCACAGAAGAATAAGTCCAGATAAGTGCTCTTTTGAAATAGCGGAGTAAAAGGCATCCTGCAGGGTGCCTTTTTTGTGTCTGTTTTTGTTTTTCAGACTGCATAGTGATATGGGGTTTTATGGTACGGCATGGGTACGATGGGAAGAATATAATAAGAGCGATAAAGGCGGGAAAGTGGTATCATATACAATGGGAAATGTTATATAAATTCATAATCGATCAAAAAGGAGACCTCTATGGCTAGAGAAGATGCATTTTACGGAGATATAGATACAGAGCTTATGAAATGGCTTAATGAGGATACTTCGGATAAAGATGTTGCTCCGGGAGAGATGCCGGAGGAAATCAGGAATACTTTCGGAAATCTTCTGGATAAATATAACACAGAAGGAACCACTGATATTGTAGGATGTCTGTCTGAGGATGAAGGCCTTTTGAACGTGCTTGCGGAAAAAAAGTCAGAAGTCCTGCGTGTGGAAAAGGAAGAAGCTGCAGCTAAGGAGATTGAACGTGCCTATACGGGGATGCTTGATGCATATTTCGAGACAGCAAAGGTAATAAATCCGCTGGGGGGCTTTGGGAAGGAAAGGCTGTTAAAAGCTCTGGAAGTCCTTAGAAAATTTGAATCGGAATACTGGCCGCTGATGACCAGAGTTACCCCGAATAATCTAAAGGTTTTTCATAACCTTATACCGGATGAGCATTATGATGACATAATGGCGGGAAGAAAGCACGCACTGGGGGCCATAAGGATGAAGGCTGGAAGAAGCTGCTGTGCAGGCGTCGCAGTCTATCGCATAGATGTGCAGACCATCACTATGGCACCGGTAATAAAGCTTGACTGGATATATGTGGCACAGGACTTCAGGAACCGGGGCGTTGCAAATATGCTGATGGCGGAGCTTGCAGGACTGGCGCTGCAGAATGAGGAGACTTTTATTTCCGTGAATGTGAATATTCCCGATGATTCAGATCAGGAAATGAGAGATGAATTCGAGGCTCTTGAGGGGCTTATCCGTTCCTGGAATTTCAGGCTGAGCGTAGATACCGGCAGACTTTTCCGCGTAAATCTTGAATCTCTTAAGGGTAATAAATACTTCAGCGAACAGGCTGAAGGCGTCGTATCCCTGGCTGATCTTGGCCTGGGGGGCCGGGATATGATACAGAGGTTCTTCAGAAAGAATAATAAGGATTATGACGAACGGATGAGGATCTTTGCCTATGAGCATCAGGATTTCTTTGATCCTGACGTGAGCTGCGCCATAGTTACGGGCGGGGTGATCACGGCTCTTTTCCTTGTGCACCGTTATATAAGCGGCGTTTACAGGTATGAGATCATAAGATGCAGTCACAATACCGATCCTATAGTATTTCTCCAGCTCCTTCGTCATGGGTACCGGAGTGCTCTGGCAAGAGGGGATGGGAACGGAATGCTCTTCGGTACTTTTGAGAGTGCAGAGGGCTTTATGACAGTGGCAAAGCTTATCCCGGATGCATTGATACTGCCCCAGCTTGCAGGCGTACTTGTGCCTCCGGGATCAAGGAATACAGTGAGCGGTGCTGACTGGGATAAACTGAGAACTGAAGCCGGCTACAAATAAGGGTACGTTTTCGGTACGATGGGGGCAATATAATACAGGCAAAAATGATATGAAGGAATACCCTGTATATATGGGGATGACGCATAAAGGAGGAAAGTCATGGATTCAAAGTTTAAGGAGCAGGAAAAGAAAAATACCGCTTTAAACCAGCAGGGATCTTTATTTGGCACGGCTATTATGGACACCAGGCAGAAGGAAGAGAATAAGGATGACAGCCGTGACCTTCAGCTGCAGAAGATGAAAGAGATGGAGCTTGCGAAGCAGATCAATGAGACTCAGAATAGTGCTAAGAAGCAGTCCATCAAAGAAAACCAGTCTGAAATGAAGGCATCTGACCTTTCCTCCGCAGAGATGAACAAGGAAGAGAAGGACCGCATCAGAAATATTTCAAAGAATGCTGAGGGCAGCCTAAAATACAGCGCCGGTTCCGATGTGGATAATAAGCTGAAATCCCTGGCAAACTTAAATATCCGCAAGAAATTCAAGACAGCCCTTGCGGAGTATGTCAATATCAGAAAAACTGTGATGAAAAACGGTAAAGGCAAGGACGGGGCACCGGTTATGATAGGCAGGCAGAAGGCTGAAATGGCGGCGGCATATGAGGTGCTTAAGGTGGTTATAGAGGAATACTTAAGCAAAACAGCGGATACATCCGTTTACGGTACGGCCAGGAAAAATCTCGATATGGTGAAACGTACCAATGAGCTGATCAAATTTGACAACATGACTTTCAAACTGACCGAGTACAGAAATTCTCAGCTTGAACCCAAGGACGAGAAAAAGGAATCAGACAGTCTTCCGAAACTCATTGACCAGGTTAATAAAGAAAAGCAGGAAGAGAAGAAGGAAGATCAGGAAAAACAGAAGAAGGAAGACGACAAGAAGGCCGCTGACAGAAAAGAGGAGGAAATGACTCTTGAGGAAAAGCGGGGTATCTATAATTATGAGGAAAAGACAAAGCATGTCCAGGCACTTATAGCCAATAATATCCCGGTACCCGAAAGCAATGATGAGCTGGCTCAGATAAGGCGCAAATACTCGAAACAGGTCAATGTGATTGGCAAAAACGGTGAAGAGAAGGCGGATTATGAATGGGATGATACCAAAGTGAACCCGGTGATGAAGGAACATTATGACTGGCTGTTCAAATATTATTACTATAATGATCCGACTATAGAGGTGTTCAGGAAGGAACTGAAACCCGTTCCGGCAATTGAATTCAAAAATTATAAGAATCAGATGGATATCAAGGGAATGGATGAAGCCTATGAGGCGCAGGACACAAGTAACTGCTACTGCTGCTCCGGCACCGCTCTTATAAACCAGTATATTGCTATGCGCAAAAAGCGTAATGGCGAAGAGAATGCTGCCATTACCCAGGTGGTCAACCAGCATCAGATGCGTGCATATAAGCCCCGTATACGCAAATATGATAAGTCATATGACTTGATCATGGATAAGGAGGGATATGACAATAATGCCCTGTCAATTGATGAATATGCAGGAGAGGGTAAGAGTGAGTTTGGAAATATCTTTGCCCTGGGAGATTTTGTTCTTGAAACGCTGAAAGATAACGGTATAGAAGATGTAATGCTTAACAGAATGGTCATGAATGTGCCCCAGGATGGTATGGCAGCGGAATTCAATACAAGAGTCCGTGATAATATGAAGGCTGTTTTTGCAGAGAAAATAAATGAGATCATCTCTGCCGGCGGTATTGCCAGCGTGCTGACGGTAGAAGGCGGATATGCCCATTACATAACCGTAACCGGCATAGATGGTGATAATCTGCAGGTCTATAATTCAAGCGGTTATGCAAATACGTCAACTACTGAAAGCATAAGCAGCCTGCTGCAGGGCGGGGTGACAGTTGAGATCAACTGGCTGTCTGATATGAAGGAACCGAAAGAACTGACGGAGGAGTACAAGAATCTTCAGTATGATGAGGTAAATGGCTATTCATTCAAGACTCTGTCAAGTCATCAGATAAACGAGTCTGTATCCCATACGAAGGGTGTGACTGTTATTAAGGATTTCAAAGAAATGGGTGATGCCTATATGGATATATCCCAGATGGCTTATATTCCGGATAAGAAGCAGGTAGAGTCATATGACTTTGATACATATATTAACCAGGCAAAGGAAGAAAAGAAGCAGCGGGATAAAGAGCAGCTTAAGAAGGATGGCTGGGAGATTGTCGACAGCACTGTAACAGAGTCCAAGGAGAAGGAAAAAAAGGCTGACAGCACTGCAGCTGTGTCCAAAGAGAAGGAAGAAAAGGCTGAAAACAAGGCAGGGGAGAAGAAGGTAAACGAGAAGAAGGAATGGACTCCTATTGCTAATGAGGTCTTAGCAAATGACCAGAGGGACTACAAGTTCAAGAAGACTGAATTCCCGAAGTGGAATTTTATTGGTGGTATAAGTGCAAACAAGGAAGATTTGATGGGCAAGGAAAAGCTGGATGAACTGATCGGTCCTGATGTGATAGCGAAGACTGCCGAGGAATATCTGGCTAAAAGTGCTAATTCAGACTATGTAGAAAAATATGTGAAAAATTATCCCCAGTTAAAAGAACTTGATTCACTTATTGATGAGACATATTCTAAGGCTTTGCCAGGCAAGAAGATAAGCAGCAAGGCACATAAAGAGGTTACAAAGGATGTAAGGAAAAAACTGGCCATGCAGAGGCACTTGCTTGTAGAAAACCAGGAGCTTCTGAAAAGAAGGAATGAAGAGCGTGCTCTGATCCAGAACAATCTTAAAAAAGAGGGCCCTAGATCGGATTATACCGTTGATATTGCAAATAATTTTAAAACAGACAGTGAAAAGGCTGCGTTAGGCGTGTGGCTGGTAGGTGGGACATACAGTGGTGATAAGACAAGAACCGGAAAACAGACTATTTTTAAATGTAACATATATGATACGCAGTTTGATATGGAATGTATGGTAGAAGAGGCAGACCTAACGGAGTTTAATTATAACTCCGATAGTGAATTTATTGCGAATTATGCTAAAAAGTATGAAAAGCTGACTAAGCTTTCTTTAGTGGAGGTCTTTTTGGACAAAGAAAAGTATGTTGTAAATTTCTCAAAGACACTCCTAAGGACGAAATGTGAAATGGCAAAGCTTATAAAAGCAGAATATGAAGAACGAATTAAACTTATTTCTTCGCCCTATTATGCGCTTATACCGCAGGAAGACCTGAAGATTTATCTTGGCAAGAGTGGCGAAGCAAAGATAGCAAAAATCAAGGATAAAGAGCTTGCTGACTATCTCACGTTGTATCGCAGTGTTAATAACAAAAATGCACTTAAGAAAACAACCAAGTACTTTGACTCTGGGATAAAAAAAGCAATGGAGATACAGAGAGATAAGGATGTTAATGCAACTAAGACTCATATATCCAGAATAAAACAGGGACAGAAATTAGCGGAAAAATTAAATAAGAACAATTCTGACCTTACCCGGGATAGTGAAGCAAATCTTAAGCTTATTTACAGTCAGCAGATTGAACTGGCGAAAGGAGAAGAGCCGGATGATAATAATGAATTTGTTGAGAAAACGCCATTAAAAAAGGAAGTGACTTTGTTTCTTAGAAGTGAAGGAAAGGCTCTTTATGATTTTGAAAAGACTGTTGCCGGGTTCCTTAAGACTAAGAATATTTATGGTGTGCCGCTTAAGAAGGAACACGAAAAAGGATTGGAAGAAGAGCTTAATAAATGGTTCAAGGCAAGGCGAGAATATGTGCGTCATAAGAAGGCATATGATATCGTTAATGAACTTTCCTGGTCATCGGGATGTGACATGGAAAATGAGAAATTTGTCAAGACCAAGGAAGGTCAGTTACTTAAGAAATTTGCAAATGGAGGATCTGTTCCCTTTGATGTACAGAAGGAAGTCAGACAATACAGAGTGAACTATGAGCAAAGTTTCATGTCTGTCTTCGGTTACCTGCATGAAAACGGATATCCAATGTCACAGGATTTCAAGTATGAAAATAGAATTGATGATGAAAAGCTGGTCAAAGAAAATTTGGAGGGTTTTTGTAAAGGCGTTGCAAAAGAAATAGGTGTACAGGAATATGAATTTCCGGAGACCACGATCAACGGAAGAAAGTTTACCGCATATTCTTCACTTCCCGGAATCAAAAGTTATGAAAATAACGAGGGAACTGAAAATATTCTGTACTTTTTGGCAAAAAATGCAAAAGAGTATACCTTTGATGAACAAATAAGTGAAAAGGTAATAGAACTGTTAGGACGGCTAGAGAAGCTTAACAGAGATATGGTAGCAACTGAAATTCTGTATGATGATGGGGCGCTTGAGAAGATGGCTGTCCATTATACGCTTATACGCGAAAAAATAAAGCAGCGTCTTGTACTTGAAGCTGAGCTCATCCCGCTTATTAAAGACAAGGTGCCCGGGATTGAGAAATTAGAGACTGAGGCTATGAGGGATGCCGTCAGGAATGCTGAAGAAAAGAAGAACGCCCTGAACGAAAAAGAGAAGCCGGAGGAAAAGAACGGGAAGAAGAACGAAGAAAAGAATAAAGCGAAAAAAGATGATGACTTCGATGACTGGGTAGTTGTTGATTCAGAGACATCAAAGAAAGATACAAAGAAGGACGATAAGCAGGTAAAAAATAAACAAGATAAGAAAGAGGATAAAAAAGAAGATAAGGCTGACAACAAGGGTGAGAAGGTAGAAGAAAAGAAGAATGCCCAGGGCGAAAATAAGGGAGAAGAAAAGAAAGAAGAAAACGAAAAAGATCAGTTTGAGAAGCTGAAAAAGGAGCTGCTTGATGTCACCAAGGTAAAGAGTACCATGCTTAGAGCTGATTTTGAGGCGTTCCAAAAGACAGCTAAAGAAAAGATCTACAATACCGGTAAGGATAGATATTACTTAAGGCAGATCAATATGCTCAACTATTTTAAAGAAATGAGCGACAAAGATGCCAAGGAAATGTTCAGAGCATTTATGATTGATCCAACGAATAAGCTTACAACACCTGAGCAGAAGACATCAAAGGCAAGGCAGTATGAAAAAGTTTTTGACTTCATACAGAAATTTGATTTAAAGAACTTTGATGCAAAGTCTCCGATGGATTTCCTGAAGCCTGAGAAGAAGGATGCACTGGTATTGGCGGGAGCAGTATTTGATTTCCAAACCTTCATGATCGATGAATATAAAGACATGATAAAGGATAAGAAAGTCAAATGTACCTATACTGCGGATCAGTTTAAAGCAATCGAAGAAAAGTGGGATTTCATACATTCGGGCATGGCCTGGATAAATGGCGTGTATGACTTAGTCAAAGCAGCAGACGAATACAAAGATGCAAATATTGATGAAGCGTTGAAATTGTCTGATGTGGAAATAGAGGGCATTTTGAGTAAGGTCCATGATGCTAAAAAAGCTAGATTTTACTCCTCATTACTTACTCTCAAGAATCAATTTAAGAATTGTGATTATAAAGGGGGTGGGTTTAAGGCTGCTGACCTCTTTAAGAATTTCTCCAGAATAAGGAAGGAAGAAGAGAAAAAGAAGCAAACCCAGAAACAGTTTGCTGATAAGCTTAATGCTGTTATTAACAAAGGACATGTAGTACTTAGCACAGGGTCACTGAATAAAATGCGTAAAAATTATGGTGCAAAGCTGGAAACGGTTGCTGCACTGGATAAAATAATGGGGGTAAAAGTCCGGAGGACAGAGTCTTACAGAATGCAGCTTCCAGGTATAAAGAAGCTGATATCCGAAGCAGGGGATGCTTATAAGAATAATAAAAAACTTGTAAACACTGTTCTTACGCAGTTTTCAAAGCTGGGGGCTACTGAAGAAAAGCTGGATGCAAAGAGTGCTGATAAGGCTATGCT
>JAEEGH010031637.1_pt1 | contig 10210 bp, 10 predicted proteins | sample 9134181 | NCBI WGS metagenome assembly JAEEGH01 (sample SAMN16246544, study PRJNA631951) | gut metagenome | biome: gut microbiome; feature: rumen; material: DP-attached | host: Bos | place: Iran: Karaj | collected 2018-10 | reverse complement strand
TGTCATCAGTATGTCCGGGACTAAGCGCACCAAGCAGAATGTTATAAGGACCGGGATTTTCAGTGCAAATCTTGTAAGTACAGATATGCTTCCGCTCATGGATTATTTTGGTAAGAAGCATGCCGGTGATGGCAAGAAAGATGCCTATTCGTATGACGTGAGCCGCGGCGAAGTACTTGACGTACCGACTCTTGATTTGAGCCGCTGGGTATATGAATGTGAAGTGGCAAGGGCGGTAGAAACAGGCGACTCTACAACCTTCTTTTGCCATATCAGGAACATTCAGATGGACGAACGCCTCCACTGTGAGGATACATTTGATGTGGATCTTACGGTGCTTGATCCTGTTATTTACTCAGGAAGATATCATAGCCTAGGCAAGATGCTGGGCAAGATAGGGGAGATGTCTTTGTGATATGGGATTTTGGATAATTGCAACGCTTGTAGCGTTCTATGTTAAGGGATTATGCGGATTCGCAAATACTCTGGTTTTTACGTCGATTTTAAGTTTTACGGCAGCTAATATAAATATCTCTCCTTTGGAGCTAGTTCTTGGATATCCGACAAACCTGATAATAAGCTGGAAAGAGCGAAAGGCGATAGACCTTAAGATTGTTCTTCCGCTAACGGTCATGGTGATCATCGGAAGCTTTGGAGGAGCTCTTTTCCTGAAAAATGCAGATGTTACAGTGGTCAAGATAATCTTCGGAGTGCTGGTGATAATTGTCGGCATAGAGATGCTGCTTAGGGAATTGTTCCACAAGAAGATGGAGAGCTCGAAGATACTGCTTACGATAATAGGAATTCTGTCAGGCTTTCTGTGTGGACTCTTTGGAGTCGGAGCTCTGCTGGGTGCATATGTTGGCAGGACGACAGATAATATGAAGTCTTTCAAAGCCAACATCTGCACAGTATTTGTGATTGAGAATACCTTCAGAATCATCCTGTATCTCTTTTACGGAATTCTCACTGTTGCTGCGCTACGAAGAGCCCTGGTGCTTGCGCCGTTTATGCTTGTCGGGCTTTTTGCGGGAATGTTTAGCGCCGGGAAGATAAGTGAGCAGGTGGTAAAAAAGATTGTGATCATCCTGCTGATCGTTTCGGGAGTTGCGCTTATTCTTACTAATCTGGGACAAATTATTGGATAGTCATGCTCAGAACAAAAATCGTTTGTAACATGATTTTTTGGCTTTCAAAAGTCATGCTCTCCAGAAAAACTTAATTAAACATGACTTTGAGGTCATGTTTATAACAGAAAATATCTTACACATGACTTTTTTGGAATTTTAAGTCATGTTCAAAAAGGAAAGCTTAAAAAGCATGACTGAGCGAATTATGTAGGTCATGCTTTTTTGATTTTTCCATTGGAACATGACTCTGGCAATCAGAATAACGATAATTCATAAACGACGACGCTGCGCAAAGAGAAATAAGTGCTTATTTGCAAAAAAGTTGTTGACTCTGACCTTACGTAATAGTTTAAGCTATAATTACACGTGAAGGAGATGAAAGCCATGATGACAGTAAATGAAGTAAGTAAACTGACAGGAGTGAGTATACGCACCTTGCAGTATTACGACAAAATAGGACTTCTTAAGCCGGCGGAGTATACCGGGGCCGGATACAGGCTGTATGACGATGCAGCCCTGGAGAAGCTGCAACAGATTTTACTGTTCAGGGAGCTTGAGTTTCCGCTAAAAGACATAAAAGAAATTGTGACCAGATCTGATTTTGACAAGAGGAAAGCACTGGATCAGCAAATCGGGCTCCTTGAACTTAAGAAGGAGCACATCGAGAACCTGATTGATATGTGCAAAGGACTAAAACTGAGAGGAGTGAGAAATTTGGATTTTAAGGCATTTGATATAAGTAAAATTGATGAATACGCAAAAAGAGCAAAAGAGCAGTGGGGAAAGACTCCCGAATTCAAAGAGTTTGAAGAAAAAGATAAGAACCGCACTGATTCTGAAAAGGAAGATATGATGGCAGATTTCATGAAGATATTTGAGGAGTTTGGCGCCATGAAAGAGCTAGATCCTGCATCTGCTAAGACCCAGGCTCAGGTTAAGAAGCTTCAGGCTTACATCACTGATCATTTCTACCACTGCACCGATGAGATACTCTTTAGCCTGGGCAAGATGTACGCAGGAGGCGGAGAGTTCACCGACAACATCGACAAGATGGGCGGAGCCGGAACTGCAGAGTTTGTCTATCAGGCAATAAAGGTATATTGTGGCAAGTGATAAATTGTCAGTAAAAATAACCTATAGACTGAAAATTATATTGACAACTCATAATACGCCCTTTATACTAACAACTAATTATTTCGGAGGAAAGTTCACCATATGACAAATACACGTCTCGTCAACAGAATGGTCTTGGCAATGCTCGTGAATATTTATCAGGAGTTTTGTTTACCATGTGAGATGAGGTAGAACTTTCAGAGAAGAAAGTATTATGTATACTTTAGACCTTATCAAGCACATGTTTGGTAAGGTCTTTTTTTATACAAAAGGAGGGAAATTATGAGAATCGAAGAAGAGACAATCACATTAAAGGACGGAAGAGAACTAACACTAAGATCCCCCGAGGAAAAAGACGCACAGGCAATGCTGGACTACATGATAAAGACCGCAGAGGAAACTCACTTCCTTGTAAGATATCCGGAGGAGATTCAGACAACACCTGATAAAGAAAAAGAGATATTAAACTTCGTGCTTGAAGCAGATGACCGCGTATGGTTCACAGCGTTTGACGGCGAAAGGGCTGTTGGCAACTGCTCAATTTCCCGAAACAGAAACCATATCAAACTAAAGCACAGATGCGATTTGGCAATTGCACTTACTCAGGAGTACACAGGGTGCGGACTTGGCATGATCCTGATGGAAAGAGCAATTGCAAAGGCAAGAGAGATGGGCTTTGAGCAGATTGAGCTCGGAGTATACGAAGACAATGAAAGAGCCCTTGCCCTATACAAGAAGATGGGATTTAAAGAGACGGGCAAATTCCTTAGAGCATTCAAACTCAAAGACGGCACATACATTGATGAGATAAACATGATTCTGTTTTTATAAGCAGATGGAGGAAACGAGATGATAATTAAGAATGAGATACCAATACTTGAATACGATGATCATTCGGCAGAAGTTATAACTCCGAACCACGACTGGCCGGAGCTTCAGCTTCCGAAGAAGTGCCTGTTTACATTTTTGGGAGACGTGGTTTCAAAATTTGCGCAGGAGCATAACGCAGAAATTGTTGAGAGATTTATCACGGTTTCACATACCGTTGAGATATATGTTCTTCATGAAGAGGGTGAGGATATATGCCTTGTACAGTCTCTGATAGGAGCTCCGGGAGCAGCTTCCCTCATTGACTGCCTCATAAGCTGCGGCTGTGAAAAGATAATTGCCGTAGGCTCATGCGGAGTTCTTGCAGATCTTCCTGAGAATGTCTTTATTGTTCCGACAAAAGCTCTCAGGGCGGAAGGCGCATCTTATCACTATCTCCCGGCTTCGAGATATATCGAGCTGGATAAAGAGCCTGTGGCAGCCATTGAGAGGTGCTTTAATAAACATGACCTTCCATTTGTGACCTGTACAACCTGGACTACGGATGCATTTTTCAGAGAGACAAAAGACATGGTAAAATATCGTTTAGAGGAAGGATGCTCTGTAGTTGAGATGGAGTGTGCTTCACTTGCCGCAGTATGCAGAAAGCGCGGAGCAAGCTTTGGCCAGTTCCTCTTTACAGCTGATTCTCTTGCAAATGTTCATGAATATGACGTAAGAGATTTTGGAACAGGTTCTCATGAAAAGGCTCTGCTGCTGGGACTGGACGTACTGAAGGAATACACAGACTGACAGGAAAGGAACCACCACAAAATGACAATAGAAGATATAAAGCAGGTAGCGCGGGAGGCAGGAGACATCTTACTCACAGCCAAACGGCCCAAGATCATGGAGAAATCGGGACATGCAAACTTCGTGACCGAGACGGATGAGAAGGTCCAGAGGTTTCTTGTAGATAAGTTAAAAGAGCTTCTTCCTGAAGCAAAATTTCTCGGAGAAGAGGACGGGCAGGACGTATTCTCAGCCAAGATGGCAAGTGGATACTGCTTTGTTATCGATCCGATAGACGGCACTTCCAATTTCATTTATGAATACAGGCCTTCAGTAGTATCCATCGGCCTTCTGAAAGACGGAAAGCCCTACATGGCTGTAGTCTACAACCCCTACGATGACATGATGTTCTCAGCCATTGCAGGAGAAGGGGCATATATGAACGGCGAGAGAATAATGTCTTCTGAAGCACCTTTGTCCGAGCAGCTATCATGCTTTGGCACTGCGCCATATTATGAGGAGCTAAGAGATAAGTCTTTTGACATAGCAAAGAAACTCCTTCCGCTGTGCGTAGACCTAAGGAGGTCCGGAACTGCAGCATGGGATATGTGCTGCGTCGCCATCGGAAGATGCGGACTGTATTTCGAACTTAAGATTCAGATCTGGGACTATGCTGCAGCAGCGCTCATTGCGCAGGAAGCCGGATGCAGTGTGACAGACATAGAAGGCAATCCTCTTTCATACACAGGGGCTTCATCGGCGCTTTGTATGAGCAGGGGTGTAAAAGAGATCCCGACTTGCTTTAAGGAGGCTTAAATGATGGATTCAGAGGCAGGAATAAGGCTGAGCAAACACAGCAAGCTCGGTATCTTACGGATATTTTTCAGCCGTTTTATACTCATCTTACTGTTTCTTGTGGTGCAGGTCTTTTTATACTTTACACTCTTTGGATGGCTTGAAAAGTTCATTCCTTATTACACTGTACTTGAAATCATATTTGCATATGCAATGGTCATATATCTGTTCAATAATCGAATGGATGCTTCCGCTAAGCTTACATGGCTGGCGGTTATTGCATTGGTGCCCCTTTTTGGCGTTGCACTTTTAGCTTTTACCACATCCAATATCGGCCATCGAAAAACGCGCAAGAGAGTTGAGGAGATGATAAAGCTATCTGTAGGCGCAGTCCCTCAGAACAGCGAAGTTATAGAAAAACTAAAGGGTGATCCTTACGGTACAGATGACCTGGTTAAGTATCTGAACAGAAGCGGCGATTTCCCAATCTTTACAAATACTGAAGTTACTTATTTCCCGCTTGGTGAAGACAAATTCAAAGCCCTTTTGGAAGAACTTGAAAAGGCGGAGAAGTTTATATTCCTCGAATACTTCATTATAGAAGAAGGCTACATGTGGGGAAAGATCCTTGAAGTCCTTGCAAGAAAAGCGGCGGAGGGAGTAGACGTCAGGGTCATGTATGACGGAATGTGTGAGATAACCCTTCTTCCCCACGACTATCCAAAGCGCCTTAAGACCCTCGGGATTAAAGCCAAGATGTTTGCACCAATCGCACCGTTTTTATCATCTCATTACAACAACAGAGATCACAGGAAAATTCTCGTCATTGACGGCAAGGTTGCCTTCAACGGCGGTGTTAACCTGGCGGATGAGTACATAAACCACAAAAAGATGTTTGGGCACTGGAAAGACACTGCAGTTATGCTTAAGGGAGAGGCAGTCAGAAGCTTTACTCTTATGTTCTTGCAAATGTGGAATCTCACGGAGCCTGAGCCTTCATTTGATCCCAAGTTCCTTGAACCCACAGGCTACCCTGAGACTGAGGGCTTTGTTGTTCCTTATGGTGACTGCCCACTGGATGAGGACAAAGTGGGAGAGACTGTCTACATGGACATCCTAAACAGGGCGACGGACTATGTTTATTTCATGACGCCCTACCTTATTCTGGATGGCGAGCTTCTGACAGCGCTCAAGTACGCGGCTGAGAGAGGCGTGGATGTAAGGCTCATTCTTCCCGGAATCCCGGACAAGAAATTCGCCTACGCTCTAGCAAAATCTCACTACAGCGAACTCACAGATTCAGGCGTTAAGATATATGAGTATACACCGGGCTTTGTTCACGCCAAGGTATGTGTCAGTGATGGCAAAAGAGCTGTTGTCGGAACCATAAATCTTGACTACAGGAGCCTTTATCATCACTTTGAGTGCGCAACATATCTCTATAAGGTGCCTTGTATTGCAGATATTGAAGCCGACTATAATGACACACTATCGAAGTGCCGCGAGGTAACAAGACAGACTATTGCTCATGAAAAAATAGCCTACAAGGTTATAGGATCACTGCTTAAATTTATCGCACCACTGCTGTAGGCGCGACAATCATCATGGTATAATTATGTATATTAACTTTGGGGGATTTTGAACATGAGTTTGAGCAACATAGAGAGACGAGATCAGGGACTTGTTTACATCTCCGACGACTCGGTGTTCGAGGAGCAGAAGATTGCCCGTCGTATCACGCAGAAGCTTAACACAATGGACAGGTCGGATTTTGATTCCATCAGAAAGACCATTAGACAGCTGTTTGGAAAGATCGGAGAGAACTCTATGGTTAACCCGCCGTTTTATTGTGATTACGGAACTCACATAGAGATCGGCAAGAACTTTTTTGCAAACTATAACTGCACAATGCTGGATGTAGGAATGATCCGCATCGGCGACAATGTGCAGATGGCACCCAATGTGGCCATTTATACAGCAGGTCATCCGGTACATCCCGCCACCAGAAACACCATGTACGAGTATGGCATTGATGTCACCATCGGCGACAATGTCTGGGTTGGCGGAAACGTTGTTATCTGCCCGGGAGTGACCATCGGCGCTAACTCTGTGATCGGCGCCGGATCCGTAGTGACAAAAGATGTTCCGGAGTGGTGTGTGGCAGCAGGAAACCCCGCTCGCGTGATCAGAAAGATCACGGAAGAGGATCGCAACAAGTATTTTGCGGGAAAAGAGATTGATGCAGAGGCACTGGAGCATATTCAGAGAATCCAGGCTGATGAAAATGATCCATATAAATATCCAACTGCTTGACATGAGTAAAGGAGAAAAAATATGCTGCAGGTCATAATCCTAACTGCTTTATGTGCCGTTTTTGCAACAGTATTCTTAAGAGCCGAAATGCATAATAAATATGTATCGGCTGATGTCTGGAAGGGATTTGCTTCTCTTTGTTTTGTGCTGATCGGATTATTGAACAGCCCCGGTGGCAATGTGGCAACCCTTCTTATATACGGACTTATTCTGGGATTTATAGCAGACATATTGCTAAACCTAAGGTTCATCTTCAAAAAGAGAGGACAGCTGGCATTTCTTATTGGCATCCTCGTTTTCCTGGCCGGACACATTGTGTACCTTATCGCAATCCTTGAGATGTCCACAAACTGGAAGATATGCATTGCAATAGGACTTGCTCTGGCAGGACTTCTTATCCTATGGCTTTTCCAGATCATCTCCGCGAAACTGCCGTTTAAGATTTTTGGTGTGATCTACATCGGAGCTATCATGCTGATGAACGCAGTTGCAGTAGGTAACCTGATTGCCAAGCCATCGGCATTTACAGCGATATTCGCCCTTGGAGCCTTTTTGTTCCTGATCAGTGATATTGTTCTTATCATCAACACCTTCGGAAAAAAGTTCCGCGAGAGCTTTAGGATTTCCAATATTGTCCTGTATTATGCAGGCCAGATACTGATTGGCGTCAGTCTGATGTTCCTGTAAAAGAGCCATCGGAAGATAGACAATATGCAGAATCAGTGGTATTCTGACCATTAGAAAAACTACGAAAGGAGAGCACATAGATGACCTGGAAAACAGTAAACCTTCATCTGATGAAAGGTAACGTTTTAGCTGTTTATGGGGATAGTGCGCTCTTTTTTAGGTAATAACCGACATAAGTATCAGCTGTCGGAACAAATTAAGAGACATTATCTCCTTATTCTTTTTGAAATCATGAAGACTAAGGAGATTTTTTTTATGGATAAGAAAACAGCTAAATCACAAATAAACAAACTGCTTTGCATTGACGGCGTAGCAGGCCTTGCCATAGCAGGCGCAGCCTGGGTGGCGCTTCTTGCTCAAAGAGGCTTTAGCACTGTGGAAATAGGTCTTTTAGAGAGTATCTTTCACATAACCAGCCTTACCTTTGAGATCCCTTCGGGAGTTATCTCAGATGTCTTTGGCCGCAGAAAGACCATGGTGGCCGGGCGAGTAATGGTGATAATCTCATCGCTTCTTATGATAGTATCCAAAGACTTCTTCACTGTTGCCCTGGCAATAGCGGTCAATGCGCTAAGCTATAACCTTGCATCGGGAACCAGAGAAGCCCTTGCCTATGACAGCCTTAAAGAAGCCGGAATAGAGAATGAGTATGATAAGTTTGCATCAACAGACCTTATGATCTATCAGATATTTGGCTCTGTAGGAACGCTCCTTGCAGGATTAGCTCTTTTCCTGGGATATAAAAGAGCTAACATGATAGATGCAGTAGTAGGTGCTATCTCGGTACTCATAGCTCTTTCGCTGGTCGATGTAAAGACAGATCTGCAAAACGTCAGCAAAACCTCTGACAGATTTAAAAAGGTGATCTCGGAAAGTGCATCTTTCATTGGAAATAACAGAAAGGCCAGACTCATAATTCTGTTCAACTCCCTGATAGGTGCAGTGGACATACTGATACTTTTCTTTTTACAGGCCAAACTCCCACTGATGGGGCTCAGTAATTTCTGGCTCGGACCTGTACTGTTTATCATGGGAATGGGAGCAGCAATAGGAGCTAAAGCGACGGAGTATTTTCCGGAAAAGAGATACAGACGGATTGGAATTATCGCGACAATCGGCGTTATGTTAGCCTTTGCTTCTGTGTTTACGGGGAATATTTATTTTATGATAATAGGCGGTTTTATCGGAGCCTTCTCTGACAATTTCGTTCAGGTAAGGACAGATATTCTGCTCAACACAATGATTCCGTCGGACCAGAGAGCAACGCTGATGTCAGTAAACTCTTTTGCCTTTTCCATGGTGATGATCGTGCTTTCACCGATATTTGGAATGATATTTGCATAAGGAAACATCATCTATCTATGAGTCTGAAAGAGTAAGGATATATGCCGACTGTAACAAAGGACACGATAAGATAACGAACACTTCTTACAACACCCGCAAGCAGAGTTCCCGATTCAAGGAACTCCTTGTGGAAGGGGAGCTTGAGCAGGGTGTTAAGAGCCAGATAAATAGCAACACCACAGAAAATCCTCAGAATACAGATCAGAGGATTTTTTGTATTTTTGAAGTGAACAAATCTCTTTTCAAATTCAAAGGCACCGTAGATTCCGCCCACCAGTCCGAGGCAGGTGAAATAGTCTGTGGTCTTGCAGTAGAAAAGCCCAAGACATGATATCAGGAACATTACAAGATAAATGAGCCAGGTCTTTTCCTCGGGAACTATGTTCCTTAAGAAGGTGATGAGCCAGATGCAGAAGAAACCTGATAACCATCCCAAAAGAACGTCGGTGGGATAGTGGACTCCTACTACCACTCTTGAAAAGCCTACCAGGAAAATGATGATACCACAGATTATGGAAACCCATCTTTTCCGGGCTTTCAGAGCAATAGTGCCGAATGCTATTGCTGAATTGGTTGAATGACCGCTTGGGAAAGACAGGCCCTGTGCTGCGATATCATATAGATCATGCTCTTTATCAAGAGGCCTGTAACACGTTATTGATTCGTGGTCAAAGTAGGGGCGTCTTCTCCAGAATATATTTTTAATAAGCGGATTTATTATGGTTCCGAGAATCATGATAGAACCTATGTGCTCGCCGAATTTCTTGTCATAGCACCAATAGGTAAAAGCTAAAAGAAGTATAAGAAAGAACTCCTCGCCAAGGGCTGAAAATGCAGAAATAATGCCGGCTCCTGTGGGACCCAGTACGCTTTGCAGCCATTCCATCAGTGAAACTTCGAAATCAAAATAAAAGGTGTTACCTGTGAGTGTTTCCATTTTTCCCCTCGCATTCCCCAAATATACTTCATAAATATTACTACGAAATGGTAACAACAGGCAATTTCTTTGGTAGAATGGATAACATAGGAGCAAGGAGGCAGAGAATATGACTGTTGAGGGCATCAGAGAAAAACTGTTTGAGCTTCAGGATGAGAAATACAGGGATTTTCAGCAGGGACTCATACCGTCAGTGGAGCAGAAGGAGTTTATCGGTATCAGAACCCCTGCGCTCAGAAAGCTGGCAAAAGAGCTGTATAAGGCAGGAGACCTGGATGAGTTCTTTAAGGAT
>JAEEGH010031632.1_pt1 | contig 10211 bp, 13 predicted proteins | sample 9134181 | NCBI WGS metagenome assembly JAEEGH01 (sample SAMN16246544, study PRJNA631951) | gut metagenome | biome: gut microbiome; feature: rumen; material: DP-attached | host: Bos | place: Iran: Karaj | collected 2018-10 | reverse complement strand
AAGGGCTTAGGCATTTTTATGGTTAAGCCATGTGGGTATCAAATAACAAAAGACGGTTATTCTGATAATATCCGCATGAACGAAAAAGATAAACTTTTATTCATGTTCCAAAAATCAATGTCATTAAAATAATGGAGCGGTCAGGAAATTTCTATAAGGCAATACGGTTGGGATATATACTTATCTCCATTCTTATCGGATGTATGGCATATAATAGCCTCTATGAATGGCAGGAGATAGAAGCATTAGAACTTGGCAATAAAAAAATAGACGAGCTCCGAAAAGAAATAAACAATATCAATATTCAAATGATAAAATTTTCTCTATTGGGTGAAACAATACTGGAATGGAACGATAAAGATATCGAGCATTACCATGCACGGCGTATGGCAATGGACAGTATGCTCTGCCGTTTCAAGGCCACCTATCCAGCAGAGCGCATCGATAGTGTGCGCAGTCTTTTAGAGGATAAGGAACGACAGATGTTCCAGATAGTCCGGTTAATGGATGAACAACAAGATGTCCAATCAAAAGTGAGCCGTCTGTAACATGACCTCGTACCGAACCAATAATCTTACCATCATCGTTTTGAATTTTGAAGGTTTTGTAATTTCCAAAATCTTCGTAGGCAGAATCAAGTGTTTCGTTCAAGGGAAGACAATCATTCCACCCCAACGCCTTACACTGGGGGGCAAAAGCTTGGTGCTGTATCTCCAGTATTTCAGGCACATCCTCTATTGTTGCTAATTCAAAAATCTTGTGTTTCATCTTTCTCATTCTTATTATCAATGACCTTTATGTTTCTCTTTCTTCTTGGCCTGGCGCAGGTCAAACTGGCGCTGTTTTTCGGCTTCACGCTCAGCTTTCGAACGCTGCTTCCGCTCCATCTTATTCTGTTCCTGCTGCAACTTCAGGGCCTGTTGCGACTTGGTACCTATACCCTGCAACTGCATCTGCTTCTTGGCTTCGCGAAGTTGTCGTTTGGGATTCTTCCTTATTTCTGTGGTTGGAACAACATCAACAGCCTGACTGAATTGGAGGCGATGCCAGTTCTTATCGACAAACTCCATCACCTCCTTATCAGTCGGCTCGGCACCAAAAGTCACCTTGCAAACGTGCAACCCTTCATGATCGGTTTGCTCAAACAAACCAATCCAGAAAGGGTCCTCAAACAATATCGTTAGCGTGCCTGTATTCATTCAATTCTTTTCGCTTTTACTCCCGGCCAATAGCACCACGCTATAATGGCGGGAATGAGGGATGAAATACATTGTAGCCAGGTGAAATCATTGACACAGCTAATGCCTCCAGCCAAAGCACGAAGGCTATAGAGCACAACAATGGTAATGATTGCCATACGTGTTAAGGGAAAGCGACGGATGTCGCCTGTGGCAGAGAGGGCATAAAGTCCTGCCAGGCAGAAAGCGAGGACAAGACCTATGGTCAGGGCATACAGCATCCAAACATGTCCTGATACCATCTGATGCATGATTTCCCGGATGCCATAGGCTTCGAATGCCTCATCCAGAGCGAACAGGCAGCCGATGTGGCCAATGGCTATAAGGAAGTGGAGCACCGCTCCGAATCGTAATCTTTTCATTGTGCTAACAGTTGTCGGGTAATATTTGCTATCACTGCCTCAGATGATGAATTCGTGGTGAAAACGGCGATAATGGCGTGGCTTCCATCAAGCATGAGAATGATACCTGCATCGTTCATGTCTTGCAATCCTTCAGCAGATGGGAATCCCGTACCTGTCTTATGTACGATACGAGCATCTGCGGATATCGCTGCAGGGATTCGTTTCAGTCCTGTTGAGCAGTCAGCCATCGCCTTCCAGATGAACGTCAGATATTGGTTGTCGTCTTTATGATGATGAAACCACTCGAACAGACGAACCATTTCGGCGGGGGTGGAACAATTTTCGATAGCCTTTGCCGGATTCTTGTGTATCTGTTCCTCTGTCATGCGGACATGGATATCGCAGAATCCAAGTTTTCTCATGTACTTCTCTACCGCTTTGGGCTTGCCGCAAAACTTGAAAAGGAGTTCGCTGGCATTGTTGTCACTCTGTCCGAGAGACAATTCCAGCAGTTCTCCATACGAAAAGGCTTTGACACCTTCAAAGAACTTTAGCATTGGCGACCATGTGTTTTGCATCAAGTCTGCTTTATCGACAACGATAGTGTCATCGAGATTCAACCCTTTCCGACTCAGGTAATCGGCGACGTATAAAGCTTGCGGGAACTTCATCACACTGTGCATGGCAAAAGGCTTATCCTCGTTAATGCCAACAATAGAGCCATTTTGCATGATGCACGCACCATAACTGGTACTGTCGCTTATTGGCTCTTGCGCCAAACACGATGTAGCAACCAATGCATAAACTAGAGTTACTATCTTTCTCATACCTTAATTCCGCAGCACTTTAGTTTAACTTTCTTTATAAGTACCTGAGCAACAAAAAGTTGCTCAGGATTTTGCCATGTCAGATTTTTCACTTACCTTAGTGCTGCAAATCAAGACAAGCAAAATCATCCATGACATGGCAAAGGTACAACAAAAATCTGAGAAAATAACCGCTTTTGGCGGAATATTTTTCGTTTTGGACAAATTCGACTCTATTCTGTCCTCTGTGATAGACTCCCATCTGGGACTTCGTAGCACGCTGACAGGTTATCAGTATAGCGAGATTATACGGGCCATCTTCTCCGTGTTCTGCTGCGGCGGCGACTGCATGGAAGACCTCAACCTATATCTGAAGGAAGTGCTTACCGAGCGTCCGCATACCCGTGTCCCAAGCGCGGACACAGTGCTGCGTGGCATAGAGGAACTGGCAACGGAGAACATATCGTATACAGCGGAAAAGACCGGCAACGTCTATGACTTCAATACGGCGGAGAAACTCAACCAGCTGCTCATCAAGTTGCTGCTGGCAACGGGACAGCTTACGGAGGGTGGAGCGTACGACGTTGATTTCGACCACCAGTTCCTTGAGGCGGACAAGTATGACAGCAAGCGGACCTACAAGGGCTTTGACGGCTACAGCCCTGGCGTGTTCACCATCGGCGGGCTGATTGTCTATCTGGAGAATCGCGACGGCAACTGTAACGTGCGCTTCAAGCAGGCAGAGACTCACCGCCGTTTCTTCGAGATGATGAGCTCGTTCGGCATTCATGTCAGGAGTTTCCGTGCCGACCAACCGCTGAATGTACTTTACGGATTGCTTCGTGGCGATGCTCTCCCGGATGGTGAAGCGTTAAGCCATGCCGTGACTGCCGTGCTGGATAAGGGAGTGGAAATAATACGGTTGGCAGAAGAGGAAAGGAGAAAATACGAAGATGAATAAGACAAAAATAATTGTGGTGGAAGACAACATCGTGTATTGCGAATATGTCTGCAATATGCTGTCACGGGAGGGCTACCGCAATATGAAGGCTTACCACCTCTCAACCGCGAAGAAACATCTGCAACAGGCAACAGATAATGATATCGTGGTTGCCGACCTGCGTCTGCCTGACGGCAGTGGCATAGACCTTTTGTGCTGGATGCGAAAGGAGGGAAAGATGCAGCCCTTCATCATTATGACCGACTACGCCGAAGTTAATACCGCCGTGGAAAGCATGAAACTCGGCTCGATAGACTATATTCCCAAACAGCTTGTGGAGGATAAACTTGTCCCCCTGATCCGTTCCATACTGAAAGAACGTCAGGCAGGACAACGCCGTATGCCTATATTCGCCCGTGAAGGTTCCGCCTTTCAGAAAATCATGCACCGCATAAGGCTGGTAGCCGCCACCGATATGAGCGTGATGATATTTGGTGAGAACGGCACGGGCAAGGAGCATATTGCCCACCTGTTGCATGACAAGAGCAAACGTGCAGGCAAGCCATTTGTGGCGGTGGACTGCGGTTCACTCTCCAAAGAGCTTGCACCGTCGGCTTTCTTCGGACACGTCAAAGGTGCATTTACAGGTGCGGACAATGCCAAGAAAGGATATTTCCATGAGGCGGAAGGCGGCACGTTGTTTCTGGACGAGGTAGGAAACCTCGCGTTGGAAACCCAACAGATGTTGCTCCGTGCCATACAGGAGAGGCGGTATCGCCCGGTCGGAGACAAGGCAGACCGGAATTTCAATGTCCGCATCATCGCTGCTACCAATGAAGATTTGGAGGTATCGGTGAATGAAAAGCGTTTTCGGCAGGATCTTCTGTACCGCCTGCACGACTTCGGGATAACCGTTCCTCCGTTGCGTGACTGTCAAGAAGACATTATGCCGCTGGCAGAGTTCTTCCGTGATATGGCAAACAGAGAGCTGGAGTGTAGCGTGAGCGGGTTCAGTTCCGAAGCACGTAAAGCGTTGCTGACACACGCATGGCCGGGCAACGTGCGGGAACTTCGGCAGAAAGTTATGGGTGCTGTATTGCAGGCGCAGGAAGGTGTTGTCATGAAAGAGCATCTGGAACTTGCCGTGACGAAACCGACCTCTACTGTCAGCTTCGCCTTGCGCAATGACGCGGAGGATAAGGAGCGGATATTGCGTGCGTTGAAACAGGCAAACGGCAACCGGAGTGTCGCCGCAGAACTGCTCGGCATAGGCAGGACAACACTATACAGCAAACTTGAAGAGTATGGACTTAAATATAAATTCAAGCAATCATAGCCCGTAATTCACTGAATTTGGCTATCTTTGCATAACATTTGAGAAAAACGGCGATTGGCAGGAGCTTTTCGCCGCCAACATATAGGATAAGACCGCAAGGCGTTTCAAGCGAAAATCTGGTAAATTGGAACTACGGAGACGATTGCGTGATGCTTATGCTATGCTTACGCATAGCGTGCATTCACGTACTCTCCGTAAAGGCTTTACCAGAGCCATCGCTTGAAGGTAGTGTGAATTGCACGCTACTTTTTTACCCTTGCCTAACGAAAAGAAACGATTATGGGTAAAGTTCAGATTCTCGCCGTACTGACGATGGACGGATGTCTTTCTTCAGAGTTATATGATAAAGCACATCAGGATTTGTGCCTTGACCGTTGCGGTCTTGATGAAATCAGGGAGAAAGCCCTTTACCATGTCACACCGGACTATTCCATTTCAATGCTGCACGAATGGCGGAAAGACGGTACAAACATTCGTTACCTCGCGGAAGCCACACCGGACACGGCAGACTATATAAACGGACTGCTGCGGATGCACGCTGTGGATGAAATCATACTATACACCGTTCCTTTCATATCCGGAAGCGGACGACATTTTTTTAAGTCGGCTCTGCCAGAGCAACACTGGACGCTTTCCTCCTTGAAAAGCTATCCCAACGGTGTATGTCGCATTATCTATATCCTTGATAAAAAAGCAAGATAACCAAAATGTGCGGCAAGCATACATTTCTATTTTCAGGAATAGAATAAATGTTCTGATTACAAACAATTTAAGTCGGAGATAATTTGTCCTTGTGAAAAAATACTGAATTTTACACCTCTGAAATCCAGCACTTTGTAAAATTGAGTGTTGGATTTTTTATTTTCTGCCGCGTTTTTTGCCAATTATATTCATGTGCGCACGCAGAAAACAAAGTGTAATTTTCAAAATTGACAGAACCATGAATTATTTCTTGCTGGCGGAAACCGACTTTTTCCGCCTGATAAACGAAGCCGGCGACTGCAATATGGAAACGGCATACACGGCTTTCGCCACCCAAGTGATCGAACTGTGCAACGGCGGCATGGACATGAACCTTACCGTCATCGCGCTTGCCTACATCGAAATCGAGTTGCAGCACCATCCCGTACGTAATCTGTCAGAAGAAAAAAGAGAGATTGCCGCCTACGTCAGCAAGGCTCTGTCTTTCGTAAGAAAGATGCAGAAATTCCTTGCCACGCCCCAAGTGCCACCACTAATATCCGCCAACAACGCAACAGAAACCACCGCCAGCCTTCTTCAATGGACGGGCAATGCCATCGACCTCGTGGAACTTATCTACGGCATAGACGTGATGGGCTGCATCAACAACGGCAATATGCCGCTCAAACAGCTCGCCCCACTTCTCTATAAGATATTCGGGGTTGATTCTAAAGACTGCTACCGCTTCTACACTGATATCAAACGCCGGAAGAACGAAAGCCGCACCTATTTCATTGACAGGATGCAGGAAAAACTGAACGAGAGAATGTTGCGTGATGAGGAGTTGGAGCGGATGAGAAAATAAAAAAATATCCATTACATATGAGAAGACAGGAATACTCGTATCCTGTCTTTTTATTTTCATTTAATTATATATTAATTAGCACAATATATGTGAGTTTTTCATTCCTATAAGGACAAATTTCAGAAACGTATGTCTGGTAAATTATTGAGTCATCATAGTATGAACATATATCATTACTAAAAACAATGAAACAACTTCCATAAGATTGTGGTTGTAAAAATCGCCATTTAATAGCCCGTTTTTTTTGTAAAATTCGCCAATTAAAAAAAATATGATTATCTTTGCATTATATTTTATAAGGTATGGAAACAGTAAATAGAATACTTCAAGAGAAGATTACAGCACGAATCGCGCCCAATAAAGCAGTACTGATTTTTGGTGCTCGCCGTGTTGGTAAAACGGTAATGATGCGTAAAATTGTGGACAACTATTCAGGTAGGACGATGATGCTCAACGGCGAAGACTACGACACATTAGCACTATTGGAGAATCGCTCAATAGCCAATTATCGGCATTTATTGGATGGTATTGATTTGCTGGCTATTGATGAGGCACAGAACATACCACAAATCGGTAGTATTCTGAAGTTGATAGTTGATGAAATACCGGGAATAAGTGTCTTGGCAAGTGGTTCTTCGTCATTCGATTTGCTGAATAAGACTGGTGAACCGTTGGTCGGCCGCAGTACGCAATTTCTCCTTACCCTTAATTCCGCAACACTATTACAAATATAACTTTTTAAGTACCTGAGCAACAAAAAGTTGCCCAGGATTTTGCCATGTCGAAGAATTCACTTATCTTAGTGTTGCAAAAATAAACAAGCAAAACTCTGATATGACATGGCAAAAATACAAATTAAATCTGAGGAACTCACTCCTTTTGGAGGAATATTTTCAATAATGGAGCAATTTGACTCCAAGCTCTCATCTGTTATAGACTCAACCCTTGGTATGAGATGCAAGCTGTATGGTTATCAATACAGCGAAATCATCCGTTCGCTTATGAGCGTTTATTTCTGTGGCGGCTCATTCATAGAAGATGTCACCACTCATCTGATGTACCACCTCTCGCTTTATCCGACACTTCGCACATGCAGTGCCGACACTATTCTCAGAGCCATAAAGGAACTGACCCAGGATAACATTTCCTACACATCAGACACGGGCAAGACCTATGACTTCAACACGGCAGACAAGCTGAATACATTGTTCCCCAATTGCCTGTTGTCCACAGGGCAGCTGAAAGAGGGCGAGGGGTATGACGTTGACTTCGACCACCAGTTCATAATATGATGCGCATAGTTGCGGATTTGAGGATTTTGAGAATAACTTCTATTATCAGTATCCGAAATACTTTTTGCAATACACGTTCATGATGCTGTCGTGGCGTGTCGTGCAGTCCTTGTCTTGCAACAGGGCGTGACCGGAATTTGGAAAGACGATGAGGTCGTAGGGTTTGCCGAGGCTGTCATATTTCGCTTGCAGGGCATGGTAGTGGTCAGGCTTAATCAGCCAGTCCTTTCCGCCGTATGCAAAGATGGCAGGTAGAGCCGTAGAATCGTTGATGTAGCTGACGGGTGAAGCCAGTAATTTGATGCTATCCAGCAACTCCCTTGAACATTCGTTTGCACGCATCCGCTTGCCCGTGCAACTGAAGACAAGGTTCTCCACGTCTTCCGCTTTTGCGTTCTCCTCGTAGGAGAACAGGATACGGAAGTCTGACGGCCCGACTTTGATTGCCTCGAAACGGAGCGGCAAAGGATGCGAATGATTGTAGGCAAACATCATGGCCAGATGCCCGCCTGCCGATGTCCCGGCAATAGCCATCTGACGAATGTGGACTCCCTTCTCGGACGCGAAGCCAACGATATGCCTGATGCACGAATCAATCTCGTCGGACATGGTATGCAGTGAAACGCTGTCTTCGCTCAAAAAACTATAGTTCATCGTAGCGGTGGCATAGCCCCTCTGAACCCAGGCGTAGCAGTCACCATAATGCTCATCTTTGTCACCGCCTAACCAGGAACCGCCGTGAACATATAGGATGAGAGCCAGGCTATCGTTTTTCTCTGCATCATTAGGCAGATAGAGGTCGTAAGTGTTGTGCTGTCGGCTTCCGTATGAGATGTCTTGAAACCGCTGGCCATACTCATCGTGCCATTTTGGCTTGAGCACATACATAACGATGGCTCCAATGACAACTGCCAGCACAACTGCGCCAGACAGACATCCACATCCTTTTTTCAGATAATTCTTTGTCTTCATATTGTTTCTCTTTTATTCCTTAATTCCGCAACAGTATTATAAATATAACTTTTTAAGTACCTGAGCAACAAAAAGTTGCTCAGGATTTGTCATGTCAGATTTTTTACCTATCTTAGTGTTGCAAATCAAAATATGTATCAAACCCGACAGACATGGTAAAGGTAGCAATTAAATCTGAGGAACTCACTCCTTTTGGAGGAATATTTTCAATAATGGAGCAATTTGACTCCAAGCTCTCATCTGTTATAGACTCAACCCTTGGTATGAGATGCAAGCTGTATGGTTATCAATACAGCGAAATCATCCGTTCGCTTATGAGCGTTTATTTCTGTGGCGGCTCATTCATAGAAGATGTCACCACTCATCTGATGTACCACCTCTCGCTTTATCCGACACTTCGCACATGCAGTGCCGACACTATTCTCAGAGCCATAAAGGAACTGACCCAGGATAACATTTCCTACACATCAGACACGGGCAAGACCTATGACTTCAACACGGCAGACAAGCTGAATACATTGTTCCCCAATTGCCTGTTGTCCACAGGGCAGCTGAAAGAGGGCGAGGGGTATGACATTGACTTCGACCACCAGTTCATAGAGACTGAAAAGTATGACGCGAAGCCCACATACAAGAAGTTTCTCGGATACCGTCCTGGTGTGGCAGTCATTGGCGATATGATTGTCGGCATAGAGAACAGCGACGGCAACACTAACGTTCGTTTCCACCAGAAGGACACGTTGAGGAGATTCTTTGAGAGGATTGAACAGAAAGGATTGACAGTCAATCGTTTCAGGGCAGATTGCGGATCCTGCTCAGAGGAAATTGTGGAAGAGGTCGGAAAGCATTGCATGACTTTCTATATCCGCGCCAGCCGCTGCGGTTCGCTTTACGATGACATCTTTGCGCTCAGAGGGTGGAAGAGAGAGGAACTGGGCGGCAGTGAGTTTGAACTGAACTCCATTCTTGTTGAGAAATGGAAAGGGAGGGCATACCGTCTTGTAATCCAAAGGCAGAAGCGAATTGACGGTGAGCTTGACCTGTGGGAAGGCGAATACACCTACCGCTGCATCCTTACAAATGACTACGAGTCTTCAGAGAAAGAGATTGTCAAATTCTATAACCTCCGTGGAGGGAAGGAACGCATCTTCGATGAAATGAATAACGGATTCGGCTGGAACAGGCTTCCAAAATCCTTCATGGGAGAAAACACGGTGTTTCTTCTGCTTACGGCACTCATACGCAACTTCTATAAATTCATCATGGCGAGGCTTGACGTGAAGAGGTTCGGACTCAAAGCAACAAGCCGCATCAAGGCGTTTGTCTTCAGGTTCATCTCTGTGCCAGCAAAGTGGATCAGGACATCAAGGCAGTATGTGCTGAATATCTATTCATGCAACAACGCTTATGCTGATGTGTTCCAGAATGACTTTGGATAACACCGACAACTTATGGTCGTGATTCTGCGTATTGCCTCAAGTCGCGTGGTAGGGTAAGGGGAATTTATGCGTCTTTGTGGCGATTTTTGCTGCGTTGCGCCCTCTTTTGCCGCAGTGACGCTACCTTTTTGACCTCTGTGTCATCTTATGAGGGCGGTTGCGGATTTGAGGTTAATGACATTGATTTTTGGAACATGAATAAAAGTTTATCTTTTTCGTTCATGCGGATATTATCAGAATAACCGTCTTTTGTTATTTGATACCCACATGGCTTAACCATAAAAATGCCTAAGCCCTT
>JAEEGH010031631.1_pt1 | contig 10212 bp, 8 predicted proteins | sample 9134181 | NCBI WGS metagenome assembly JAEEGH01 (sample SAMN16246544, study PRJNA631951) | gut metagenome | biome: gut microbiome; feature: rumen; material: DP-attached | host: Bos | place: Iran: Karaj | collected 2018-10 | reverse complement strand
CCTGACGCACGATCTGATCTACCGCCTTGTCAATGCCGGTATTGGTGGCATCTTTGGCTGCCTTCTTCGCCTCAAGCTTCTTCTGGATCAAGGGGATGAGATTGAACAGGCTGATCACACCGATGATGAGGATCAGAACCGCAAAAACCGTTCCCATACCGATCAGTGTGTTGATTCCCGCGCTCTTCATCTTCTCGCCGAAGGAGTAATTCGTGTTGAGCGCTGCGGACTCCAGCTCCATGAACATATCGTTGGAGAAAATGATCTCCGCCTGCGCGTCGCGCTTCGTCCCGTCCACATCGAGCAGCACGATGATCTGATCCCCGTCGATGGAGACATCGTACCCTCTCACTGCGGAAATGGTCCCAACCTCGGGCGCAGCCTTCGTGAAGCTCTTGATGGCATTCTTGAACGCATAGCCGTCGGTCTGCAGTCCGAAATTGTTGGAAATGACATACGCGACTTCTTCGTTGGTATATTCGTCAAATGCATCTGCCGGAATAGAGCCGTCCATGAAGGATCCCATGACTCCGAGCACGCCATCCTGTGCCAGGCTGACTGCATAGTCGATCTTGCTCTGCTCATAGTCGGTATACTTCACCTCGCTGCCGCAGGCCGTCAGGCCGAGCGCCAGCGTCAGGGCGGCTATGGCACATAAAAATTTCCTCATGTTTTTTCCACCCTTTCTAGACGGTCTCATGCTTCTTGACCGGCTGCAGCTCTCTCTTGGAATAGAGCATCTCAAATGCCGCAACCGCATACTTTCTGGTCTCTGCCGGATCAATGATCTGATCCACATAGCCTCTGCGAGCCGCAGATACCGCATTCAGGTTCAGGGCTTCGATCTCGGCGCCCTTCGCTGCGACCACATCCGCACTCTCTCCGTCATAGATGATCTCCGCAGCCAGCTTGCCGTCCATCACGCCGATACGCGCGCCGTTCCATGCAAGCGTGAAATCCGCACCGATGGCCTTGGAATTCATGACATTGACCGCGGAACCGATCGCGTCGCCGACCACGATGTTCACCTTGGGAACCGTTGCTCCCGCAAAAGCAGCCGTCAGCTTGGCAGCCGCACGTGCGATCCGCTTCTCGCTGTCGACGGTCGCCTTGTAACCGGTGACATTGGTAAGGCTCAGCACCGGAATATCAAATGCGTCACAGAAACGGATGAAGTCCGCTGCCTTCTCACAGCCGTCCGCCGTCAGGGCTTTGCCGAGATCCTTTGTCTTGCCTTCCGCATCCGCGATCTGGCTGCGATTCGCAACCGCACCGATGGTGCTGCCGTTCAGGCGCAGGAATCCGGTGACCATCTCGGGCGCATAGCAGGCCTTGGTCTCAAAGAAGCGCTGATCATCCGCAATCATGGAAAGAGCAATGGAGGTATCGCCCGCGCAGGCTGCCAGATCCTCACAGATCCGGTTCAGGCTGTCGGTGCACTCGACGAGATTCAGGTCATCGTTGTTCTGGGGAAGAAGTCCGACCAGCTCGCGAATGCCGGCAAAAATCTCCTCCTCGGAAGCAACCACGTCCACCAGACCTGCCTGGCCTGCCTGAAAATCGGCACCTGCGGTGTCATTCTTGTCACTGCGGTTGCCGTCCAGCGCGTTGGGCGTGTTGACAAAGAGCTTGGCGCCTTCCTTTGCCATGAACGTAAAATCGGTCAGCGTCGGGAACAGTGCGAGTCCGCCGCCGCAGTTGCCCAGGATCGCGGTGATCTGGGGGATCACTCCGCTGGCTGCCGTCTGCTTGGCATAGATGCGTCCGAAGGCATACAGAGCATCCGTAGCCTCCTGCAGTCTCATGCCGGCGCAGTCGATCAGTCCGATCACGGGCGTGCCGGTCTTGAGGGCAAGATTGTAGAGATTCACAATCTTGCGGGCATGCATCTCACCGATGGTTCCGTTCAGGACAGATGCATCCTGGCTGTATACGTAAACAGGCTCGGAATCAATCGTGCCATAGCCTGTGATACAGCCGTCGGAGGGCAGTGCCTTGGGGTCCAGATTAAAATCCGTCGCCCGGGCAGTTACCAGCTCGCCGATGGGGGCAAAGCTGTTTTCGTCGAGCAGAGAAGCGATTCTCTGGCTCGCTTTTGAAGTAGTACTCATGCGTTCAACCTCCAATGTCTTATTCTTGAATATTTCTCCGGAGCCTTCCCGGGCCCCGAAATGCACATGGATCGTTCCTCGAAATACAAAGATTTCCCCATGATCAATATCTCTCGTAGTTTATCACAAAAAAGAGAATCCGTATAGCACGAATTCTCTTAAAAAACTATCCTTATGAATCAGATATCCAGCTTCAGCTGAATCTCCTCCTCGGCCTGCTTTTTGAACTCCTCCACCTGCACCGGATTCATGGAAGGCAGCTCATCGAGACTGCTGACTCCGAAGGAACGCAGGAACTGCTCCGTCGTGCCGAACAGAAGCGGACGCCCCGGCGCATCGAGCCTTCCGAGCTCCTTGACCAGGTCGTATTCCATCAGCTTGTTGATGGCATGATCGCAGCTCACTCCGCGGATCTTCTCGATCTCGATGCGCGTGATGGGCTGCTTGTAGGCAATGATGGAAAGCGTCTCCAGCACCGTGTCGGAGAGCGTAAATTTCGGTTCCGCCTTCGTCAGCCGGATCAGGTATTCATAGAGCTCCGTCTTGGTACACAGCTGCACCGAATCCTCGAACCAGACGAGGTGGATGCCGCGATCTTCCTGTTCGTATTTTTCCTGCATATGCGCGAGGTATTGCCGCGTGGTCTTCTTATCCTCGCCGAGCGCCTCAGCCAGCCGGCTCACGGACACCGCATCTCCCATCGAGAACAACAGCCCTTCCAAAATGCTTTCAGCTTTTATCTCGTCCATAATAAAATCCTTCTTTACCGACCCAAGTAACTATTCTACACAGGCGCGGAAGCCAGCTTCGAAGTGATCATGATATCGTCAAACAGATGGTCCTGCGAGATCGAGATATCTCCGCTTTTCATCAGCTCCAGAATGATCAGGAACGTAACGATCACCTCCGCGCGGCTCCCCTGCTTCTCGAGAAGCTTCCGGAACGAAAACCGCCGGTGCTCCCGCGCATACGCCTGCACGAAAAGTGTCTTGACATCCATGTCAACTTCTTCCTTCTCGATCCGCCCGTACTTGCTTCGGATCGGGTCGATCCGGTCCTCCTGCCGCATCAGAATGCTCTTGAAGATATCATTCAGCTTGCTCAGGGTCAGATCCCCCACCAGCTCCTCATAGTCGATGGGAGGCAGATAACCGGTCACCTCCTTCGGAAGATCCCGGTGCCGGTAGATCGCATGCGCCGCATCCACCTGACGGTCCCGAAGCTCCAGAGACATATACTTGTACATCTTGTACTCCAGCAGCTGCTCCACCAGCTCCGACCGGGGATCCTGCTCCTCGCCCTCTTCATCCACCTCGGGCGGCAGGAGCATCCGGCACTTGATGTCCACCAGCGTGGCCGCCATGACGAGAAATTCGCTCATGACGTCCATATTCGCTTCCTTCATCGCGCTGATATATTCCAGATACTGATCCGTGATCGTGACGATGGGGATGTCATAGATATCGATTTTGTTTTTTTCGATCAGGTGCAAAAGAAGGTCCAACGGGCCTTCAAACACCTCAAGCTTGACGGGTATCGCCATATTCCTATCCTGTCGGCAAAGCCGCCGCCGGGCCCTGTGCCCGTATCTCCTGCGTCTTTGCAAGCTTTCTGATTATAGCAATCTTTGAAACGCATTTCAATCGGCATGCGCATTTTCTTCCGGGCAAAAATCGATCCGGATCAGCTCCCCCGGATTTAAGAAACGAAAGGGAAGGGTATGCACGCCGAGCCCCCGGGAAACGATCATGGCGCTGCGTCCCCGCACAAAGCATCCCCCGTCGTATTTCGGGAAAAAGCGCACATTTGGCGAGAGCATTCCCTTCAGCCGCCAGCAGGGGGCGCTCACCGGCAGCTGCGGATCACGCTCCTGCTCCCCGGTCTTCCGAGCCCTGCGCCTGCGCGCCGCGGGGGTCTCCGGGCAGCGGAATTCCGGATTTTTCTCATAGAAGGGAACCCGCACGATGCCGCCGTGCACATGCCCGGAAAGCGTCAGATCCGCGCCCCACTTTTCATAGGCCGGGAAAAAATCGGGATCGTGCGCGAGCAGGATCTGAAAATAGCCTTCGTCCGGGCGCCCGAGCACGCCGGGGAGATAGTCGTCCTTCATCTCCGGGATCGTGAAGCGCTTATAGTAGTGCTTGTCGATCTCGGCGCCGCAAATGGAGATCCCGCTCTCTTCCAGCGTTACCTTTTGGTTCACCAGAAGGTGAACGCCGTATTTTTTCAGGATCGCATCGTACTCCTGCGCCAGCGTACCGTAGTTTTCCGGGTAGAGCTTCAACCTGTGCTCATGATTGCCATTCCCGTAGTAGACCGGCGCGATCTGCACCAGCTGCTCCAGAAAACGCTCTGCCTTGCCCAGCTTTTCTCTCGGATGCGCCGTCAGAAGATCTCCCGCCACCAGGATAAGATCGGGCTCCAGCTCGCGGATCCGGTCCAGAAGGTTCTGATTGTTCAGTCCGTATTGCTTATTATGCAGATCCGCAAGTACCACCGCTCGGCATTTCCTGCGGATCCGATCATCCTCAAAAGTATATTCCGTCACCGTGAACCGGTTCGTGTCGTACAGACACATCCAGTATACGACCACCAGACACAGCACCAGAATCGTCAGAAGTACGCTCCCCATAGGCTCCTCACCCGATGCAAGAATGGAAAAGCCCCCAGCAGTGCCGGGGGCTTTTTGATTCTTCGTTGTGCTTAGTTATACTTGCGCTTTCTTGCAGCCTCAGACTTCTTCTTACGTCTGACACTGGGCTTCTCGTAATGCTCGCGCTTACGGATCTCCTGCTGAATACCGGCCTTCGCACAGCTTCTCTTGAAACGGCGCAGAGCGCTGTCCAGAGACTCATTCTCTTTTACGATAACGTTCGACATGCTTTCCTACCTCCCTTCAGTCCCACAGTACTAGACTTCTTGGGTTATTTTAGAGATCGGATGAAAAACATCCGACGATTATTATACCATAGCGGGACGCTTCGTCAATCCCCTTTTTTAAAGCTGGGAGGAAAGAACCTCCGCCGCCTTTGCGATGGCCTCCGGGATACCGCCCGGATTCTTGCCGCCGGCCTGTGCCATATTCGGACGACCGCCGCCGCCACCGCCGACCAGAGCCGCGATGCCCTTGATCAGATTCCCGGCATGTGCGCCCGCCGCAACGGCTCCATCCGTAGCCATGGCGATCATGTTCACCTTACCGTCCTGTGCGGAGAGGAGGACGACCACGCCCTCGCCGAGCTTGGTCTTCAGCTGGTCTCCGAGATCTCTGAGGCCGTTCATATCCACACCGTCCACGGAGGTGGCCAGAAGCTTCGTGCCTTTGACCTCCTGCACCTGGTCCATGACATTGCCGAGCGCATCCTTCGCCGCTTTGGACTTGAGGGATTCGATCTCGGACTGGAGGGTCTTCACCTCCGCCATCAGGCTCTTTAATTTCTCCTGCAGAGAAGCAGGCGCCGTCTTCACAATGGCAGCCGCCTCCTCGAGACTGTGCTCGATGGCCTCAAAATGCGCTCTGACATGCTCACCGGTGATCGCTTCGATCCTGCGCACGCCGGCAGCCACACCGCCCTCGGACAGGATCTTGAAGCTTCCGATCTGCGCCGTGTTCTTCACATGGGTACCGCCGCACAGCTCGATGGACCAGTCGCCCATATTGACAACGCGGACCGTATCTCCGTACTTTTCTCCGAACAGCGCCATCGCGCCGGTCTGCTTCGCCTCTTCGATGCCCATGACCTTAGTCACCACGGGGAGATCCGCAAGGATCTTCTCATTGACCAGGGCCTCCACTTTGGCGATCTCTTCCTTCGTCATCGCACGGCCGAAGCTGAAGTCGAAACGCGTGCGCTCCGTATCCTGATAGGAACCTTTCTGCGCGACGGAATCGCCCAGAACTTCCTGCAGGGCCTTCTGGAGCAGATGCGTTGCGGAATGGTTGCGGCAGGTGCTCGCGCGTCCCGCTGCGTCCACGGCAAGACTTACGACGTCGCCGGTCTTAAAGCTTCCGCTCACAACACGCCCCACATGACCGATGCGTCCGCCCGGGAGCTTCACGGTCTCCGCCACTTCAAATCGCGCATCCCCTGCGCAGAGGAGGCCGAAGTCTCCCTTCTGGCCGCCCATGGTCGCATAAAAAGGCGTCTTTGCGGTGACGATGGTTCCTTCCGCGCCTTCGGAAAGGGTCTCTGCCAGCGCATCTTCGCCGGCCATCGCCAGGATCGTACTCTCGTCCGAGAGCACATCGTATCCGGTAAATTCACTCACCAGAGATGCATCCAGCTTCTCAAAGACGGAGGTGCTCATATTCATGCGGCCGGAGAAATTCTGATTGCTGCGGGCCAGCTCCTTCTGCTGCTCCATGGCTGCGCGGAAGCCTTCCTCGTCCACGGAAAAGCCCTCTTCCTCCGCCATCTCGAGGGTCACCTCATACGGGAAGCCGAAGGTGTCATAGAGATAGAACGCCTCCTTGCCCTCGATCTGCTTCTTTCCTTCCGCCTTGCCGGCATCGAGGATCTTGCGGAATTCCTTCATGCCGTTTTCCAGCGTGCTCTCAAAGCGTCCGATCTCCTTTTTCAGCTCGCCCAGGATAAAGTCCTTATTCTTCACGAGCAGCGGATATCCTTCGCTGTAGATATCATCGATATAGATGGAAGCCACCGCGATCAGCTGCTCCGCAGTAAGCCCCAGGGATCTGCCGTGACGGACCGCGCGCCGGATGAGTCTGCGCAGGATATAGCCCGCACCGGTATTGTCCGGAAGGAGCTTTGCCTCGTCACCGATCAGCATGACCGCCGTGCGCAGATGGTCTGCCACAATGCGCATGGAACGGGTATTCTTGTCCTCCGCGTCGTAAGCTTTTCCGCTGAAGGACTCGATCTTCGCGATCACGGAACTGAAAAGCTCCGTCTTATAGACATCGTCGATGCCGTTCAGGAAGGCAAAATTGCGCTCGAGACCCCAGCCGGTATCGACATTTTTCTGCTTTAACGGAGTCAGTGTCCCGTCGTGATGCTTCTCATACTGCATGAAGACATCGTTGCCGACCTCGGTATACCGGCCGCAGTGACAGCCGGGCTTGCAGTCCGGGCCGCAGGGTGCCTTGGAATGGTCGATGAAGAACATCTCGCTGTCCGGGCCGCAGGGACCGTACTCGAGTCCCCACCAGTTATCCTCCGCGGGCAGAAAATAGATATTTTCCTTTTTGATGCCGGACTCCTCGCGGTATTTCGCGCCCTCCTCGTCTCTGGGGGCATTCTCGTCCCCGGCGAAGACGGTGGCCGCGATCTGGTCACGGTCAAATCCGAAGACCTCGGTCAGAAGCTCGTAGCTCCACTGGCAGCGCTCCTTCTTGAAATAATCGCCCAGACTCCAGCTTCCCATCATCTCGAAGAAGGTCAGGTGGCTCTTGTCCCCGACGGAATCGATGTCATTGGTGCGCACACAGCCCTGGATATTGCACAGGCGCGTGCCCATGGGATGCTTTTCTCCGAGAAGATAGGGCATCAGGGGCTGCATGCCCGCGACATTGAACATGACGCCGGTGGATCCGTCGGATACCAGTGATACGGCGCCGACATCCACATGTCCCCGCTCCTTGTAGAAATTCAGCCATGCATTTCTCAGTTCATTATAGGTAATCTTCTTCATTGGTTGCTATCTCCAGACCTCATCAAAAGGTGAATTTATCGGCAAAGAACGCATCCAGATCGGCGATCGCCACACGCTCCTGCTCCATGGAATCGCGGAAGCGAACGGTGACACAGCCGTCGGTTTCGGAATCAAAATCGTAGGTCACGCAGAACGGCGTACCGATCTCGTCCTGACGGCGATAGCGCTTCCCGATATTGCCTCTGTCGTCGAATTCGCAGTTGTACTTCTTAGACAGCTGCGCATAGATCTTCTCCGCGCCCTCGCTCAGCTTCTTGGAAAGGGGCAGGATACCGATCTTGACCGGTGCCAGCGCGGGATGGAAATGAAGCACGGTGCGGATGTCGGGCTTATCCTCGGTACCGATGTTCTCCTCGTCGTAAGCGGCGCACAGGAACGCAAGCACCACGCGGTCCGCACCCAGACTGGGCTCGATGACATAGGGCACATAGCGCTCGTTCGTCTCATCGTCGAAGTAGCTCAGATCTTCCTTGGAGACATTGATATGCTGGTTCAGGTCGTAATCGGTGCGATCCGCGATGCCCCAAAGCTCGCCCCAGCCGAAGGGGAAAAGGAATTCGATGTCCGTCGTGCCCTTGGAGTAGAAGGCCAGCTCTGCGGGATCATGATCGCGCAGACGCATCTCATCCTCCTTGATGCCGAGGGAGATGAGCCAGTCGCGGCAGAAACCTCTCCAATACTCAAACCACTCCAGATCCGTGCCGGGCTTGCAGAAAAATTCCAGCTCCATCTGCTCGAACTCTCTCGTGCGGAAGGTGAAATTGCCGGGGGTGATCTCATTGCGGAAGGACTTGCCGATCTGACCGATGCCGAAGGGGATCTTCCTGCGGGAGGTTCTCTGGACATTCTTGAAATTGACAAAGATGCCCTGTGCGGTCTCGGGACGCAGATAGACCGTATTCTTGGCATCCTCGGTGACGCCCTGGAAGGTCTTGAACATCAGATTGAACTGACGGATATCGGTAAAATTGTGCTTGCCGCAGGTCGGGCAGGGAACGGAATGCGCCTTGATGAAATCCATCATCTCCTGCTGGGAATAAGCATCGATCGGCTTCTCAAGGGCGATATTGTTCTCCGCCGCAAAGTCCTCGATCAGCTTGTCCGCGCGGAAGCGCTCATGGCACTCCCTGCAGTCCATCAGAGGATCGGAAAAGCCGCCGAGATGACCGCTGGCCACCCAGGTCTGGGGATTCATCAGGATCGCACAGTCCACGCCGACATTGTGCGGACTCTCCTGCACGAATTTCAGCCACCATGCGCGCTTCACATTATTTTTCAGCTCTACGCCGAGAGGGCCGTAGTCCCAGGTATTGGCCAGGCCGCCGTAGATCTCGGAGCCGGGATACACAAAGCCTCTGCCCTTTGCCAGAGTAACGATCTTGTCCATAGTCTTTTCCATACTTACCTCTCCTCTTCTTTCGCCCCGCCTTGGGGACGCATTTTATTTCTTCAGCAGGATCACTGCATAGTCGCCGGTGTGATTTAAAGTATTACAATAGTCTCCGCTCTCGCCGGACACCCAGAAAAGTCCCTCGGAGGTATACTCCGGTGCTCTGGGTCCCATCACCGCTCCCTGCAGATTGGTGATGATCACGTCCCGGTCACTCAGCTCGCTCACGATCTGGGATCCGGGCTTCGCGCTTCCGTCCTTCACGGAATAGAAGGTCATTCCGGACAGGTCAAACCCGGCCAGGGAAGCCTGTGTCACGGATCCGTAGAAGACCTTGGTTCCGGTCAGCTTCTCGCAATATCCCGTGCCGGTGAACTGATAGGGCAGATAGACCCTGCCGGTCGCGGCATCGTACGAATAGTCGCCGAGGGACACCGCAGCCCCTCCGACCTGGGAGTTGAACTCACTGATCTCCGAGCGGGCCATGGAGACCAGCTCATCCACATTGTAATAATCCTGATCCAGCACGCCGCCGAGATCGTAGGTCAGAGTCCCTGTCTCGGAGACAATGATGGAGGATAATCCGTCCGGATGGGGCAGATTATTCACGGCTCCGCATCCGGTCATCAGAAACGTTACCAGAAATACAGCCGTCAAAAGCGCCTTGCTTCTCTTCATTTTTCTACTTCCTTTTACTCTTTTCGGGCGCAAAAATGCCCTGCGCATAATCTTTATGATTTTAGCACAGGGCATTTAGTATTTCAAGGCTTTTGAAGTTGTGATCCATATACCGCGCGCGGTAGATTTCCGCGACCTTGCGAAGCTCCGAAAGTGCCTCCTCGGAAACGCGGAAGGAATAGATTTTTTCCGGGGGCGTCTGCCCGATAAAGGAAAGGGCCTGTTTCGTTCCGTCCAGAAGCTCCATATCCCCGGGGATCCCGGGATACTCTCCTGCGATCGCGATGCTCTTGAGTTCAAAAACGCATTTTACGAAGGGAAAGGAAAACTGGCGGCCGGACAGGGCCTGCAGGCTGCGGT
>JAEEGH010031630.1_pt1 | contig 10212 bp, 8 predicted proteins | sample 9134181 | NCBI WGS metagenome assembly JAEEGH01 (sample SAMN16246544, study PRJNA631951) | gut metagenome | biome: gut microbiome; feature: rumen; material: DP-attached | host: Bos | place: Iran: Karaj | collected 2018-10 | reverse complement strand
AAAAATCACGCCTGTTTTGATAAAATTTATATGTTGGTTCAAATGTCCGGATGTAGCTCAATTGGTAGAGATCGGCCCGAAAGGGATGCTCGCTAAACAGCATGTATGCGGGTTCGAGCCCCGTCGTCCGGTTAACTTTCAGAATAACGATTTAAAAGAGAGTGTGTGAATAATGATTGGTATATATTTTAGCGGGACGGGCAATTCAAAATATGCGGTGGAGTTATTTTGTAAGGAATATGAAAATGAATCCCTTACATATTCTATAGAGGATGCAGAAACATTAACAGCTATAACAGAAGCGGATTTTATCGTATTTGCATATCCGGTTCAGTTTAGTACAGTTCCGAAGATTCTGCGGGATTATATTACGGATCATAAAGAACTGTGGGTAGGCAAGAAGGTTTTTATAATTGCGACGATGGGGCTTTTTAGCGGTGATGGGTCGGGCTCGCTCGGGAGACTTTTGCAAAGCTGCGGTGCTAACGTAATAGGCGGACTTCATCTAAAGATGCCTGATAGTATAGCTGACGAGAAGGCATTAAAACGTCCACTTGAAAAGAATAAAGAACTTATAAAACAGGCAGAACAGAAGATAAAAGAATCCGTAAAGCGACTGAAAGCCGGAGAGCCGACACAGGAAGGTATAGGTGTTTTGTACAGGTTGGCCGGTTTCTTTGGACAGAGAGCATACTTTGGCCATAAGACCAGAGCATATTCCTCAAAACTTAAGGTTGATACTGACAAATGTATCGGATGTGGGCTATGTGAAAAACTGTGTCCGATGAAGAATATTACTATTAAGGAACAAAAAGCGGTTTCAGGTGACCGGTGTACCATGTGCTATCGTTGTATCAATAAATGTCCTAAACAGGCACTTACTCTTCTTGGGAAAAGGGTTGTAGAACAGTGCGGGATTGAGAAGTATATATAGGGAGGAGAAATTATAACTTTCAGCATAACCGACTAAAGGGAGAATAATCTAAATAAACGATAGATGAGCAGAAAGAATATTAATAAAGGGAAGTAAGCGATGATAAAAGTACTTTTTGTCTGCTGGGGCAATATATGCAGGAGCCCTATGGCAGAGTTTGTTTTTAAGGATATGATAAATAAAAGAGGAATAGCTGATAAGTTCCATGTGGAGTCAAGGGCAACTCATACGGATGAGATATGGAATGGAGTGGGTAGTGAGGTATATCCGCCGGTGCAAAGTCTGCTTAAGGAGCATGGCATATCTTGTAAGGGCAAAAGGGCTCAGCTTCTTGAGAAAGCCGATTATGAAAGGTATGACTATATCATAGGTATGGATGACCTGAATGATAAGTGGATGCACAGAATACTGGGCAAGGGAAATGATGATCCCAAAATCAGCCTGCTTCTTGATTATACAGACCACCCAAGGGCTGTGGCAGATCCGTGGTATACCAGGGACTTTGAGAAAACTTACCAGGACGTAATTGATGGCTGCAACGGATTCCTGGATTATTTAAAAGGACAAAATCTGATATAGATTATCCAAAAAGCCTAATCTATCTTGAAATCTGTGATAAAAATAGGTAATATTAAAGATAGTGATGTTATATTTATTATGGATTTAAAGAGGGGTGAATATGGCACATAGAGGTGGATTACTTAAGAACGCAGGTAAGGTTGCCAAAATGGCAGGTCATGTGGCTTCAGGTACAGCCAGAGGAGTTGGTCCTGCAGTAAGAATTGGCAGCAGTTTAGCTAAAGTTGGTAGTGCTGGTGGCCCAAAGATGGCACAGACTACTTCAAGTTTGGGGAATGTGGTAGGTAAAACAATGTTTTCAAGAAGACCTAAAAGAAGTGCATTTGGTGGAGCAACACTTGGTGGAATGATTGGTGGAGCGATTGGAAGTGCTGTGGTTAATGCAGCATCAACAGCAATTACCGGTGCAATTAATGAGAAGAATGCCAGAGACATGGCTGAGATAAATCAGCGTAATGCTGAAGAACTTGCAAGAATTGAGATTGAGAAACAGGCTCAGATGAGCAAGATTATGGAAGAGCAGCATCAGACCAAGGAGAAATATGATTTGTCCCCTCAGGAAAGAGCCAAACTTCCACTTCAGTGTCCACACTGTCTTGGTGCGCCTGATGGAACCAGATTCTGTCCATATTGCGGAAGCAGACTGGTTTAATAAAAATAAATCTAAAAAATAAAATCGAGCAGAGTGAATCTGCTCGATTTTTATATGCTTATATTTTTATACATTTACATATTCAATAATCTATTGCATTGCCTTCAGCTTTTTCCAATAATCTCCTGTGGATATGCTTCCCCAGCCAGTGGTTTTGCTGGAAATAACATAGTACTGAATTCGCTTGCCCGTTAATTCACCTGTTTTAACAACATTGTCTTTGCTGAATATTTCATTATTAACATTAGATCCGGTAAATCTTGGATTGGTTTTTGTCCAGGCACCGTTATAGAAATACCACGCCGGTGTATCTTCAGTCTCTTTATAAAGAGCATAATAAACTGTGAATTTTTCGTGGTCAGATACAGTGACACCTACTGTCGAATTATTGGCAGCATTGCTTCCAATTCCTATCATAAAGAAGTAAGGAGCCTTATCTCCTTCCATATCGGCCATTGCCAGTACTTTAGAGGCAAAAGGAGTTTCGGTGATTACCTGATCTTCATTTCCCGTACTTGAATCGGTTGCTCCGGAAATTACAGGAACGCCTTCTACAATGGTATCGGTTCTTCCGTATAAATCTGATAACTCAGCCTGAGCTGCATCAAGGCATGCCTTACCATTAAGTAATGTCTGTCTGTCCTTGGCTTTATCAATAAATCCAAGAAGCGCAGGAACAAGCAGAGCCGCCAGCACTGCAAGTATAACAAGTACTACAATAAGTTCAACAAGGGTAAAGCCTTTGTCTTTTCCAAGTTTTCTATTCATAATCAATCCCTCTGTTAATATAATTACACATTATATATATCGTCATTTTAATTTTAAAGTTTAGATGATAAAAAAGTGAAAAATCTCTTGACACAGGCGGTTCTTTTGTTATAGTATTGTTTCAGTTTCGAAAATTTATATGTTAAATGCTATGAAGGAATTATGCTTTTTCAGGCAGTTACAGAGAGTCGGCGGATGGTGCGAGCCGATACGAAATGAAAATTGCAGTCTCACTCCTGAGCAGAACTTTTGAAACCATTATGGCGTGTAAGAAGTTCCGGATGTCCCGTTATCAAGGCAACAGATATGATGGTATCTGAATGAGTGGTTGCATAAGCAACAATGTGGGTGGTACCGCGGTTAGTAATAATCGTCCCTAAGGCTGAAAAGTCTTAGGGATTTTTTATTGTTATAAAGTTTAGAAAGGATGAAGTTATGAAAGTTATCAGTATTTCGGACATGACAATCAAAGAGGCAGCAGGAAGCGCCGATATGGCCCTGACCTTTAAAGAGCAGATGGCAATTGCCAGAGAGCTGGATTCACTGGGAGTTGATGTAATTGAACTTCCGGCAGCAGACAGCAAATCAGGAGCACTACTTGTTAAGGCACTATCACCTGTAATAAATAAAGCAACAATTTCTGTTGAAGCAGGTCTTTCAATTGAAGAAGTTAAGGCTGCAGCCGAGGCTCTTTCAGGTGCAAAGAAAGGCCGTATCTGCGTAAGCGTTCCTACATCACCTGTTCAGATGGAATACCACGTAGGTCTTAAACCTGCCAAAATCTCCGCCAAGTTAGTCGAAGTTATCAAGGCAGCAAAAGAGTCAGGTTTCGAAGTAGAATTTAGCGCAGTTGATGCAACAAGAAGTGATGCTGAGTTCCTTGCTTCCTTAATTAATGAAGCAATTGATAATGGCGCAAGCGTAATTAATCTTAGAGACAGCGCGGGGCTGATTTTACCAGATGAATATGTGAAATTTGTAAATGATGTCTGCTCAAAGGTTGAGAAAATTGCGAATGATGAAATTAAGCTTTCAGTAACATGCCCTGATAATATGGGAATGGCTTTGGCCAATGCTTTCAGCTTGATTAATACATATGCAGATGAGATTGTAACTTCACTTTTCGGAAGGGCAGCAGCATCAACAGACGGCGTTGTAAATATGATTTCAGAAAGAGGAGAATCATTTAACGTATCAACAGCCATCGCAAGATCTGACATGGCGAAAACCGTAAGAATGATGCACTTAACAGAGGATAATACAAGCAAGAAATTCTCATTTGATACAGGCGAGGTTAATAAGTCATTGGATGATATTAAACTGGATTCTGATGCTGACATTGCCAAGGTTATCAAAACAGTTAAGGCTATGGGCTATGAATTATCAGATGATGATAATGCCAAAGTATATAAGGAATTCAAGAGAGTTTGCGAGAAGAAGAGCGTTATCGGCGTTAAGGAAATGGAAGCAATTATTGCCACCACAGCTCTTCAGGTTCCGCCAACATACCAGCTTGATAATTTCGTAATTAACAGTGGTAATGTAATAACACCTACCGCTCAGGTTACACTTCTTAAAGATGGCAACAAGTTACAGGGCTTAAGCTCAGGCGACGGCCCAATCGCTGCAGCATTCCTTGCAGTTGAAATGGTTGTTGGATGCCATTATGAACTTGATGAGTTCAGCATTCAGGCTGTAACAGAAGGAAGCGGAGCTGTAGGAAACACACTTGTTAAGCTAAGAGCCAATGGCAAGTTATATTCAGGTAGCGGTGTATCCACCGATATCATTGGCGCCAGCATTAGAGCTTATCTTAATGCTATTAACAAGATTGTTTATGAGGAGAAATAAGTATGAGACTGTCATTTAGTACAAACGGCTGGGATGATTTTGACTGGACTGACTTTTACGTAACAGCCCAGGACGTGCAGTTCCAGGGAATTGAAATTCATAATATCAAGAAGGAGATTTTTTCAGGCAAGAATCGTCCTTTCAACAACGAGCAGATAGTTGAGACCGCTCGCAAAATCGCCGGCATGCACCTTTCAATACCTTGTATCGATGCAACCTGCGACATTGCTGATGCTGACAAAATCGACGCCAACGTAGAAGAGATTAAGGAATATATTCGTATTGCCCACATTCTTCACTGTCCTGCAATCAGATTAAGAGCAGGCAAGGAAGTTTCAGGTGAAGAGATTTCAGATGAGCCTGTAATTGAATGTATCAACAGAACTTACAGGGAAGCAGATAATAACGGAGTAAGCCTTCTTATTGAAACAGTTGGACCTTATGCCAATTCTGAAAGACTTCACAATGTGCTTAATGTTTTCGCAAGAGATAATGTTGCAGCACTTTGGGATTTACATCATACAGTTCGTAATGGCGGCGAGACACCGGAGCAGACAATTCAGAATCTTGGTGCATATGTTAAACATGTACATATCAAGGATTCAAAGGAAACTGCAGATGGTTATGAATATGATCTTTGCGGAGAGGGTACACTTCCAATTGATGACTTCATGAGAGCATTAAGATCCATTAATTATGATGGCTTTGTATCTCTTGAGTGGATTCCATCATGGATGCCTGAGTTAAGCGACGCCGGCATTGTATTCCCACACTACGTTAACTTCATGTCCAAATATAAACAGGAAGCAATTCTTGCAGAGGATGGCCTTTATACCAATAAGGCGGGAACCGGTTATTATGTCTGGAAGAAGGAAGAGATTATTGATAAGACCTTCCCTCAGGTTCTTGATAAAATGGTTGAGGAATTCCCTGAACAGTATGCTTTCAGATATACAACACTTGATTATACAAGAACATATTCACAGTTCAGGGATGACGTGGATGCTTTTGCAAGAACACTGATTGCACTCGGTGTTAAGCAGGGTGCACATGTTGCAATCTGGGCAACCAACGTGCCACAGTGGTATATTTCATTCTGGGCATGCTGCCGTATTGGTGCGGTTTTAGTTACAATGAATACCGCTTACAAAATCCACGAGGCGGAATATCTGCTTCGTAACTCAGATACTCACACGCTGATTTTGATAGATGGTTTCAGAGATTCATGTTATAAGGATATAATTCAGGAACTTGTTGTTGAACTTAAGGACAACGTTCCGGGTAAGGCTATTCACTCAAAGAGACTTCCTTTCCTTCGTCACGTTATCAACGTGTCATCCAAGCAGCCTGGCTGCCTGACATGGGAAGAGGCTCTTAAACTTGGTGAGAGTGTTCCAATTGAGGAAGTATATCGTCGTTCAAGTCTTGTTGACAAGCATGATGTATGTAACATGCAGTATACATCAGGTACTACAGGCTTCCCTAAGGGCGTTATGCTTACTCACTACAATGTAGTAAATAATGGTAAATGTATCGGTGACAGAATGGACTTATCCACCGCAGACAGAATGATGATTCAGGTGCCTATGTTCCACTGCTTCGGTATGGTGCTTGCCATGACAGCATCAATGACTCACGGCGTAACCATATCACCGATTCCATACTTCTCAACAAAGCCGGCACTTGCCTGCATTAATCAGGAAAAAATCACCTGCTTCCACGGTGTTCCTACAATGTTCATTGCAATGCTTGAACATGAGGACTTCCCGAAGACAGATTTCTCTCACATGAGAACCGGTATCATGGCAGGTTCGCCATGTCCAATCTCAGTTATGCAGGAAGTTGTTGATAAGATGCATATGACTGAAATCACCATCGTTTATGGTCAGACTGAGGCATCACCTGGATGTACAATGAGTAAGGCTGATGACCCGCTTGAAGTCAGAGTTAATACTGTAGGTGGTCCACTTCCTGGCGTTGAGTGTAAGATTGTGGATCCTGAAACAGGCGAAGAATTACCGGATGGTGAAAATGGTGAATTCGTGGCAAGAGGCTATAACATCATGAAAGGTTATTACAAGATGCCTCAGGCTACAGCACAGGCTATCGATAAAGATGGCTGGCTTCACACAGGTGACCTTGCCTGCAGAACTCCTGAAGGAAACTTCCGTATCACAGGTCGTCTTAAGGATATGATCATCAGAGGTGGTGAGAATATTTATCCTAAGGAAATCGAAGAATTCATTTATACTTATGATAAGGTTAAGGACGTTCAGGTTATTGGCGTTCCTGACGAGCAGCTTGGTGAAGAGATTATGGCCTGCGTTATTCCTAAGGAAGATACAGAACTTACCAAGGAAGAGATACAGCAGTATGTAAGAGACCATATGGCTAAGCATAAGGTTCCTAAGTATGTTGATATCGTGGATTCCTTCCCGATGAATGCGGCAGGTAAGATTCTTAAGTATAAGATGAGAGAAGATGCGGTTAAGAAATATAATCTTGCGAAGGCAGACAGTATAGAGACAGCATAATATGGCGAGTAGGGCTTTGGGCTCTACTCGTTTTTTTATGCCTGCCTGTTCCTGGCTGCCTGCCCCGCGCAGCGACTTCCTTTTCCCCAACACTGCCTGCCCGCCCCGCGCAGCGGGGGTGGGTAGGCAGCCGGCCGCCGGTGTGATATAATACCCTCATGAAGATACAGTTACCGACAAACGTTAAATATATAATTGATAAACTCTATGACGCAGGCTTTGAAGCCTATGCCGTTGGCGGGTGTGTAAGAGACTCGCTTATGGGAGTGGAGCCTAAGGACTGGGATATAACGACCAACGCTCTTCCTGAGGATGTGAAGAAGATATTCTCCCATACCATCGACACAGGAATCAAGCATGGCACCGTATCGGTTCTTCTTGATAAGGTGATATATGAAATTACCACCTACAGGATTGACGGCGAATATAAAGACCACAGACATCCTGAGACGGTGACTTACAGCAGGGTTCTTAAGGAAGATTTGTTAAGGCGTGATTTTACAATTAATGCTATGGCCTATAATGATACTAAAGGCTTAGTGGATTTGTTCGGTGGTAAGCAGGATTTGGATTCTGGAATCATTCGTGCTGTAGGCAACCCGATAGAACGTTTCACAGAAGATGCACTTAGAATGCTTAGAGCTCTCAGATTTTCTGCGCAGCTTGGATTTGAAATAGAGGATGATACATACAATGCGATAAAAAAAATGGCGACAACTTTAGATAGAATAAGCGCAGAACGTATTCAAGTGGAATTAGTAAAGCTAGTTACTTCTGATCACCCTGAGCGAATTAGAGCTGTTTATGAGACGGGGCTTACAAAGATTTTCTTTCCAGAGTTTGACGCAATGATGGAATGTGAACAAGTAAATAAACATCACATGTATTCTGTGGGAGAGCATACTATTGTATCTATGGGGTTTGTCCCTGCGGACAAGGTTTTGAGACTATCAATGATGCTTCATGATGTGGCAAAACCTTTATGCAAAACTACTGACGAGAAAGGTCAGAACCATTTCAAAAAACATCCAGTTCAGGGTGCTGCCATGGCTAAATCTATTTTACGCCGTTTGAAATTTGATAATGATACAACAGATAGAGTTTGCAATTTGGTAAAAAATCATGATGACAGACCTGAGATAAATGAACGAAATGTCCGTAGAATGATAATTAGAGTAGGAAGTGACAATTTTGAGGATTTGTTATACGTAAAAAAAGCGGATTGCATGGCTCAAAGTATGTACCATAGAGAAGAGAAGCTTAGTTATATTGATTCGCTAGAGAGGGCATATAAATCTATTATTGCGGCTGGGGATTGCTTAAAAATAAAGGATTTAAAGATTAATGGTAAAGACCTAATTGAAAGGGGCGTGCCACAAGGTCAAAGGATAGGACAAATACTAAATATAGTATTTGACGAGGTGGTGGACAATCCTGGGCTGAACGACCGTGATATTCTATTAAAAATGGTTGATGAATTAATAAAGAATAGTTGATGTAGAGAGAAATATATCAACAATAACCAAATTATGGGGAGATATGGTAAAATATTAGTTATGAGAGGGATTTTTACGTTAAGCAGAATTAAATTATTGATTTTGATAGCGATATTTACAGTTGGTCTAGTGAGCTGTGGCGCACCAAAAAACAGTGCGACGGTCACTGGGCATACTGGAAGCGCTATTAAACCGGTTGAGGAAAAAACTGAAGATGCGATAGAAGAAACTGATGTTAAAGATAAGGATCTCTACATAGTTGAGAATCTAGACATGACAGAGGAATCCATCGCTCTTTATTCAATTTCTGAGGCAAAGCAGTATCGATACAACTATACTATGACCACAAGATTTCTAGATAAATTCGGGGAAAATAGTACTTGGGCAGAATTTACTATTGGTTCTGTTGTTACGATAGGGGATTTTTTGCCATCTTCTGGTGCACTTGCAGAAATCCAAAAATCTGATAATGTGTGGATGTTTGATGACATATCAAAGTATTCTATTGATACAGATAATAATCTGATTTCTATAAACGGAAGTAATTATAAGCTTACAAGTTCGACAAAATTCTATTCAGACACTGAAAAAATTCTCCCTTCGAATATAGGGGCTGATGATGTTATTACAGTAATTGGCCAAGAAAAGGACGTTATATCTATAGCAGTTACAACTGGACACGGGTATATTCATTTGACAAATACGTCTTTATTCAATGATAGTATGATTTTTATTGGAAATAAGATTGTATCAATGGTGAAAGGCGATGAGATTATAGAGGTTCCGGAAGGCAGCTACAAAATAACAGTAGCTAATAATGGCTGGGGCGGAAGTGATGAATATACTGTAACTAGAAATGCAACAACTGAAGTAAATTTGGAGGATTTGAAAGGTGAGGGGCCATCTTATTGCCTTATTACTTTTCTAGTTACGGTACCAGATACCTATGTTTATATAGATGGTGAGGAGATAGATGTTACTGAGCCTCAATATGTTCAGTATGGAAGCCATAGATTACAAGTGAAATGTGAGGGCTATACATCTTGGAATAAAACATTAGTGGTGAATTCTGAATCAGCAACGATAACGCTTGCTATGGAATCTGAAGACGGAACAACCTATAACGAACCTATTTCTCAAGAAGAAAATGTTGAAGAGGGAGAAGGAGAAGAACTTGAAGAAGAGGCTGAGGAAGAGGAAGAATCGGGAGCTGAAGTTGAAACTGCAGGTAGCTCGATAAAGGATGATTATGACTATGAAGTTGACTATTTATCAACGATTTCCGACCTTTTAAGCAACATAACTCAATAATAAGTGTGAAAAAAATGTGAACTTCCCGAAAAATCAAGGCTTTGTAAATAGTAATAATGTTAAAAAAATGTGTAAAAAATTTGTAAT
>JAEEGH010031627.1_pt1 | contig 10212 bp, 5 predicted proteins | sample 9134181 | NCBI WGS metagenome assembly JAEEGH01 (sample SAMN16246544, study PRJNA631951) | gut metagenome | biome: gut microbiome; feature: rumen; material: DP-attached | host: Bos | place: Iran: Karaj | collected 2018-10 | reverse complement strand
TGGAGCCGGTGAAGGTGTCGGAGCTCGTGGTGGTCTTCGCGCCGGCAACGACGTAGGCGGAGGACTTCGCCGGGACGGAGATGGACTTCTCGGTGGCCGTGGCGGTCTTGTAGTAGACGGTGATTTGGGAGGAGGAGGGGTTGTAGAGCCAGATCTTCGTGCCGCTGTTGTAGGTCGTGCGGTTGACCTTGGTCGTGGTCGGCGTCGCGACGGGGGAGGTGTAGGAGGAGCACCAGAGGCTCGTCGGGAGGAGGGTGATGAAGCGGCTCTCGTAGCCGTCGTAGACGTCGCCCGTCAGGAGGTTGACCTGGACGGAGCCGCCGGTGGCCTTGATCTTCGCGCCCTGCTTGAGGCCGCCGTCGACGAGGAAGGTCTGGCCTTCCGCGAGGGTCGCGGTGCGGTCGTAGGTGCCGTTGGCGTCGAGGTCCACCGAGACGGTCGCGCCGCCGGCCCCCGCCATGATCGTGGCGCCCGTGTACTGGAAGATTTCGTTCTGGTTCGCGGTGTTCTCGCCGACGGGGACGACGAACTCGGTGCCGAAGAAGGTCGTGTCATAGACCTCGTTCGCGCCGGCGAAGAGGGTCTGGGACTGGCTCGCCCAGACGGCGCGGGCGATGGCGACGGGACGGGAGACGCCGATTTTGTCCGAGCCGTCGAAGTAGACGAGCTTGGCGGGGTTGCGGCCGTTGACCTTGACTTCGCTGGAGAGGACAATTACGTTGCCGGCGTAGAGACGGTCATGCGGGTAGTCGGGCGGGTAGCCGTTGGAGGGGTCGCCATCGCCCCAGATCTGCGTGCCCGTGGGGTTCGCGGCGCTGTACAGATGGTTCGGGTTGGCGATGTCCTGCTCGTAGCCGTCCTCCCACTGGTCGTAGTAGATGACGGTGCCGTCGACGAAGACGACGATGGAGTTATAGGACTCGACAGGCTCGGCCGGGAGGGTCCAGCTCGCCCCGCCATGGATCGAGGTAAGGGTCTGCAGCAGGTCCTCTTCCGGAATCGGGAGGTAGAAGGTCTGGACGGGCGGACGGTTCGTGGCCGTGTCCATCTCCGCGAAGGCCGTTGTGAGGCCGAGCGCGAAGGCCGCGAAGAGCGCCAGGGCGGCACGAAGGGTGGGGCGTGTTTTCATGAGCATGGGTTGTCCTCCTTGAACGGGCGGCGTCCGAAACGACAGGTTGACGGAATGCCGGCACAAAACTAATCAATTTAGTATAACACAACGCGCTCACCACGTGTGTATATTGTTTGCTAAAGATTGCGGGGCAGAGTAAAGCCCATCCCTCTTGCGAAGGGATGGGCCTTTACTCTGCCCCGCACCCCTGTTTACTTCGCCCAAATGTCGGGCCAGCAGTCGTTGCCCGTGTGGAAGGTTATGCGCACAGGCGGGGTGTTGGTATTGGCGCTGTCCCAGAGGAAGATTTCGTAGTCCTCGCTGTCCTGCTCGTGGCCGCCCTGGCTCGCGCCGTAAACGAGCCACCGCCCGCCCTCGGCGAAGCGCGGAAAGTACTCGTGGCTCCACGGTTCCGGCGCGTCGAAGAGGAGGACGCGCTTGCGCTTCTTGTAGGCCGCCCGCTCGGAGTAGTCGAAGGTGTAGAAGGCATTCTTCATACGGCCGGGATGGTCGACCCAGACAACTTCCGGCTCGCGATTTGTCGGGCATCCTGCCAACCACGGCGTAGGATATGAACAGCATCGCTTTCTCCAAACCATCTGGCAGCCTCCGGCGGTCTCGCGTATTTCCACTCCGATAAACCAGCCGATGTGTATGGTAGCTCTTCGCGCGCCTCGTAGTGTGACAAGGAAGTCTTCATTCCACTCATCGAGCGGATCCGCTAGGGTAGGCATGTCTGGAATAGTGATGAGCTCGCCCTCCCCGATTGGGAAATGACCGGAGGAAAGGTGCGTGAAAACATCTGTACCATCTGGCTTGCAAGCCGCCAGGACCTTGCCGCCGTCACGAACGAAAACAAGATTTGTGAAGTTGTAGTCGTTGATATGCCAGCATGCCTGATAGGCGTTCGTTGCGACGCGTCGCTCGCGGCCTGTCTCGACATCGACGACCCATGTGTCCCACTTGTCGAAGTTCCGTTGCGAGACCCACGGCTCCGTCGAACGGGAGAAGGAGACGAGGCGTCCGTCGGGCGAGAAGCGAGGGTAGGTGTCCGTGAAGGCGGAGTGCGTGAGGCGGCGCGGTTCCTTGCCGGGGCCGTCGAGAATCCAAATGTCATGCGAACCCTCGCGGTTGCTGCTCCAGACGATCTTCCCGCCAAAGGCGCGAAGGGCGGCGTCACGCGCGGCGGCTTCTTCTGGCGTTGGCGCGACAGATTTGCCGGAAGGAGGTGGCTTGAGGCCGAGCGCGAAAGCCGCTAAAAGCACCATTGCGGCGCGGAAGGCGGGGCGTTTTTTCATTGCCAAACCACAGTTTTACTTTGCCCAAATGTCGGGCCAGCAGTCGTTGCCGGTGTGGAAGGTGAGGCGCGCGGGCGGGGTGTTTGTGTTGGCGCTGTCCCAGAGGAAGATTTCGTAGTCCTCGCTGTCTTGCTCGTGGCCGCCTTGGCTTGCGCCGTAAACGAGCCATCGCCCGCCCTCGGCGAAGCGCGGGAAGTACTCGTGGCTCCACGGCTCCTCAGCGTCGAGCAGGACGACGCGCTTGCGCTTCTTGCAATCGGGTTCGGAGTAGTCGAAAGTGTAGAAGGCGTTCTTCATGCGGCCTGGGTGGTCGACCCAGACAACTTCCTCTTCACTCTGCGTCGCACCTTCGCCCAGATCAGGCAAGGAGATAGTCGCGCACCTCTTGCGCCACACCATCTGGCAACCGCCAGCCGTTAGTGTGATTTCAGCCTGTGTCCAAGTGGAACCTGCAAGGCGGGCTGTGGCGTTTCGAGCGCCGCGAAGAGTCACAAGGAGGTCATTGCGGTTCGGGGAGTTGTCCGAAGTTGGCATGTCGGGCAGGGTGATCAACTCTCCTCTGTCGAGCGGATGTTGGCCTGAGATTAGGCAGCGTCCCATAGGACCACCATCGGGCGCTGCGCCTTCCAGCGTTTTCCCGCCCTCACGGACGAAGACAAGCTCCGAATTTCCCATGTCGGTCAAGTTCCAGCACGCCTGATACGCATTTGTCGCCACGCGACGTTCGCGGCCCGTCTCGACATCCACGACCCACGTGTCCCACTTCTCGAAGTTGCGCTGCGAGACCCACGGCTCGGTCGAGCGGGAGAAGGAGACGAGGCGACCGTCGGGCGAGAAGCGCGGGTAGGTGTCCGTGAACGCGGAGTGCGTGAGGCGGCGCGGTTCCTTTCCGGGGCCGTCGAGAATCCAGATGTCATGCGAACCTTCGCGGTTGCTGCTCCAGACAATCTTACCGCCAAAGGCGCGAAGGGCGGCGTCGCGCGCGGCGGCCTCTTCAGACGTGGGTTCGACGGCTTCGCCGACTGGCGGAGGCGTGAGGCGTCCGCGCTTCTTGGAGGCGCGGTACTGGAAGGCTGCAAAAAGCAGGACGAACGCAGTCAGCGCAAACATGGCGAGGATGACGAATGCCTTGCGCGTGGCCGAGGGGCGCTGTTCCCCGACGCATTCCGTCTCCTGCTTTGGCGTACGAGTTGTCCACGTGAAGACGAGGAAGGCGAGGCCGCCGAGGGAATAGTCGATGATCTGACTCAGGACGTGCATGGCGATCATCGCAGCCATCGAGTCGGACGCCGGGAAGCCGAGCGCCGTGAGCGCCGCGAGGCCGCCGGCCTCGTAGGAGCCGAAGCTCATGAAGGTCGGAACGGGGAGGCTTGCCGCGCCCTCGGCGGCGATGAGCGCGACGAGAACGGGGAAAATCCCCGCCTGGGAAAGGTCCGGCCAGATCGGGCGGGTGACGGCGACGAAGAGGCAGTAGAGGCCGGCGTACTTGGCCATGCGAACGCAGATTGAATGGGCCGTGACGCCGAGTGCCACGCCACCGCGGCGCGTCTTGACAACGGCGTTGGCGGTGTCCGTGACGATTTTCAGGAGCGCCGCGAAGAGGCGCTTGCGGAAGAGTCCGCGTCCCTCAAGCCGTCCGCAGGCCTTGGCGAAGGCCGGGAAGATGAAGAAGAGGCCGAATCCGCCAACGACACAGATGACGGCAAGCATGAGCATTGACCCCAGCAGCGACATCCCCTGGGCGGCGGCCGGAATCGCCACTGCGAGGACGGCTAGCAGGGCGATGAAGTCGAAGAGGAGTCCGATGGAGAGCGAAGAGAGGCAGTCGGCGGCTGGGATGCTGCATCCGCGGTTGAGCATGGCGACGTAGCTCAGTTCCCCGATTCGCGCGGGGAGCATGTCGGCGCAGGCCCCGCGCACGAAGGTGACGAGGATGAGGCGGAATAAGCCGGGCACCTTCTGGCCCGTTGGAAGCGAGGCCTTGAGGAGCAGCCGTGCCCGAAGCGCACGGAAGAACGTCTGCGCGAACTGGCAGAGGATGTAGACGCCCACGAAAAGTGGAATTGCGCCGCGGACGGCGTCGGCTACGAGAGCCGGCGAAGCGCCTTTCCCCGTTGAACTGGCAATGCCGAATAAAAGACCGAGGATGAGAAATGAGCAGGCGAGAGAGATGAGTATTTTAACGAGGTGTTTCATGGTTTTTCCTTATACGCCAAAAGCCCGCGCCATGCAATCGGCATGGCGCGGCGAAATCAAAGAATGGCGCCGTCGCATCCGGCGCCAGCGAACGGGGCCGCTACCAGCGGTCTTCGCGGTCCTTGCGCGGGGGACGGTCGCCACGCGGGCGGAATCCGCCGCGACGTTCCTCGCGGGGCTTGGGCTGCGACTCGTTGACGCGGAGGGCGCGGCCCTGGAAGTCGTTTCCGTTGATTGCGTCAATGGCCTTCTGGGCCTCCTCTGCGTTTGGCATCTCCACGAAGCCGAAGCCCTTGGAGCGTCCCGAGGCGCGGTCAACGACGACGCGTGCCGAGGTCACTTCGCCATACTGCGCGAAGAGTGTGCGGAGGTCTTCGTCCGTGCTCTTGTAAGCGAGGTTGCCGACATAGATATCCATGTCTTGCTGTCCTTTTTTCGTTGCCGTGCGGCTGCCATGTCATGTTGATGTTAAGGCCTCGGCCCTGGCATAGGCCCGCATTGCCCTTCGGCATGTTCCGACATGCCATTGCGGTAGCGTCAATCCCGTAGCGCACGGCAAACCGGAAACTTCGATACCGAATGCTTTTGAAAAGCAAAGTGAAATTTACATGAAAAAAAGGGGCTTGTAAACAAAAATTTTTCATTTTTGCCTCTCAACGGCACTTTTTTGCCGCCGAGGCGTGAAAAAGTTGGTAGAATTGAACCGTCAAAATAGATTTTGAGGCTCAACATGCTTGCCATTTTCCTCCGTACCTACGCAATGATCTTCCTCGCGGAACTGGGCGACAAGACCCAGCTCGCCACGCTCGCGGCCGCTTCGGAACGGCCCGGGGCGCGCCTGTGGGTCTTTCTCGGCGCGGCGCTCGCGCTGGTGACGACCTCTCTTCTCGCGGTCCTTTGCGGCGATCTCATTTCCCGCATCCCAAATGCGGAGAAGATAATCAAGCTCGCGTCTGGAGTTGTCTTCCTGATTTTCGGCGTCCTCTCCATCGTCGAGGCCGTGAGAGGCTGACCGCTTGTCGTTCCTTCATTCTGCAGGTAGTAAGATGACCGTGAAGCCACTGCTGAAGTCCTTTCCCCCTGTGGCCCGCGCCGATGCCGAACTGCTGATACTCGGGTCGATGCCCGGGGAGGAGTCCTTGCGCAAGGCGCAGTATTACGCGTTCCCGCAAAACGCCTTCTGGCGTATTGTAGGGGCGCTTTTCGGTTTCGACCCCGCGCTGCCGTACGCGAAGAGGCTCGCGGGGCTGAAACAGGCTCATGTCGCGCTCTGGGATGTCGTGGGGACGTGCCGTCGCGAGGGCAGCCTCGACTCATCGATAAAGGATGCCGTCCCCAACGACCTGCCGGCGCTCTTGGCGCGCTGTCCGCGACTGAAACTCGCCGCGTGCAACGGCGGCGCGTCATACGCGGCCCTGCGCCGTTTCTTCCCGGAGTTCCCGCTGCCGGTCGTGCGGCTTCCATCCACTTCGCCGGCTGCGGCGCGACTTACGTTTGAGCGCAAACTCGACCTCTGGCGCTCCGCGCTGGAACCGTATTACAGGAAAACCGTCGAAACCCCACTGCGGGAAGGAGATCGGCAATGAATAACACGAATCAGCCATCTCCCCATGTCGAGTGGACTAGCTGCCGATTTCTCAATCTCGCCTTCCAGCAAAACGGTTTTTCGCTTGTGCCGGAGGTGACGATTGAGAACGTGGGTCAGGAGATGCTCACGGGCCTTGTCTGCGAAGTGTCCGTGACGCCGCAGAAATTCGCTCCGGCGCGGACGTTCCCGGTCGAGGAACTCGCCCCTGGAAAGAAAACGGCTTTGCGCGAGCTGAAAATCGACCCGGACTTCGACTCGCTCCTGTCCCTCGCCGAACCGTTGCGTGGAACCATCGCCCTTGCCATCCGGCAGGGCGACGCCGAGCTTTTCCGCGACGAACGCCAACTCGACATCTACACGCCGGACCAGTGGCCTGGGGCAATTCTGCTGCCAGAACTCACCGCGGCCTTTGTGATGCCGAACCTGCCCGACATCCAGGAGTTCGTCAAGGCTGTCTCATCGGAGCTGGAAGATGCGACGGGCGACTCGGCCGTCTCCGGGTACCAGCAGGGAAAAGCCCGCGCATACGCGATTCTTCAGGCCTGCTACCGCGTGCTTCACAAGGTCGGAATCCGCTACGCGATGCCCCCTGCGAGCTTCGACGCGCCGGGACAGCGGCTGCGCCTCCCCGACGCGGTTCTGCGCGACCGGATGGGTACCTGCATCGAGACCACGCTCCTGCTCGCCTCCCTTGCCGAGCAATGCGGACTCCACCCCGTCGTCATGGTGACGCACGGCCACGCTTATCTCGGTTGCCATCTTGTGGAGGCGCATTTGCCGAATCCCGCCACCGACGACCTCCAGGCCGTCAGGAAGCGCGTGACCGACGATGAATTCACCCTCGTGGAGACGACCAAGCTCACGGAGGAGGGCGTAACATTCTCGCAGGCTGAGACTTTCGCCAAGGCCGCGCAACTGAACGCCGACGACGAATTTGTCTGCGCGATCGACATCCAGCGCGCCCGCCTCAGCGGCATCCGCCCGCTTCCGCTCCGTTCCGTCCCCGGCGGGACATTCGTCTTCGAGGAACCGCCGCCCGGTCCACGCGCTCTCCGTGAGGAGGGGCGGCGGGAACTGCGCGAGGCCGTCGACCTCTCATCGCTTGACGGCGCGCAGACGCCCGAGGGACGCCTCGTCCGCTGGCAGCAGAAGCTTCTCGACCTCACGACGCGCAACCGACTCCTCAACGTCCGCGAAGGCAAGTTCGCCGTGCCGCTCCTTTGCCCGGAGGTCGGCGCCATGGAGGACATCCTCGCCTCCGGCAAGCCGCTTGTCATCGGCCCTGTCGCGCGACTTCTCGGCGACATGGACGCGAACGAAATCCGCAAGAAGGACTTTTCGGACTTCGAGACGCCGATGCAGACGCTCCTCGCTGGCGAACTCAAGCAGCGCCGTCTGTGGTCGCCCCTCACCGAGAAGGAACTCGACCGATCCCTGAAGGCGCTCTACCGCGAAAGCCGGACCGATCTCGAGGAGGGAGGCGTCAACACGCTCTTTCTCGCCCTTGGCTTTTTGGAATGGACGTTGGCGTCACGGCCCGGAATGAGCTACCATGCGCCAATTCTGCTGGTTCCGGTGCGCATGGACCGAGGCGCCGTCGCGGACGGCGTCAAGTTCGTCCGCCTGGACGAGGACACCGTCGTAAACGAGACGCTTCTCGAACTCCTTCGCAGCGAGTTCCAGATCGAGATTCCCGGAATCTCACCTCTCCCGACGGACAAGTCCGGCGTTGACGTGCCGCTCGTTCTCGACATCTTCCGCCAGGCTATAAAGGAGCGCGCGGGCTGGGAGGTCCGCCCCGTGGCCCTTCTCGGCCGCTTCTCCTTCGGCAAGTTCGTCATGTGGCACGACCTCACCGTTCGCAAGGACGAACTGGCGAAGAACCCGCTCGTAGGCCACCTGATGCATGGCGAAGGCACATACGACGACGGCGTGGAGGCATTTCCCGAATCGGAGGTTTCGGCCAGAATCGACCCCGCCCAACTCTTCTGCCCGATGAGCGCCGACTCCTCACAGCTGGCTGCCGTCCTCTATTCCGCCATGGGCAAGAGCTTCGTCCTGCACGGTCCGCCGGGAACCGGCAAGTCGCAGACGATCACCAACATCATCGCGCACAACCTCGCGCTCGGCCGTCGCGTTCTCTTTGTCTCGGAGAAGAAGGCCGCGCTCGACGTCGTGCATCGCCGTCTGACCTCCGTCGGTCTCGGCCCGTTCTGCCTCGAACTGCACTCGAACAAGTCCGGCAAGGCCGACGTGATGCGCCAGTTCTCCGAGGCGCTCGAAGTCGGCGAATCCCGCGAACCTGGCGAATGGTCTGACGAAGCTAGGAAAATCCAGTCGCTCCGGGCGGAGCTGGACGGCCACGTCCGCGAGCTTCACCGCGAATTCCCCTGCGGCGTCAGCGCATACCGCTGCCTGGCGTGGCTTCTCAACCACAGGGAAGACCCCGACTTCACCTGGACGCTTTCCGACGCCTGCAACCGTCCCGCCGAAGATCTCGACCGCATGCGCGGCTCAATCCGCGACCTGGCCGCTGTCTTTTCCCGTACGTCGCAGGATGCGCACCAGGCGCTGGCGTGGCTTGGCAACGACGAGCCACCAGCCTGGAGCCCCGTATGGGAGCGCGGCGCGCTTACGGCCGCCCGCCGCGTCCGCGCTACGGTCGAGTCGCTTCGGAAGGCGGCCGCTCTCGTCGCCGACGCCTTTGCGCTGCCGGTGCCGGATACCCTTACCAAGCTTCGCGCCTTCACGGACTTCGCCAAAACGGTGAAGGACGCCGGAATGCTGCCGCCATCGCTGCTCGACTCGTCTATCACAGACGTGCGGCCCCGGCTCGCCGAGCAACTCGCTTCGCTGTCCGTCCTTTCGGAAACGGCCGCGAAACTGCCAGACTGGGACTGCGACGCAATCGCCAAGCTCGACGGCATGGCCTTTCTGGTCCGGTTCGAATCCGTTCGATCCGCGCCTTTCCTCGTGCGTCTCTTCAAGAAGGGCGCGTTTCTCAAATACGCACAGACGCTCCGCAAGGACAAGTCGGTTCGTCCGACGATGGACGATGTCACCGCCGTATGCGGCAGCGACATCGTCGTGCTTTCCGGATCGGGGGATACTGCCCGCAAGGGTGACGCCTATGCCAGACAGTACCTGGGCGAGCTCCTGCCGTCTGCGGATTCTCCGTCCGCCATCACCGCCGAGGCGGTGGCCCGGGCGGATGCGGCCGTAAAATCCGCATGCGGCCTTGCGGAGGCAGTTCGCTGGATAGTCCCCGACGAGCCGGATGTCCAGAAGGGTGCCTTCGCCAAAATGAAGGAGATTTTGCCGTCCGCCGAGAAGAATCTGTCGGGCGATTCGCCGCTCCATGCGGACATTTGCGCCCTTCTTTCGGCGTGGGATGACTTCTCCACCGCCCGCGACGCCTTCATCGCCTCGCTTCCTTGCGCAAAGAACGACACCCGCCTGTCCGCGCTCGACGAGCATGCGGCGGAACTGGCCGGAAAACAACCCCTTCTGCGCGACGCGCTTTCATGCCGTGCGTCGCTTTACGCCGTGCGCGGCGAAGGGCTCGACGCCTTCGCGGAACGGCTTGAATCGGGAACGGTGGCTGCGGCGGAACTGGCTGACTTCTTCGAGACAGCCTTGCTCCGATCGGTCTTCGACGCCATTCTGGAGGAGTCGCCGCTTCTTTGCCGCTTCAACGGGCTCGACCACGAGGGGCGCATTCGCAGTTTCGCCGATATCGACGACCGCTACCTCGTCCTTTCGCGTAAAATGGTCATGGCCAAACTCGCCGCAAAGCTTCCCAGCCGCCGCTTCGGTCCCTGCCCGGAGGGGACGGAACTCGGCCTTCTCAAGCGCGAATGCGCGAAGAAGACAAGGCAGAAGCCGGTCCGCCTGCTGCTTGAGCAGACGCCCACTCTGACGCCGCTCCTCAAGCCCTGCTTCCTGATGAGTCCACTCTCGGTGGCGCAATACCTGCCGCCGGATTCAGCGCCGTTCGACCTCGTCGTCTTTGACGAAGC